>VTLG01013758.1_pt1 | contig 11321 bp, 15 predicted proteins | sample 4694571 | NCBI WGS metagenome assembly VTLG01 (sample SAMN12604809, study PRJNA352737) | marine metagenome | biome: ENVO:00000447; feature: ENVO:00000209|ENVO:00000569|ENVO:01000036; material: ENVO:00002151; isolation source: viral sequences binned using virsorter ... | reverse complement strand
GCAACACCTACAGACGCAGGCCAAGATGAGTTCTCGCTTGCTTTTACTTAGTTGCACAGTTATAGAAAAGGGTATACCCTAGAAGAGATTATATAAAATTTATGTTTATTTTAAAAAAAGAAGCAACCTTCACACATCCTATTGTCTTCTATACACCTGGTGATGGCGGTACACAAAATAAAGAAACATTTGATGCTGTATTTAAAATTATTCCACAATCTAGAATAAATGAGATAGGAATACAGGCACAGAAAAAACAGAAAGAGTTAGACCAAGGTATATTTGATGGTGAAAAAATAAGTGATTACATGATTGCAGAAGAGGTATTAATAGGATGGGATGGTATTACTGATGGAGATAAAGAAGTACCATATACAGCAGCTACAAAAAAACAATTACTAGATATACCTTTACTTGCTAATACATTAGTTACTGAATATCTAAATGTTGTTGCACAACAGAAAACAAAAAACTAGAAGGGGCTGCATTGTTTTGGTGCGGTGATCGGATTATTGATGAGACAAATAAAGATGATGCAGTCCTATTTGATCAGCCCATAGAAGAAGAGAAAAAAGAGGTACAAATGTTTGAAGTGTTTGACGAAAATTGGCAAGCAATCACAATATTTGTAGATATACAGACTCAATGGCGTATGGATCAAGGTGTTATTTATGGTTTAGATTACAATGCAATAAAATGGATATTTGAATTAAAAAAAGACGAAATAAAAAAACCTTTAGAAATACTTGCTGACTTACAGGTATTAGAGGCTAAAATAGTAGAAACATTTAATAAAGATAATAAATAATGGATCTAGCCACTACCTATACAATTAAGGCGAAGGTTACAGGTCAAGAATCTTTGAATGGCCTTAATAAAGGTTTAGGTAAGGTAAAAGATTCTTCTAATAAAACTGCTATTGCTTTTAATAAGCTTAAAAATGCAGGTAGTAGTCTTATGGGTGTATTAGGCTCTATTGGTGCTACAGCAGCAGTGTCAGGTTTTTTAAAAGCAGGTATTGATATGCAAAGAACACAAAAAACTTTAAAAATATTAACTGAAGAATATAACGAACATGAGGAAGTTTTAAAATTTGTTGATGAGGCTGCTAATCGTTTTGGCTTAGGTCAACAAAAAGCAAGTAAAGGAGTTGCAGATCTCTTTGGTAGATTACGTCCAATGGGGATATCACTAGATCAAATAAAAGATACATATTTAGGTTTAAATAATGCAGCTTTAAAAATGAATTTATCAACTGCTGATACTGAGGGTGCAATGTTGCAACTGAGTCAAGCTTTAGGAAGTGGTGTATTACAAGGTGACGAATTTCGATCAATTATGGAAAGATTACCTGCTATTGGTCAGGCTGTAGCTGATGTTATGGGAGTTAACGTAAAAGAATTGAAGCAATTAAGTAGTGATGGTGAACTTACAACAGAAGTAATTATTAAAGCTATGCAAAAATTAAGAGAAATGGATGTACCACCACCTGATTCATTTAAGTTATATAACCAAGCTATGGAAAATTTTTCTACTTTAATAGGAACTAAGTTACTACCTGCATTTACACCTTTTGTTAATTTTTTAACAAGTATTTTAGAAAAGTTTGGAAATTTACCTGCACCACTACAAACAATAATTGCTGGTGTTACAGCATTAGCAGCAGGTATTGTTATTATTGCACCTGCTTTAGGTTTAATAGTTACAGGACTAGGAGCGTTAGGGACTGCTTTGGGTGCTGCTGTAGGTTTCTTTGCGCCTCTTTTAGCTGGCGCAGCAATACCAGCAGCCATAATAGCTTTAGGTGTTTTAATATTTAAATTTAGAGATCAAATAGGTCAAGCGTTTGCTGCTATTGGACAAGCATTACTAGCTCCATTTAAGGCATATGCAGAATTTGTAGGTAATGTATTTAGAGCCGTTGTAGATAATATAAGAAGTGCATTAAATGCTATTCCGAATGCAGTTAAGAGTGCTATTAGTGCTGCTACCGCTCCTCTACGATCTTTTTTAAGTTTTATAAATAAAATTTTAGCAAAATTAGCAGCCTTAAGAAGAAGAAGAAATAGCGGTGGTGGAGGTGGTTCAGGTGGTTCAGGTGGTTCAGGTGGTGGCACACCAATGGCTTTAGGTGGCGTTGTTACAAGTCCTACACTAGGTTATTTAGGAGAAGCTGGAAGTGAATATGTGATACCTGCAAGTAAAGCAGCCCAATTTAGTAAAAACTATTTAGCAGGTTATAGAGGTTCTTCAGCAGTACCAAGATTTGCAGAAGGTGGTTATGTAGCACCAAATGTAAATATTACAACAGGTGCAGTTACACAAATGGATGGTACTAATTTTATTACTACAAATGATTTAGCAAGTGCTGTACAAAGTGGCATAGATCAAACACTAACTTTATTGCAATCTGATTTAAGAACTAGAAGATCATTAGGTTTAGGATAAATGGCTAATTTTGATATATTAACTTTTTTAGAATATTACGCTGATAAATCAAGTGTTCTAAATAGTAGTAACAAAAGATCCCCTACTAATGCATATCAAAATTTTTATCAATCAGCACAAAATCTTACAGCAGATTCAGATATAGATCAAAGTGTAAATTTTAATTATTTAGCATTTGATGCATCTGGTTTTGCTTCTACTGAAGCCTCAAGTATTAGTAATTTAACAATAAATTTAGCTGCTACTGCATCTATTATTGATCTTACAGATACAGCTATTGGTGGTGATCGTCTTGTAATAGCATCACTTTATATACAATCTATAGGACAAGATACATTTAGTAATTCTGCTAGTTTGGTTTGTAGATTTACAGGTACTATAGATAGTGCATCAGTTGATGATACTACTGTTACATGGACTGTTAGCCCTGCAATATCAAAACAAAAAGCACAAGTACCATCAAGACGTATTAGCAGCGATTTAATGGGAAGGTTTATTGCTACATGAGTGTAAAAGTTTTTGCTAGAAAAATAAATGCTATTTTAGAAGATGGCACAGAAGTTACAGATGTAACAGGATATATAATTGATAATAAAAGAGTATATAAATTATCTGATAATACTGTTTTAACTGGCACAAAAAAAATTAAAACTTTCAAATTTGTTAGATTTGTAGTACCACCTGAAATCTTACCTTATATTATGTGTATGGTAAATGAATAATGACTTCTTCAAGTAGAAAAATAAGCGAAATTATAAATAGTAGAGGTTTTGTAAAAGGAACTAATCGCTATATAGGTGGAATTGTTACATCAAGAGGTGGCTTAAGTAAAGCAGAATCACAAAAAAAATCAGAAGTAGGTCAAGATGCACAGATATTAGATGAAAGTTTAGAAAATTTTAAAAAACCTAATTCAGATCTTGATGTATCACAAAAAATAGCAAAGACAGGTGAAACTGTACCTATAGTGTTTGGAAAAAGAGCTAATAATATTGGGGGTGTTTGGATGCAACCAAGCCTTATAAAGGCAGGTACTTCTAGTTTTGTACAGAAACTTTTATTTGTAATATCTCAGGGTGAAATAGTTAGTAGTCCTACAAAATCTAGATCATTTACAGGTCTTACAAAATTAAGTTTTTTAGATGATACATCAATAACATTAACTCATATTTATAGTACAGCAGCTTCATTAGCATCTTCACCTAATTCATGTCCTATTAGTAGTACAGGTCTTTTTTGCGGTAATGATATATATACATATTTATCAGAATTATTTAAACCATCATCTGGCTCTTTTTTACAAAATGATCCTGATCAAGGTGTAGATTTTCAAGGTGTAAGAACAAAAACATTTGGTACAGGTGATACTTCTAACACTACTTTTGTGATGTCACTGCAAGTATTTGACGCTGAGACAGGAGATAATGTTACAACAGCTTATCAAAATTATATTGGTGCAAGTGATATGGAATTTGGTTTTAATCAAAGAGTTAGTAGTGATGGTACTTTACTTGGTGGTAATAACCCAGGTACTATTTTTGATTTAAATGCAGAATTTTTTAGTGGAAATCTTATTCCACCAATTAATTCTACAACTGTCGCTGCTGGTACATATTCACAATCAACATTAGATGCATTAAATGCTGTAAGCAGTGGTAGAACTAAATTTATAAATAAATGGACTTTTGTTTCTGTAGATACACAAACCATAACTAGTAATCCAGCTAGTACTGGCACATTAGATGGAGTACAAGACGAGTCTACAGTAGGTACAAGCACAGTTATACAAAATACATCTAATAATAATAGTTCTTTTGCTGATATTACATTTTTAGCTGTATCAGGTAATTTATTTGATTTACCATCTGCTGGTACTTTTCCCTCACAAACAAAACAACTCTATATATTTTATGAACAGGGTGTAAAAGTAGATTTATATAGTGCTGGTTTATCTGGTTCTAGTTATACACAGGGTGCAAGCAATCAATTCATAGATTTAGCAATGTACTTATTTAAACTATATAAAAAAATTGATGGTAATAATACAGCAACTATTGTTGCACCTGTTGAGCTATCTAATTTGCAAAGTTTATCTACTTTTTGTACTAATAACAGTATGTTTTTCAATGGCATAATTTCTAAGGCTGTAAATATTGTAGATTTTATTACTAAAACATCACCTTATTATTTTTTATCATTTTTATCAGTAGGCGGTAAATATCAATTTGCACCAATATTACCTATTAGTGGAAGCAATCAAATAGATACAACTGCAATAACCCCTACTATGACATTTACAGAGGCTAATATTATACAAGGATCATTTAAAAAAGGTTATCTAAGCGTAGAAGATAGAAGAGAATTTATTGCTAATTGTATTTATACTGAATGTATACCTACAGCAGTAGCAAGAAGAAAAACTGTTAGTGTTAGATTTTCTACAAGTGCATTAGATGCACCTACAGAACAATTCGATATGTCAGATTTTTGTGCTGATGTAAATCATGCAATACTTTATGCAAAATATGAACTAGCAAGACGTAAGCATAGTACACATGTTATAAACTTTTCAACACCACTACTAACAACAACTTTGATACCAACAAATATTATAAAACTACAGTTGCAAAGAAAAAATAGTGTAGGTGATGACAGAACAGAAATAGAATATTATCAAGTTAGTAGCATTACTTACGATAATGATGGTGTTAGCAATATAGAAGCTGCACATTTTCCACTAGATACAAATGATAAATCTGAAATATCATTAGAAGTTACAAGTGGTACTTTTACTGTTTTACAATGACAACATTCCCTTCATTAGAACCAGAAACAAGAGCGTTATTTTATGGTGACTACCCTCAAAACACGCATGAAGGTTTAAGTGGTGGTAACGTGAGATTTTTACTTGGTACAAAAAGAGTTGTTCAAAGGTTAACAATTACATACGAATATTTAACAGAAACACAGGCACAAGCTTTATTAACACATTTCAATGGACAAAATGGAACTATAGAGCCTTTTGATTTATCTAGTCAAGTATGGGCAGGTTATTCTACACCACCTGTTAGTAGTAGTAGCTATCAATGGAGGTATGCACAATCTTTTCAGATTAGTATATCTTCACCAAACAGGTATAGTACATCTATAGAGCTTATAAGCGTACCTTTATAATGGCTACATTCCCTGCAATAATTCCTACAACTAGACTATATACACAGGGTGATTTTCCTAGTGCTATACAAGCTTCATCAAGTGGTGCAACAACAGGATTTAGAAGAGGCAATAGACGTATAAACCAAACTTTACAGTTAACTTTTGATAATTTAACAGAAACACAGGTAAATCTAATAAGAACACATTATGATGGTCAGAATGGTAGTTTTGAAATATTTTATCTATCCTCTAGTACATGGAGTGGTTATACAACACCACCTGTTGCACTAGTTTCTGATTTCGCCTGGTTATATGCAACCCCACCAACTATATCTGATGGCATAACTAGCAAATGGAATGTAGAAGTAGAACTTGTATCAGTACCTATAGATACAGGTGATTTAATATTTGATGCAGGCGATTCTACAACAACTGCAAGAACTTATATAGTAGATGCCTTAACAAGTAGTTCTTCACCTGCTAGAACTTATATAATAGATTCAAGGAACTCTAATTAGACATGACAATTACATTAAATGCTTTACAAAAGCAAAGAAGGGATACGGCTAGTAATTGGACATCAAATAATACTGTATTGTTAGCGGGTGAATTGGGATATGAATCAGACACTAAAAAGTTCAAAATTGGTGATGGATCTACAGCATGGCAGTCATTAGACTATATTCCAATTCCAGATACAAATAGATTATTAACAGGAAATCTTACAGTAGGCGGTAATTTTACAGTAAACGGTACTACAACAACTATTGATACCACAACACTAACTGTAGAAGATAAAAATATAGAAATCGGTAAAGTTACAACACCTACTGATACAACAGCAGATGGTGGTGGTATTAGCTTATTAGGAACTACCACAAAAACTATAAACTGGGTAGATTCTACAGATTCATGGACATTATCAGAACATCTTGATTTAGCTAATGGTAAAGTATTTAAAATTAATAACACTGAAGTACTTAGTGCAACAACATTAGGTAGTTCTGTTGTAAGTAGCTCATTAACATCTGTTGGTACTATTGCTACGGGTGTATGGAACGCTACAGCCATAAGCGGTTCTAAAGTAACTCCCGATTTTGGATCGCAAAATATAGTAACAACTGGAAGTATTACTGGTAATGATTTAGAAATAGACTCTGGGACTTTATCAGTAGATGCTTCTAATAATCGGGTTGGTATAGGTACAACAAGTCCAGCAGAAGAACTACACATTAGAGGTACCTCAAATGTAGGAATAAGATTGGATGACAGTGGTCAGTCTTATGGAAATATTATTTACAATAATGGTTCAAACTCAAATGATGCCTTAACTATTGCAGTAGATGAGGGTAATACACAAGCTTCTTCAACCATGAGATTCAGAGTTGATGCAAGTGAAAAAATGAGGATTGACTCAAATGGAAACGTAGGTCTAGGTACAACAAGTCCTAATACAAAATTGCACATTTTTGCACCCCCCTTAAATACTGCAACTCTCACGACAACTAACTGTTTAGAATTAGGTTTATGGGTGAAACCTGACGGAACTGGTTCTAACACTAATGGACATATTTACACAGGAATTACTCTTGCTGATGGATTTGCTGGTATGTATGGAGTTGATGCTGGAGCTAGTGCAGCTAACCATTTAGCATTTTTCACTGGTAGTACCTCTGCAGTAGCAGAACGTATGCGTATAGATACGTCTGGAAACGTAGGTCTAGGTACAACAAGTCCAGTTGAAAAATTACATGTAGCTGGAGATTTAAGAGTAAATGGTGCTTCTGGTGGAACTTTAATATTAGGTGGATCATCTGCACACACTTCTAAATTTGTTATTGGTTCTAATGCTGGAAACACAAATGGTAATTTAATAATTGAAGGTGGTGACGGAACCGACTTTATAAAAATTAATAGTGCTGGGAAAGTTGGCATAGGCACTGATAGTCCTTCTTCTCATCTTCATGTCAATTCTGGTACTACTAACACTGCTGTAACATTTGAAAGTACAGATGCGGAAGTAAATATACATCTAAAAGATACAACAGGTACTGCAATAATTAAAGCTAGGGATGACTACAGGTTTGAAAATAGTACTGGCGAATTGATGCGTATAAGTTCAACTGGGAAAGTTGGAATTGGAACAACAAATCCAGCAACTTTATTACAACTTGTAGGAAGTAGTTCATCAACAGCAAGTTCTGGGGGAACTTTAGGTATAAGACAAAAAGGTGATACTAACAATGATGGTATAACTATTTCGAGTTCACATGCAAATTCAGGAAGAATATATAAAGATACCAATGGTGCTTTACATATTTACAATACAGGAGGAAATAGTAATGATTTTATAATTACTAACTCTGGAAACGTGGGGTTAGGAACTGATAGTATAATGGGTCAATTGCATATTGGTAGTGGTACAGGTGGTGGCAATGTACCTTCAAATCATGAAATACTTTTTGGTGCAAATAATAGTGATATTACTTTTTTATCTGCAAATGATAGTGCTAGTGTTGATGGAACAATAGGAGCATGGAACACAGCATATAATTTTCAAGCTAGTAAAATTGTTTTTGACAAAAATGCTGCAAATACTGGTCAACTATTATTCTTTACTCAAAATGGTACAGGTATAGCCGAACGGATGCGTATTGATAGTGCAGGCAATGTATCTATAGGTACAACAAGTCCTCTTACTGATGCTCAATTAACAATCTCGGCAGATGCGGAGCCTGCTTTAGCGTTTCAAAGAAGTGGTAGTGGGAGATTTGACGGTGGAATCCTTCTTTCTTCAGGTCATTTCTTTTTTAAAGCTGGTGCAGATTCAACAACTGTTGCTAGTCTAAATACCGTAATGAAATTAGAATCAGATGGTAAATTATTTGTACCAGAAGTTCATGCTAGGACAACAAGTAGTGCTGTCAATATGCGAGTTGATTCTGATGGAGAATTTAGAAGGTCAACTTCTTCAAAAAGATATAAAAAAGATATTACGGATGCTACTTGGGGTCTTGCAGAACTTTTAAAATTAAAACCAATAACTTATAAAAGTAATGCTACAGGAAAAGATGCAGATGATAAAACTTATGGAGGATTTACAGCAGAAGATGTTCATGATTTAGGTCTTACAGAATTTGTAGATTACAATGAAAACAATGAGCCCGATGCACTTGCTTATGGAAATATGGTCTCAATATGTGTTAAAGCAATACAAGAATTAACAGCCAGAGTTGCAGCATTAGAAGCTGCTTAGTAAAATAAGGTAAAATTAATTTATCATGCCTACACCTGCAGAAAAACTAAACGAAGTGCAAGAACGCTTTAATATGAATGTTGCCCAAGCACAACAGATAGAACAACAGATTGCAAAATTACAAGAGCAACTAAGAGGTTTACAGCAACCTTTGATAGAAGATCAAGGTGCAATAAAAACACTAAAAGAAATATTAGAACCTGTTGAGCAACCTGCTTAACTAATAAAAATTAATTAATTATTATTATGGCTGTAACTTGGGATGTTGTTTCATTAGATGCAACAAAAACTGTAGGTAGTTTATCTGATGTTGTTACTACAGTACATTGGACTGCAAGCGATTCTGAAACTGTAGGTAGTGGGGATTCTGCTGTCGTACATAGTGGCTCTCGTTACGGTTCTGTAGGGCTTGCTGAAGCTGATAGTAGTTCTTTTACTGCATACGCTTCTATTACTAAAGATAATGCTATTGCATGGGCTAAAGCTGCGCTAGGTACTGATGAAGTAACAAGAATAGAAACATCTATTGCTGCACAGATTACAGAATCAAAAACTCCAACAACTACTACTGGCGTACCCTGGTCTTAATTTACCTTATCTTGCATTTGTCTTGTCATAAAGGATGTCACTAAATATAGAGGGGCTATAGTGGGTAAAATTATTAAAAATGATATGATAAGACTATGAGAAATTGCTTTTAGTATTGCTTGTTTAATCATGCAAAAAATAATTAATGCTATTGCCTGTATAACATTTGTGTTAACACTAGGCTCTATTACTACAGTTTACTTTGGTTATAAGTACATAACAAGTCCAAAAGGACAGGAAAAAATAAAAAAACAGATATTAAATGAATTAACAGGTAATATGCCTAATTTAATAAATAAAGAACTACCAAAATTTACACAACCTGCATTACCTACAAAGCCAAAAACAAAGCTAAGTATTTAATGCCAGAAATAGATACTATACCAAGTTCAGCAATACCACGCATACCGATAATAAATATACCTGTAGAGCAATCTTTACCTAATACAAGACATATAACAAGAACACTACCGCCAACACTTACAATGCCATGTGTCACCTTTAGAAATGATGGTACAAAAAACAATCAGTTATTTATAGATGACCCTAGCGGAAACAGGTTTGTATGTCCGATCCCTTCTTATGTACCTTTGCAGTATGACAAGAAAAAAATATTACTTGTAGAAGAAGCAAAACCACCTACAAATATAGAACCACCCGAAACTGATGTAGAAGAGCCAGAAGTACCTAAAATACCAGAAGAAGATAAAGTAGAGTGTCCTGACCCTAAAAAGAATAATCCTAGAATTGGTGATTTAAATGCAAAAGGTACAGAAAAAGTAACTGGTTTTGTATGGGTAGAAGAAAGTAAAGAATGTGTAATACAGTGGGCTAGTACGTCAGCAGTTGAAAAATATTTACCAAGCATAAATACAGTAAGCTCAACATTTGCTATAACAGTAGTCGCAACAACGGCTGCTACATTAACACCTTTGTTAAATAGAGTTCTTAAACCATTGTTTAAACAGCTTATAGGAAGAATAAAAAAACTATTTGGTAAAAAAGGTACAAAGTTTGAAGGAAAGAAGCCTATTAAGAGTAAATTAACTAAAAATAGCTAAAATTAAAATAAGGCTTGCATAACATAGGGGTATACCCCATACTGTATGTAACTATTGTTCTTTATTGCTTTACTGCTATGTCATTTGAAGAAGAACTAGAACAAATTGATCGAGAGGAATGGTTAGCTAGGTTTGATGATCGGCAAGTAATGATGGCTGCAAGAATGTTTTTAGAATGGCTTTATCATTTGCCTGATGATTGGCAACCAAAAGAGTATACAGAATTTACATTTTAATTATGAACGCACAACCAGAACAGTTACTTAGACAGCTTAAATTACTGCAACTACAAAAAAAAGAAATAGATATGCAGATAACAGAGAAGAAGATGGTATTAGAAAAGTATTATCTAGAAGGTATCATTATGAGTAGTTTTAGTATTGATGGTGTAAAGGTTACAAGAAAACGCAAACCTGAGAAGTGGGAATATAGTAATACTACAAATCAATTTAGAAAAGATATGTTAAATGCAATAGAAGATAAAGAACAACAGGAAAGAGAAGAAGGTATTGCTATTAAATTAGAAACTGGCTTTACATGGGCTATGAGATGAAACAAGAACGAGTAATGAACGCACTACAAAGAGTAAAAGAGCTTTTATTTTTGGTTTCTGATTGGACTAAAAAACCAGAAAAAGAAGATGCACTAAGTAAAGAATTTAATAATAAAAAATTAAAAATGATAGAAGATTTGTATAAGCAGTTAGGTGAACTTAATGATAGATATATGTTTAACCATAATTCAGAGTTTGCTACTAAAGAATATATTGTTCAATATGATGAACTAAAGAAAAAAATATATGATCTTGAGAA
>VTLG01003223.1_pt1 | contig 11321 bp, 16 predicted proteins | sample 4694571 | NCBI WGS metagenome assembly VTLG01 (sample SAMN12604809, study PRJNA352737) | marine metagenome | biome: ENVO:00000447; feature: ENVO:00000209|ENVO:00000569|ENVO:01000036; material: ENVO:00002151; isolation source: viral sequences binned using virsorter ... | reverse complement strand
GCCATATATGAGACTTTTTACAGGTGGTTCAGTTAGAGTAAGATTGGATTCTGATGGTTTAAAGTTTGGCTCAGATACCGCAGCAGCAAACGCTTTAGACGATTATGAAGAAGGTGTTTGGACACCTACAATAAATTCTAATATAGATGCTTTGACAAATGTTCAAGGGTTTTATACTAAAATAGGCAGAATGGTTTATTGTCTTTTTCATGCAAGTATAGACCCAACATCAACATCTAGTGGTATTGGGTTAGCAGGTTTACCTTTTACAGTACAACAACTCGTAACGCACTCTGGAATTCAAGGAACTAACGCAATTTTTTCAGATAGTGCTTTGTTTTTAGTATTTCCACTACAAGGTGGTACAACCTTAGCAATAGAATTAGATAGACCAATGCAGGGTTCAGCAAGTTCATCTTCTGCAAGTTACAGAGGTTCTTTTATGTATGCAACAGATCAATAGAGGTAATAATTATGGCAATAACAAAAGAAACAGTAGTAGATAAGATTGAGGTACTTGAAATGGGTCAAGTGCAAGTCAGAACTGCTACAGTAATAAAAGAAGATGGCACAGAACTTAGTCGTACTTTTCATCGTCATGTGGTCGTGCCTAGCGATAAAACCACTGGTAGTTGGGAAGATACTGACATATCTGGAGAAGATACAAGGGTTCAAGCTATCTGTACTGCAACATGGACTGATGCAGTCAAGACTGCTTATCAGGCTATGATAGATTCGCAAAGCACACCTTGAACATAAACGAACAACTGATATGATATATAAATTAACTTTAGAAAAAGGAGATACTTATGGCAGAAGCTAATAAAGACGAAAGAACGCTAGTAATGAAATCGGAGACAGGCGAGGATGTGACCTATCAGGTGGCAGACATGAATGACGAAGCCAAGTTGCTTTACACGAAGATTGAGATACTTAGTAAAGAATCACAAACCATAAAAACTAATGCCGAGTTTGGCTTAGAAAAAAACGATATATTGCAGAAGCATTACTTAGAGGTACTAAAGCCTTTACTTGATTCAGACGAGTCGGAAACTGAGGAAGTAGAGGATGCCGAAACAGCAGAAGAATCAGACGACAAGTGATGTAGCCATAGCATTAGATTCGCATGAGCAGATATGTGCGATTCGCTATGAAAATATAGAAAAAAGGCTAGAGTCTGGCAGTAAGCGATTTGCTAGAGTAGAAGCCATGATAATCGGAGTCTATGTGTTAATTATAGGCTCACAAGTAGTCGCACAGGTGTTGTAATGTCAGGACTACAGATCACCACCGAACCCACACAAGAACCTCTATCTTTACAAGAGGTCAAAGAATACTTACGAGTAGAAGATAGCACTGACGAAAGAATAATTAGACCATTCATAGAAACTGCTAGGAGAATCTGTGAAGAACACACTGGTAGATCGTTGATGACACAAACTCATAGCTTCTTTGTAGACGCTTACGATGAATTAGCCGACCCATTGTTTGAAGGCTTTAGAACAGGACCTTACTTAAATTATTATAAAAACCACATAGTCTTACCGACCAGTCCAGTTGTCAGTGTGACCTCAGTTAGCACTTTTAACGATGATGATACCGAAACTACTATGGCAGCTAGTAGATACTATGTAGATAATGTGCGTGAACCTGCCAGAATCGTGCTTAGAAAGGGCGAAACCTTTCCGACTGCCCTCAGGGTAGCCAACGCTATAAAAGTCCTCTATGTGGCAGGATATACCTCTGCATTCACTGTGCCAGAGCCGATTCGTATGGGTATGTTGCAACACATCGCCTATTTATATGAACACAGAGGCGATATGTACGAAGCCTCAGCACCTATGCCACCAATGGTCAAAAAACTCTATGCACCTTATGTAATTCATAAAGGCATTGGTTCTTCCTCATTCTTAGCGGTAGGTTAATACCATGAACTCTATCGGCATGATGAGATATAGAGTTCAGTTGCAATCCCCAAGCGATACAACTGATGCAGGAGGCGGTAGATCGCAAAGTTATACAAGAGTAGCTGACATTTATGCCAATATCGTGCCAAAAAGCGGTAAAGAGAGCTTCCAACGAGGCAAAATCCAAGACGAGACTACCCATGACATATTTATCCGCTATAGGAGTGACATAGACGCTTCCTACCGCATTGTTTACGAGAGTAGGTCGTTTAACATCAAATCCATTTTAAATGTGGATGAGAGGGATAGATACTACAAGCTGTCATGTACCGAAGGAGTGGCACAATGAGTATTAAGAACCTTGACGCTTTTCAAAGACGCTTACACAAAAGATTTGTCAAAAATGCAGGTTCTAACTTAAAAAGAGCTGTCGCTAGTAGTGCAATGGTGGTCAGGGGTGAAGCTGTGTCTAGTATTTTATCTGGCAATAAATCAGGTCGCACATATCGTTTATACAATCCAAATAGAACGCATACTGCCTCAGCAGCAGGTCAAGCTCCTGCTAGTGACACAGGTACACTTGCCAGTAGTATATCTATTGATGTAGATGTAGAAAGAAATGCTGTTGTAGGTAAGATCATAGCTTACGCTGACGATGGGTCTGGCGGTAATTATGGTAAACATTTAGAGTTTGGTACACAAAAGATGGCAGCTAGACCCTTTATGCAACCTGCTTTGCGTAAATCAAAGCGTAAAATCAATCAAATATTTAAACGAGAAGGTGTAATTAGATGAGTATAGGAGGTTTTGCCCTACAGAGTACAATCTATAGCACTTTGTCTGGCGATAGTAATTTAACGACTACTTTAGGTGCTTCGGTCTTTGACGATGTGCCTGAAAGCACCAGTTTTCCTTATGTGCAAATAGGTGAGGATAATGTCACAGAATTTGATACAAAAGATGTCAATGGCTCTGAAACTACCTTGACACTGCATATCTGGTCGGAATATAAAGGCAGTAAAGAAACTAAACAAATTATGGACAGAGTACATGATTTATTGCATGATAGTAGCTTAAGTGTCAGTGGATTCAATCTGATAAATCTTCGGTTTGAATTTGGTGATATAATGAGAGACCCAGATGGGAAAACAAGACATGGTGTCATGAGATTTCGTGCAGTATTATTAGGTTAATATAAAGGAGTAAAATATGGCAGCACAAAAAGGAGCAGCACTACTGCTCAAAATCAACACCACAGGTTCTACCTATGTAACAGTTGGTGGTTTGCGTTCTACTTCCATAACTCTCAATGATGAAGCTGTAGATGTTACCAATAAAGATTCTTCTGGGAATCGTGAGTTGTTAGCAGATGGTGGTATTCATTCTATGTCAGTTTCTGGTTCAGGTGTCTTTACTGACGCTTCTACTGAAACTACTCTAAAAGATGCAATGAATGCAACAGCGTTCAAAAACTTCCAAATATTAGTTCCTGATTTTGGAACATACACAGGTGCGTTTATGGTTGCTTCTTTAGAATATGCAGGAGAGTATAATGGTGAGGTCACATATTCTGTGACTTTAGAAAGCTCTGGTGCAATCACATTCTCAGCAGTCTAAGGATAATATATGGCTTGGAAGAATGTTCTTGTTAAAGAGGGTGGTAAAGAAATACCTGCAGTAATGCAAGGCGATATGCTTGAGCTACCTAACTTTTTGGGTAAGGATAAAGGTGAACCTACTACTATTACAGTAGATGGTAAATCTTATAAGGTTGTTTCGGCATCAATAGATACCAGAGACGATATTTTAAAACTAAAATTAGAACTTCCAATGGGAAGTCCAACGAGCAAAGCTCAAGGAGAGTCAAATGGCAAATCCAATGAAAGCTCAGGTTAATATTAGCCTAGCAGGAAAAGACTACAAAGCCAGACTGACAGTAGATTCAATACTACAAATTGAAGATGCTGTAGGTTGTGGAATAATAAAACTGGCACAAAAAATGTCTGATGCAGATATACGCATGGCAGACATTATCAATGTTCTTACCCCTGCCTTAAGAGGTGGCGGTAACGATCTTCAACAAGAGGATGTAAAAAAACTTGTTGGCAATACAGGTATTGTAGATTCAGCAAAAGCAGTAGCAGAACTTTTAACTAAATCACTTACGACTGATTCAGGCGAAGAAGGAGAAGCAGAAGGAAAAAAAAAGGAGTAAAAGTTGATGACCACCTGCCCATCAAAAGATATATGGAGATATGTATGGGTATGATTGGAATGCAACCCTCTGAATTTTGGAACGCCTCAGTGATAGAAATACACTGTGCCATAGAAGGATTTAGTGAGTTTCATACTACTGATGAGGCGAAACCTATGGATAGAGATGAGCTTGAAGAACTTATGGAGCTATATCCAGACTAATGGCTTCACCGATTGACCAATTAATAGTAGAAATAAGAGCAGAGACTGCCGATCTGCGTAAAGGCTTAGATCGTGTCAATAAGCATTTAGAAAAAACTAATAAGACAGCTAAATCATCTTTAGTAAATTTTCGTGCTTTAGCAGGGGTTCTAGCAGGTCTAGGAATTGGTCGTTTCGTACAAGGTGTTATACAAACCTCAAGAACATTTGAAGATTTAAAAGCTACAATACAAGCTAACACAGGTAGTTTAGCCGAAACTGAACAGGCTTTTGAAAGTATATTAGATTTTACTAAAACTACCACTTTCCAAATTGAACAAGTTACACGAGCCTTTATAGAATTTAGAAGGCTTGGTATTACCATGACCAGAGATCAAATGGAAGGTATTGGTAATGTAGCTGCAGCTAACAACCGATCAATAGATGAAATGGCACAAGCCATCTTTAGGGCATCAACAACCAGTATGGAAAGTTTGATGGCGTTAGGTTTTACAGGCGAGATGGCAGGAGACATGATTACCCTTAGATTTGGTGAAAAGGGAGCTGCAGGAACTATAGAAAGAACCATGAAGAAAACCACATCTAATGTGATTGACTTTGTGAAAGAGGTTGGTGAAACCAAGTTTCCAACTGCACTAGAAGATAGACTGAACACATTAAGTGGTTCATTTTCAAACTTAGGCGATAAGGTATCTATATTTCAGAATGCAGTAGGTCAATCAGGTTTGAACAAATCTTTGATAGAGCTATCTTCTACTTTTCAAGATGTATTAGCAGATACTTCTGGTGAAGATGGATTAGCTGAGATGCTTGGTACTGTTCTTGCAGGTGCTGTAGATAGTCTTAATACAACTCTGAGAATATTAGACGAAAACGCAACAGCAGTAAAAGTTGCATTGCAAGGTGTTTTAATAATTGGAACATTGCTAGTAACAAAAGCAGTTTTTGTAGCTTTAGCGACATCTTTAGGAGTTTTAACAACAGCTATGAATGCTGCTAAAAAAGCTATAGCAGGTGTAAGAACTGCCTTAATAGGATTGATGGCAGTAGCTGCATTGAACCCTGCAGGTGCAATAGCTGTAGGTATTGGTGCTGTCGCAGGTGGTGCTGCAATAGTTGCATTCAAAGATGAGATTATGGCAGCAATCAATGAGCTTGTGTCTGAAATGGATGCTGCATTTGAAGGAGCAGGAGGAGACGAGAATGGAGATGGCAAAATAGCTGATAAAATTATTTCTGAAGAAGGCACAGAAAAAGTTAGTGACAGACTAGAAAAACTTAGAGAAGATTTTAAAAAGTTAGAACCAGTCATTATGGAAACTGCTAATGCTATGGCAAATCAATTTGTAGAATCTTTAATGGATGGTGAAAATGCTATGGACTCATTTAAAAATTTATTTAAAGACATGGTTCGTCAGATCATAGCAGCAGCTATGCAGATGATGGTAATAAAGCCTATTATGGATGCAATTTTTACTTCAATGGGTTTTACACCTATACCTGCAGCAGCAGGTGGTGGAACAATACAAGGTGGGCAACCAACACTAGTTGGAGAAAGAGGACCTGAAATATTTGTACCTAATACTGGCGGTACGATTATGAATAATATGAATGCAAAAAATGCTATGAGTGGAGGCGGAGGTGTCACAGTAATACAAAATAATAATTTTGCTTTGGGCGTAGGAGCTACAGCAAGAGCAGAAGTGCAAAAAATGTTACCGCAAATAGCTGAGACATCAAAGATGGCAGTGCTAGAAGCCTCAGCTAGAGGCGGTTCGTTTAGAAAAGCATTGGTAGGTGGATAATGACTACAAGTACAAACAACATAGTAACCATGCCTAGTACACCAAACTTTACCGATAGTACATGGTCTTTAGTAAGAACAGTAGGTGTAACAGTAAGTCCATTTACAGGACAAAAGAAAACGCAGGAGTTTGGGTATAATTATTTTGCAGGTGATCTAACGCTGCCTCCTTTGAATAGAACTCAAGCAAGTCAATGGCAATCCTTTCTTGCTAACTGTCAAGGTCAAATCAATTCATTTCAATTAGGTGACCCAGATGCAAAAACAAATCAAGGTACATATGGGCAAACACACTTGACAGCTTCAAGAAGAGTGGATGATTCAAGCGAAACCTTATCGTTTAGTGGCACAACAATAACAGCAGGAACAAGCATCTTTGGAAGTTTAATTGCAGGTGATTTTGTTCATGTAAGCGGTGCTAGTAACGAGGCTAATAATGGCACACATAAGATTTCTTCAGTAACAAATGCTACCACAATCATAACCACAACTACTTTAACAACAGAAAGTAACACTGCGAGTTGCAAGATAAGGCAGAATGTAGCAGGTGCTACAGGGATAGCATTGACAACAGTAAGTAGCGACACAGGAACTATCAAAGCAGGTGATTATCTAGGTGTTTTAAGCGGTAATAGTTTGTCACATCAACCTTTTCAATTATTACTTGTAACAGAAGATGCTGTTAGATCAGGCACAAGTGTTGCAGTTAGAACTGAGCCTAGATTAAGAAAAGACCTCACAGATGGTTACTTTGTTACCTTTCAGAATCCAAAAGGTTTGTTTAGATTACAGACAAATGAAATAAATTGGAGTGCTGATAGAGCATCTACTTATGGCATATCTTTTTCTGTCATTGAGGATGTTTCTGCAAGTAATACTTAATGGCTAGTAGAAGTGGCATAGATGCAAATATCACCAATAGATTAGGTGCTGATCATCAAATAATATTTTTAGCAGTTAAAGCAGAGTTTGATACAGATACTGTCAGACTTTGGACTGGTTACGATGATCTTCTAATAAATGGTGAAACTTACACAGGTGCAGGAACTCTTATAAGTGTAAGTGATATTGAGGACAATATGGATGTTGCTTCAAGCAATGCCTCTTTTGTTCTATCAGGTATGGATGAAACTGTACTAAACCTTGCTTTATCTGAAGATGTTCAAAACAGAAAAATTACGCTTTTTATGGGTTATCTAAGCGGAGGTGCAAATGAGAGTGCAGGAGAGATAGTTTTATTCTCAGGAAGAATGACTAATCTTACTATTAATGACGACCCACAAGGCATGAGCATTGCTGTCAACGCAGAGAATCGTTTGGTTGATCTAAACAGACCTTGCAATCTTAGATACACCCTTGCATCTCAACAAATTATAAATAGTGCTGATACTGGTTTTAAATATGTTATGGCTATACAGGATAAAGAAATAGATTGGGGTAGACCCTCAAATACCGACACAAGTGAAAATGCAGGTGGCGGTGGCGGTAGTAATTCAGACAGAAGGCAGACTATAAGACGATGAAAAAAAAAGCAGACTGGCAATCAGATTTATTTGCATATATAGAAGAGGTTTATAACAAACCCTTTGAGTGGGCAAAGTGGGATTGTTGCAAATTTTCAGATGCCTGTATAAAAGTCATGACAGGCAAAAGCCTAATACCAAAAACCTTAAAGTGGAAAGATGAAGAATCTGCCATGAAAGCAATCAAAGAATATGGTGGAACTCTGGGCAAAGCTATTGATAAAGCTGCCAAAGCACAAAATCTTAAAAAAGTGAAACCTGTATTTATGCAGTGTGGTGATCTAGTAATCTGGAAAGAAGAAAGTGAAATGTGCGGTATTTATAATGGCATCAATATTTTATGTCCTTCTGATGATGGTTTAGCTGTAAAACCTACAGAACTTGCATTGAGAGGTTGGCGTATAGATGGCTAAAGCAATAAAAACAGCATTGATTGCTACTGCGATTGCAGTTGCAGTAGTAGCTACAGGTGGAGCTTTATTACCTGCAGCAGCAGCAGCTTTGTTACCATCTTTAGCAACAGTTGCGATTATGACCTTTGCTACAACGCTTATATCAGCAGGTATAGGCATGATGACTTCAAAGGGTATAGAAGCCAACTCTGATAACTTTGGTACAAAAGCTACGACTAGAGGTGCAATAAAACCAAGACAAATAATCTATGGTGAGACTATAGTGGGTGGTGTAATTAGCTTTTTGAGAACCACAGGTACTGATAATCATAAGTTATCTGTGATGGTAGTATTCTCAGGGCATGAAGTAGAAGGATTTACGAGTTTACACTTCAACGATGTGGTTGTTACTACATCTGCTTCAACTTCTTCTGGTGCAGGTACAGACAATAAAATTTACACAGTAACTAATTCAGAGTTTACAAACACAGAAAACGATAACAATTTTGGTAGCGGTAGACTTGCTAGGTTTACTTTCCATGATGGCAGTCAGACAGCACATGATTCCTTAGCTAGAAGCACACATGGCAGCACAGTAATAGACAATAACTTCAAGCTGACAGGTTGTTCTTATATGTATCTGGAAATTATTTACGACCCAGAAAAATTACCTTCAGTGCCTAAGATTGCTATGAAGATCAAAGGTAAGAAACTTTATGACCCCAGAAAAGATACTACAGTAGGAGGTGATGGTTCTCATAGGCTTGGCACAGCATCTACCCATGAGTGGTCTGACAATCCTGCTTTGTGTATTTTAGATTATCTATCAGATACTACATATGGTCTAAAAGCTACTTCTACAGAATTAAACCTTTCTGCAAACGCAGGAGGTTTTATGTCTGCAGCTAACACTTGTGAGCAAACAGTTTCTAATATTGGAGGCGTTTCTGAAAATAGATACACAGCTAATGGTTTTACTAACATGAGTGCCGATGGAACAGGTGTGATTGAAGGCTTATTGAGTGCTTGTGGCGGTAAATTAACTTTTACGAATGGTATGTTTAATGTATTTGTAGCTGCAGCTCAAACACCATCTTTAACAATTACAGACGATGATCTACTAGAACCTGTCAATCTTACAAAAAATACGCAGTCAAATGAGTTATTTAACAGTGTAAAAGCTGTTTTTGTTGATAAGGACAATCAATATCAGGCTACAGACACACCAGAGTTAACAAATGCAACTTTTGTTTCAGAAGATGTACCAAGTGGCGAAGCAAACGCTAATTATTTAAAAAGAATGGAAGTGCAACTGCCTTACACACAAACAAACACGATGGCAGAAAGATTAGCTAAGATTGCTTTGCAACATCAAAGAAAGACTTTGCAAATATCATTACTAACCACAACAAAGTTTATGAGATTGCAACCTGCAGACTTTGTTTACATAACTAACGAAAGGCTTAATTTTTCTAATAAAATGTTTGAGGTAGTATCTACTAATTTAGAGTTTAAAGAGGTAGATGAAGCTCCTGTTGCAGCAACAAGGCTTGTTCTTAAAGAAATAGAAGCTGCTGTGTATGACTTTGTAACTAATGATTATGTAACACCTATAACTCAAGGACCAATAAGTGAAGTTCCTGCAGGTTCTTTTGAGATGTCACAACCAAGCAATCTTGCGTTGTCTCAAGTCCTTACTTTGGATGGCACTACTTCAAAAATAAACATAAAAGCGACTTGGACTAACAGTACATCTCCTTATCTGTTTGGAACTGAGGTTTCATACAAATTGTCTACCGATTCAGCTTATCAAGCTATAGTTGTAGGTGCAGGAACAAGCCAAGCCTTTATACCGAATGTCACCGCAGGACAACAATACAATGTAAGAGTAAGGCATTTTTCAGATCGTAATGTTTATTCTGCCTATGTTAGTAATGTAAACATAACTATTGCAGCAGCTAGTGCAGCTCCTAGCGACCCAAGTGGTTTATCTGCTTCAACAGGAAAGGCTTTTAACATTGTCGTTAGTTATACCAATCCCAATAACAGCGATCTAAAAGCAGTCAAGATATACCGAAAGACTTCAAATAGTACGCCATCTAGTGATAGTGATGGCTTGATAAATACGCAGTATGGTTCGCCTAACTCAGTATCTACCTTTGTAGATGGCAAGGCTAGTGGTCTGACTGCAGGTGTGACCTATTATTATTGGGTAAGAGCTGTCAATCATTCTGATGTGCATTCAAACTTTGTCGGTTCAGTACAAGGTAATTTTACTAATGTTAATACAGTTGATTTAGTTGATGATGCAATCACTACAGTCAAAATTGATGACGATGCAATCACTGCACCAAAAATAAGTGTTGCAACGCTATCAGCGATAACTGCAAATGTAGGAACGCTTACCGCAGGAACAATAGATGCTTCCTCTTTGAATATTAATAATATAACCGCAACCAACATTTCATCAGGCACACTTAACGCTAATAGAATAAATCTTAATGGTTCAACTTTAACAGTCACATCTGATGGTTTACAAATCGGTACTTTTGATGGTGTAAGTCATGTAAATGCAGGAACAATAGGAGCAGTCATTGCAGATCAAGGCACTCATACAATGACGAATACTGCAACTAGCAGTTCAAGTACAAGTTTCCATATTCCAGAAAGATTAACAACCCCCCTCACTTTGTCTGTACCTGCAACAAAAACAGCAGAAACAAAAACATTTCTAATAAGATTAAATGCAAATCCTGCAGGAACAGCAGTACACGCTACAGCTATAAATGTAGTTGCAGGGTATGCCACAACAAATAATCAAACTGCTATCTCTGGACTAGGTTCAAATAATAATCAATATTTGAATTTAGTTTTTGCTGAATGTATTTCAGTATCACATAGATTTACGATTACAACGAGTACATCGTCAGCAACCACAGTTTATATTTATGGTTTTGGTGGTCTTTTTGGGGTGGCAAGTCCTGCTATACAATACACTTTATCTGTGGAAGGAGTATTTAGATAATGGATATTAGTATTTACCTTAAATCAACTGGACAAATAATATCTACTCGTAATATAAATTCTAGTGATGACATAGCACATTTAGATACAACAGTTTATGGTTATGTTGAAGGCGAGTATGAAACTCTTGTAAAAAAATGGGATGGTAGTTCTGTAGTAGATTATGACAATTATGTAAGTGGCACAAATGCAGCTAAAGTGAGACTGAGAAGAAATATACTACTGCAAGATACAGACTGGACACAAATGCCTG
>VTLG01013757.1_pt1 | contig 11324 bp, 15 predicted proteins | sample 4694571 | NCBI WGS metagenome assembly VTLG01 (sample SAMN12604809, study PRJNA352737) | marine metagenome | biome: ENVO:00000447; feature: ENVO:00000209|ENVO:00000569|ENVO:01000036; material: ENVO:00002151; isolation source: viral sequences binned using virsorter ... | reverse complement strand
ATATACCCTTTTCCACAGTATGCCCGATACCGATACCGCACAAATTCTATGGCCTTAGCGTAGCGGAGACTGTGCAAGATGTACAGCTTATCCGGTCTACTCTAACCCGTAACTTGCTAGACAACATGTACCTTTCCAACAACGGGAGATTTCAAGTCGTAGAAGGGCAAGTTAATATAGATGATTTGCTCACAAACAGACCGGGAGGGATAGTACGGACCCGTAGCCCCAACGCTCTAACGCCTATAGCAACCCCGTCCCTATCCGCCAATAGCTTCCAAATGCTACAATATTGGGAAGATATTAAAACAGGACGTACCGGGGTTAACCCTAAAACTCAAGGCTTATCAGCAGACGTTTTAAAAACCCATGTAACTACCGGAGCAGTCACCGCTGCTTTGACAAATTCTCAAGGGCGGTTAGAGCTTATAGCCAGGGTATTTGCCGATACCGGCGTCCGAAACATGTTTAAGCAAATCTATAACCTAGTGCAACGCTACGAAAACCGTAAGCGAGTGGTCAGGCTAAACAACCAGTATTTTGAAATTGACCCGGCAAGTTGGCGAGAAGATTTAGACGTAGACATCGAAGTAGGGATAGGGTACGGAGACCAGGATATTAGATTGCAAAATATTAATATGTTTGCAACCTTGATAGAAAAGATAGGTACTCAGACCAAGGGGATAGTGAACCCGCAAAATATCTATAACTTAGCTGTGGAAATAGCTAATGAGATGGGTATTAAAAACGTAGATAAGTTTGTTAGCCAACCGTCTCAAGAACCTTTACCACCTACTCCGCAAGAACAGCTAGCCCAAGCTCAAGCGCAAGCTATGATAATAGAAGCTCAAGCGTCTCAGCTAGAAGCAGAGGTAAAAGCTAAAGAGTTAGAGATTAAATCTGCTAAGCTGGAGCTAGAGCGAGTAGAGATCGAACACGATATGGCTGTGAAACGAGAAGAGCTAAAGCTCAAGGGTATAGAGCTAGGCTTTGAAATGAACTCTGACAAAAACATTAAAGCTTAGGAAAGTACAATGGCTCGTCAAAACAATTACTACAGGATCAATTCAAGCGAAAACTTGTCGGCTACGACCAGTTCTGGAGAAACTCGATCAGGAGCTTGCCCAGCCCAGGTAACAAAAGTAAGGATAGCTGCTACGGCATCTGCTTTTGTAAAAATCGGGCCGGGAGCAGACCCTACGGCTACTGTCGCGGCAGGGGTGTTGATAAACGCAGGAGATGCGGATATTTTCACAGTAGTCGAGGGGGATGAGATAGCTGCTATCACTGCTAGTGGAACTGCCACGGTTAATATTAGTTGGTTAGAAGGTTAATACAGGTTTTCGGATTAGCAGGAGAATCGGATGTCTACTAATAAAAAAATCTCAGAACTTACCGAGCTAACTGAAGCTAGTTTAGCGGATGATGATGTCTTAGCTATAGTAGACGTAAGCGCTGGTGAAACTTTTAAAGTTCGTAAAGATTCTCTTGCTTCTGCCCTGGCCGGTGTAGCTAGCCTATCTGCTTCTACTCCTGTAGCTGTTGACCAATCTACCGGGGCAGTTACTGTAAGCCTAGGCACAGTCCCTATTACTCAAGGCGGTACAGGGGCAACTAACGCGCCAGCGGCTTTAACAGCTTTAGGCGGTTTGACCGATCCCATGACTACCAGGGGAGATTTGCTAACAAGAGGAGCAAGCGTAAACCAAAGAGTAGCAGTAGGAACGAACGGTCAGTTTCTAACCACTGACGGTACAGACGTTTCCTGGGGAGCGGTGCCGACAAGTGGGCTAAGCGGTAATATTAGTCTTACTAGCCAAGTTACAGGAACTTTAGGTGTAAACAACGGTGGCACAGGAGGTTCTGGTGCAGCCGCTGGACGGACTGGGCTAGGTCTTGGCACTATTGCTACTCAAGCCAGCGACAGCGTAAACATCGACGGCGGAGCTATTGACGGGACAAATATTGGCGCATCATCTGCCGGGACCGGGGCATTTACCACGCTAAACGCAAACGGCGGCGGGTCTTTAACAGGCACATGGACTGATCTTGGCACAGTTAATACGATAGATATCAACGGTGGTACGATCAACGGGATTACTGATCTAGCTGTGGCAGACGGTGGCACAGGCGCAAGCACGTTTACCGCTAACGGCGTGCTGCACGGTAACGGTACAAGCGCTATCGGGGTTACAGCGGCTGGAACAGCTGGGCAAGTGCTAACCAGCAATGGCTCTGGCAGCGCACCTACCTTTCAAGCGGTATCAGCAGCGTCTAGCAATAGCGGAGCTTTAAATTTAAATTCGTCTGTAACCTTTCAAACATTTACCGCATCAGGAACATGGACAAAACCTGGATCAGGTACGACTGTAATTGTCGAGGCATGGGGAGCAGGGGGAAGCGGCGGGTGCGGTTCTGGTTCAATGTCTGGAGGCGGAGGCGGGGGCGGCTCTTATGCTAGAGCGCAATTTGCTATTGGCGATTTAGGATCAACAGAAACAGTAACTATAGGTGCCGGAGGGGTTCTCCAAGCTTCCGCAGACTCAGCCGGGTCAGCTGGCGGTGCCACTTCTTTCGGATCACATTTTCAAGCATTTGGAGGAGGAGCAGGAGGAGCCTACGCCGGAGGCGGCGGCGGAGGGGTAAAAACTATTGGCGGAAACGGTGGAAACAGCGCCGGAGGAGATGGGGGTGATCCAGACGGAGGAGCGGGAGGAGATGGAGATGACGCTCCTGGGGATAAATCTACTGGTGGTTTAGGAGGCGGCGGAGGAGGTACAGAGGCATCGGCAAGCGGCGGCTCAGGGCAACCGGGCGGCTCTTCTGGATTTGGCGGAGGCGGCGGCGGAGGAGGTAGCCACTCATCTGGAACCGGCGGAGCAGGTGGCAACTCTTTATACGCCGGAGGCGGGGGAGCCGCTGGCTCACAAAGCGGAACTGTTGGTAATGGAGGAACATCAACATTTGGCGGAGAAGGTGCAAAAGGAGCGTCGGGAAGCGCTAACGCTCCTACACCTGGATCAGCAACGGGCGGAGCAATGATACCCGGCGGAGGCGGGGGAGGATCGGTAACAGGAAACTCAGGAGCCGGAGCGGCTGGGAAAGTGCTAGTAACAGTAATAACTATTTCTTAGAGGGTAATCATGGCAATAGAACGAAAAGCACTTATTTCAGATAATGTAGTAGTAAACGTAATACTAATCGATACCGATATAGATTATACTCCTCCAAACGGAGAAACAATGATAGATGCGGCAGACGCAGGGCCGGGAGATCAATGGGATGGTTCTAAGTTTATAAAAGACCAGACAAACCAAGGCCCATACCCTGCTCACTTAGACGAGTAAATGAAAAAATTTTTAATATTTATCCTAGTATCTGGGTTCTTAGTAACCTGTAGCGTTGCTGTATACGCTAAAGAAAAATGGAACACCGGAGACACAGTAGCTGTGTTTTTAGTATGTAAAGACGAGGATGATATTCTCGACATAGCATATGCCGATAGCCAGAGCAGAGAAAAATATATATCTACAATAAACGAGAAAAAACAAGAAGGCTTTTGCGTAACTTACGCTCCCCCCATTGTCCTGTACGTTCAAGAGGTAATAGTGTCTTACAAGGATCATAAGAAAAGAGAAAATTGCGTTCTAAAGCTTTCATACCCAGGGAGTAAAAAAGAAGCTGGGTATATAGTAGCAGTAGGCGAGCAAAGACGGTTAAAGGATTCGTCATTCTAAAGATTTGTTCTTTAGCTTGACAAATAGTTTAAATAATGTTAAAATAACACAAGGAATAAGCCAATGGCTGTAGAATCTGCCAGCTTTATAAGTCAGCTAAGCGCTTCTAACCCGGCGGCTGGCGATAATATTTCAGAGGGGGATGACCATCTCCGCCTGATTAAAACAGTTCTCCAAACTCAGTTTCCTAACTTAGGAGCAGTAGCCGCCAGACCTACAGCTGCTCAGCTTAATAAGCTAGGTTTTGAAACCGGAAGCGTTATGATGTGGGCAGCAGCTGCAGCCCCGAGTACGACAACCATAAGCGGAGTATTTGACTGGCTTATGTGCGACGGGACTTCGCACTCCACCACTACCTTTTCCGCTTTATTCGGCGTAATAGGAACCACATTTGGAGGCTCAGGGTCTACTTTTAACGTACCGGATTTTCGCACTTTTTTCCCAGTAGGTGTCGGATCAGGATTTACCCTAGGGACTTCTGCAACTGCATCAGCAGCGGCTGGAACAGCTGTTTTAAAAACTCAACCAATTAACTTCATTATTAAAACTTAATACAGGTCATGTAAAACAGTAGGAGAGCATAATGCCACCAGGAGAGTCTTATAAGCAGAAGCCTAAGCTAAGAAAAATTAAAAAAATAAAAAAGAAGAAAAAGTAAAACATGAATGATTTTTCAAATATAAGTTCTAAGGAAAAAGCAAATCAAGCAACTATAATTTTAAAAAATCCTGTTTTTAAAAATATGTTAGAAGAGCTTAACAATAGTTTGGTAAAGCAGTGGTCAATAGCTGAAACTACAGAGGAAAGAGAATTTTGCTGGTTCAAGGTAAATGCTTTAAGTTCCGTAGTGGAAGACTTACAAGCGTTTGTACACAATAACAAAATAGAAAACGGAGAGTAATTATGAGTGAGGCGATGACTAATCCTGATGCGGAAGTCGAAAAGCCACAGCTTAACATGTTCGATGTCATGTTTGGAAGTGAGGAAACCACTAATCCAGAACAAACAATCGAAGAACCTTCTGTTGACTTAGAGGAAATGGACGAGGAAGAATACGAGGAAATTTCTGAAGAGTCGGAAGAAGAATACGAGATAGTTGAGGAGGAAGCTCAGACAGAAACCCCAGAAGCCTATACTGTTAAAGTAGACGGCGAAGAGTTTGAGGTTAGCCTGGAAGAGTTACGAGACGGCTATCAGCGGCAAGCGGATTATACCCGTAAATCGCAGTCTTTGGCAGAGCAGAGAAAAACTTACGAAGCTAATCTACAAGCGGTTCAAGAAGAGCGTAATAAATATGCCCAAGTCTTGGATCAGATGTCTAATCAACAAAGCTACGAGCTAAAGCAGTTTGAAGACATCAACTGGAAAGAGCTTAAAGACGATGATCCTATGGAATATATGGAAAAGCGTCTTGAGTACCAGGAAGCGAGGGATAGGATTTCTGATATCAAAACCGAACAAGAAAGGGTGCGGCGTCAGACAGAAGAAGAAATGTCAAGTATACTGAGTCAAAAAGTGGAAAAGGAAGCAGAGCTTTTAATATCCGCATTGCCTGAGTATGCTGATCCTTCATCTACCGTAAAAAATGATATTAGAGAATATGCTCTAAGCTTAGGTTTTCCAGATAAAGAAGTAGATAGCATTACAGATCACAGAGTAGTCCTAGTACTGCATAAAGCAATGTTGCAGGACAAAGGGGTACAGTCTAGTAAAAAGGTAAAATCTGCTCCTAAAATAGTTAAGTCAGGTACACCGCAGACTAAGAAACAAAAATCTAGGAAAGCGATCCAGGCTAAGCGAGAAAGACTGGCTAAGACGGGGAATACGAGAGATGCCGCAGATGTTTTTCTGGACTTAATCACTTAGACCCTAGGAGGGGTTGATATGGCACAACCAACAGGCGTTACGGTAACATTTTCTAGCGCTGGTCTACGCGAAGACCTTGAAAATGTTATTTACGACATTTCACCATCGGATACTCCGTTTATGTCGATGGGCGGTCGCTCAGATGCGATTGCTGTTAACCACGAATGGCAGACTGATTCTTTAGCAGCAGCTGCTGACAACTTCAACGAAGAAGGCTCGACCCTCACAGCAACTGAGGCGGCGGCTACTACCCGTGTTGGCAATATTTGCCAAATCAGTTTAAAGACAACTTTAATATCGGGTACTCTTGACGCTGTTTCGAAAGCCGGTCGTAAGGAAGAGCTTGCGTATCAAATGTCAAAGCGCTCTAAAGAGCTAAAGCGTGACATGGAGCGTACCTTTGTAGGTGTTAACCAAGCTAAAGCTGCGATGGCAGCTGATGGCACTGTGCGTAAGCTCGGTTCGCTATGCACATGGGTTAATACCAACATTTCTAAAGCGTCAAATGGCTCCAACGGTAGCGGTGCCGGAGCATCTGCTCGTTCAGACGGCTCTGCCCGTACTTTTACCGAAACATTGCTAAAAGCAGCGATTGTTTCAGCCTATAACGAAGGTGCCGATACTAAGTATCTGATGATGGCTCCTTCGGCAAAGCAGACGTTTTCCAGCTTTGTCGGCGTAGGCGGTGCAAGCGGCGTCAGCAACTGGACCGATACGTCGGATCAGCGCATCATCGGTGGCATGGACGTTTACGTTAGTGACTTTGGCGAAATGGCCGTTGTCCCTAACCGCTTCCAGCGATCAAAAGATGTCTATCTTCTTGACCCTGAGTATTACGGAGTAGCTTACCTACGTCCGTTCCATCAGAAAGAAGTAGCCAGCACATCTGACGGTGAGCAACGTGCAATCATCGCTGAGTACACTCTCGTAGTTAAAAACGAGAAAGCTCTCGGCGCTGTATACGATCTGCCGTAAGAATAATAGCCGGGCTAAACGGGGGAGAGCATTTAGTTCTCCCCCACTTTAGAGAGTAAACAATGACTGATCCTGTTAAAACGCATTTTAAATATGACCACAGCGAAGACAAAGCCTTACTGACCAATGTACAAGACGTTCAGCCTATCATAGAGCTTAACAAAAAAGAACAAGTCGGAGACTCTATGTACGGCACTGGCGAAAATGCAACAGGTATGCGTAAGGTAGCCAGTATTCCGCTAGTTGTTATTGAAAAGTGGAAACATGAGCTTGGCATCGATATTATGAATAAAAACGATTGGCCTAAAATTAAACAGCTTCTTAACGATCCAGATAATAGATTCTTTAGGACTGATGAAAGCGTAATTTAATGGCTCTTTCTAACTATACAGAGTTAAAAGCAAGCGTAGCTAGTTATTTAAACAGAGACGATCTGACAAGCACTATCCCTGATTTTATCACGCTTACAGAAAATCGTTTGAACAGAGAGCTACGGGTAAGAGCTAACATGACCAGGGCAGAGACTACTACTACTGCCGGTACTGCTTTTTACGATTACCCGTCAGATTTGATAGAGCTTAGAAATATTACCTACGAGCGTAGCGATTCTAGCATTACTCTATCTTACCTATCCCCAGAATCAGTTTCTAGGGAATATGGCGCTGTGTCAAACGGATCACCCAGAGCTTATACAAATTTGGGGAAACTTCTAAAATTAGCTCCTACACCTGACGGCGCGTATGTTATCAACATAAACTACTTTGGCAAGCTTAACGCATTATCCGACAGCGTAGGCTCTAATAATATTTTAGCCGAGTTCCCAGATTTGTACCTTTTCGGAGCTTGCTTAGAAGGTGCTATATTCTTAAACGATACGGAGCAAGCTACTAGATTTAACGCTATATTTGAAAAAGCCCTTTCCGAGGTAAAAGAAGCAGAAAACGCTGCGCGATATAGCGGGACAGTTGCTTCCATGTCTGTGCAAGGCGATCCAGGGTCTTTGGTCCGTAGAGGTGCGTAATGCCTACTAACTGGGTATTAGAACATTTTAACATAGTCCAAGAACAAGGCGGAAATATATTGTTCGAATCTCCTACCCCAGCTGAAGACGGAACCTTTGCAGAGCTAGAAGAACCACCCGCTATATGGACTGAGCAAACCGAGACAGGTTCTGGGACAGGCTCTGGCTAATGGCTAAACAACTTTTTGACATATCCGCTAAACAGGCGCAATTCTCGTACAATAGAGATTTGTCGCCTTACGATATGCCACCTATGTTTTTTAGCGATGTCCAGAACGCAAGGTTTCTAGATGGAAAAGCTGGAAAAATCTTAGGACATTCTCAAGTGCTAGGAACGCCTAGCGCTGCCCCTCACTGGACAATAGCATGGCTACAGGGCAGTACAGATTTGTGGATATACGGAGGCTTAACCCAGCTTTTTAAAATTACCGGGACTACCCATAGCGAAGTTACAAGATCGAGCGGTGCTTATACTACCTTGGCCAGTACTACTAACAATTGGCAAGGAGGCATACTAGGCGGAGCATTGGTAGTTACAAATGGCTTAGACGTTCCGCAAAGCTATGTACAATCCGGCTCTCGGTTTGAAGATTTAGCAAACTGGCCAGCTACGCTAAAGTGCAAAGCTATAGTACCTTTCAGAAACCACTTAATAGCTCTTAACCTGACTGATGACGGTACTGAAAAACCGTTTACAATTAGATGGAGCGATGCTATACCAGCTGGCGCAGTTACAAACGGAGCCAATACGTGGAACACTTCTAGCACAGCCTCGGAATCGTCAGAGACAGACCTTATAGGTACAGAGGGGCATGTACTAAACGCTTTGCAACTGGGCAACGAACTTATAATATATAAAGAAGACAGTGTATTCTCTCTGAACTACGTCGGAGGAAACTTTGTCTTTAACGTGCGCGAAAAATTTAAAGATACAGGGCTGTTTGCCCGAGACGCTGTAACTGATCTGGGAGATGGCAGACATGTTATGATGACTACTAACGATGTAGTTATCCATAACGGTAATACTATTAAAAGCATTATAGAAAACGATATGAAAACATTTTTGTTTTCTGAGATAGATTCAACCCATTTCCACAGGACATTTTTAGCTCATAATAAAGTCAAGAACGAAGTATGGATATGCTTCCCCCAGACAGGTGCTACAAACGGGTTCCCTAATTTTGCCCTTATCTGGAACTATAGAGAAGATAACTGGTCTATACGAGACTTGCCCGGTGTAAACTACATAGCTAAAGGTTTGGTAAATCCAGCGCTTGCAAATTCGTGGTCTGCCGGTACTACTACATGGTCAACGGTAACATTGCCCTGGGCGCAGCAAGAGTTTAACCCAGCCGTAGACACGCTTCTAATGTGCGGTACTAACTCGACAAAGTTATTTGCAGCTGACTCAGGCACTACGTTTGACGGTACTACCTTTTTAACTAAAATGGAACGAATAGGGCTACACGCCGGTCGCACAGACGCGGTAAAATCAGTTACCAGGGTATTTCCCAGAATAGAAGGTACAGGGACAGTTAACATAAGCATAGGGTCAGAGCTACACCCGTTCCAGGGCGTTTCTTACAATGACCCTGTAGCTTTCCAAATAGGGATAGATTCGAAAGTAGATTGCAGAGTGCGGGGGAGATACATAGCTGTTAAAGTAGAAAGTACCGGAGATGCTCAGTTTAATCTATCGGGAATGGCTATAGAATCAGAAGTAGTATCGGACAGATGAGTTCAGAATTTTTACGTTTTGACCCGGCGCTATGCCCGACTGATATAGAAGAAATACCTCGGTTTATCGATTCTATGCTTTTGGAAATTCAAGCTGTCTTAGAAGTAGTAAGAAACGGGCATCTGGACGTAACTACTGAAGAACCGGAAAAACCTAAACAAGGTGATATTAGATATGCTGATGGAAGTGGCTTCAACCCAGGATCAACCGGAGAAGGAATTTATTTTTTCAACGCAGCTGGATCATGGGTCAAGCTATAACCTTGTAAACTACAAGCACTGGAGCTTAGTGCGTAAGCTGACCAAGTGCTACCCTTATATAGAAAACGCTATAGACCGTAGCAATTGCGCTGATATTTTTAACGCTAACGATACAGTTAAAAGAATTGCTAAAGGGTCTAGCGATTTATGGATAATGTTTGACAAGGATAGGGAAATAATAGCTTGCGTTGTAATAGGGTTTGCTCACCACGATCAAAGCAGCGGGATTATAGCAGAAGCTATGGGCGGAGAGTCCTTCCTCTGCGATTATGACGTAGGTATGAAAATGATGGAAGATTACTATAGAGAGTTAGGGTACGACTTTTTTGAAATCACAGGTCGAAAAGGTTGGGAAAAACTTATGGCTCCTAGAGGGTACGAGTTCAAAAGCATTAAGCTAAGAAAGGCTTTGTAAGATGACTGATTCACCTCCTCCTCAAGTTGTCCAGCTGCCTCAGCAACAGCAAACGAGCGGCTCTTCGGAGGTACGGCCTTACGCTCCTGTAGAGCCTTTTCTCAAAGAACTTTTGCCGAACATTCAAAGAGAGTTTTCTCAAGCCCCTGTATTGTTCGACCAAAGCTTAGTCCCTACTGACTCTGCTCAGACTTTAGCTGCTAGAGAAGCTTACGCAGACTTGGCAGAGCAAGCGGGTGCATATGCCCCGGTCTTCCAGCAATTGGCAGCGTCTGACATAGCAAGAGCGTCCGCTGACCCGTCCAGTGACCCTATTTTTCTAGCTGAGAGCGAAGCGTTGGCAGACCGTGCCAGGAGGCTGACGGAGCGTGATGAAGCTTTGGCTAAAACTCAAGCTATACAAGCGGGGCAGTTTGGCTTGGGAAGCACAGCCCTTTCCGAATTGCAAGCTAATCAGCAACAGCTAAGAGAAGAAACTATCAGAAAAAATCTAGTAGATTCCCTAGGCAGAGCGGAAGCGCGTAGAATAGCTGCTCAGGGGAGAATACCTGGAACGATGGGTACTCAGCTGTCAGCGGCGAGGTCACAGGCTGGGCTAACAGAAGCTATAGGGCAAGATGTAGAGCGTAGAGAAGCTGCTAGGTTGGCGGATCAAGCTAGGCTAGTGCAACAGCCGCAACAAGCTAGGCGAGAGCAGATCATAAACTTAGCAAACTTGCTAGGGGGATTAGCCGGTCTAGGGACTTCTACTACGCACCAGGCTCAATCTTCTGGGTTTACGTCTAAAGCTTTCCACGGCGGTCCATCTCCGCTGATGCAATTCGGTAGCTTGCTAGGTGCTGGTGCTGGCCTAGCTAGAGCTATACCTACAGGTGGAGGAGGAGGACCGCAGTAAAATGGCTGAATCACCCACTGGCTTAGAAACAAAAGTTGATCCAGGGCTAGACTATGAGCATGACCCTAACATTCACCAAGCTCAAGGCGAACCCGGCCCATCTACGCTTCAAAAACTTTTGAAAACTTTGACGGAAACAGATGAAGACGAAGCGATAAAAAATTCTGCAAAATTTTTAGAAGCTTTGTCCACTGGGCCTGGAGAAGCGATAGGAGAATCTGGTAGGTTGTCTCATCTTTCCCCAAGAATAGCTTCTGTTAGAGGGATGAATGTAAAAAACCCTTCCTCGATGCCTTACCACGTACTTGACGTTAAAGACCTTACTGCAGAAGTACACAAGCTGACTCAAGGATTGTTACATCCTGATAGTCTTATAAGAAGCCACAATATTAAATATTTGGTATAGGGTAGAAAAAT
>VTLG01001489.1_pt1 | contig 11327 bp, 11 predicted proteins | sample 4694571 | NCBI WGS metagenome assembly VTLG01 (sample SAMN12604809, study PRJNA352737) | marine metagenome | biome: ENVO:00000447; feature: ENVO:00000209|ENVO:00000569|ENVO:01000036; material: ENVO:00002151; isolation source: viral sequences binned using virsorter ... | reverse complement strand
TTGGACTTGCAGGGGGCTGTCTTCTACCAGCACATAATCCTGCTGTTTGAGTACCTGCTCCCGCCATACCAGTTCCAGCAGTACCTAAATTTTCACCACTAGACCATGCACCAGCAGTTGTTGCAGAGGTAGATATATTCCATTCTTCTGTTGCTGCTGAAAAAGGTGGACCATCTCCTCCTCCAAAAGCAAGAGTAGCTGGGTTTGACGCTGATAAAGAACCAGCTAAATGTTCTCTAGCTGTTGACAAGTCTGCTAATTCAGTCCAAGAAGTTCCGTCCCAACTTTCTGTTACACCTACAACAGCAGTAGAACTTTGTCCACCAAATGCTAAACCAGCAGAAGTTGTTCCTGATGCTGCTGCGTGAAATCTTGCAGTATTTAAATCTCCAACTTCAGTCCAGCTTGAACCATCCCATGATTCAACACTAGCAACTAAACTTGGTGATTCTCCAGAAATACAAAGTGCAGCTGTTTGAGTTCCTAAACCAGCAACAAAATCTCTTGCATCATTTAAATTGGCTACTTCTGTCCAACTTGAACCATTATAAGTTTCTGTTTCATTTTTTTCAGTTGAAGTAGGGTTACTACCGCCAAAAGCTAAACCTGCAGTTTGCGTGCCTGCTCCTGCTAATGCTCTTCTGGCTGTATTTAAATTATCTCCTTCAGTCCAAGAAGATCCATTATATTCTTCTGATTCATTTCTTAAAGTTGTAGCAATTCCTCCAAAAGCTAAACCTGCAGTTTGTGATCCAGCTGCTGCAAGAAGACTTCTTGCGGTGTTTAAATTTCCACCATTAGCCCAACCACTTCCATTATATTCTTCTGTTTCATTTGCTGCGGCTGGTTTTAACCCTCCTGCTGCAAAAGCAGCAGTCTGTGTTCCTGAGCCACAAAGTTTAGTTCTACCTGTACTTAAAGAAGCAGTTGCTGACCATGCACCAAGTCCAATGTGTGATGCTATAGCAAAACCACCAGAGTTATAAAAAATTTCTCCTTCAGTAGCTCTGTCTCCTGTTGTAGCAGTAGATAAATATTTTACCTTTAAACCCTTAAGTGATTGGTAAGTTGACATTTAAATTCCTTTAGGGGATTGTTCTAAAACTTGGCTTTGATCCAATTCTTGTAACTTTATCATCTGCTGATTCACCATCAACATTATCATTGTCCCAAGCTGTTCTAGCAATATCATCGGCAGCTTTAACTAAAGCTTGTGCTTCTGCTTTAGTTTTTTCTGTACCAGATTTATCAGCTAACCAAGTTGCTCCTTTTTCATTAGCACCTATAACCCAAACATCTACAGCATCAGATCCATCGTGACCACCGTAACCTCTTAAAAAGAAATCTCTTCTGTCTTGATGAGTAAAAAAACCTTTTCCTGTGTTTGTTGCTGTACCGTATATAAATATAGCCATATTAATCCTCCTATTTTAGTTTATATATTATTAATATTATAAATCAACTATCTGTTATTACTTTTACTGCTTTTGATGCTGCAAATTCTTCAACAGTAGTTATATTAGCACCACCTGCTACTGCTAATGCTGCAGAACTATCACCAACAAGATTAGTCTGTCTTGCTGTGGCCATAGATGGAGCTGTTCTCCATGTTGATCCATCATAAATTTGAGTAACTCCAGTAACACTTGCAGGGTGTCCAGCAGTGCCTCCTGCTACTATAGTAGTATTTTTACTAGATGTACCAACGTTAGTACTAGTATACGCAGCTTGTCCAGTTCCTAAAGACGCTGGAAGAGCTGTCCATGAAGTACCATCATATTGTTCAACGAGTGTTTGTACAGCATAAGGAGAAGTACCAAGAGCACCACCTGAATACATTCCAGCTGTTTGAGTTCCAGATCCAACTCCTCTAGTTCTACCAGTTGCTATATCACCACCTGCTGTCCAACTTGAACCATCGTATTCTTGAGTAATGTCTGTATCAGCACCTCCACTTACAGACAAAGCCGCTGTTTGAATTCCTATTCCAGTACCTGATTGAACACCTGTAGGTAAATCACTTTGTTCTGTCCATGATGTACCATCATATTCTTCAACTTCACCTCTTTGTGCACCTGCTGGAGAATTGCCTCCCATTGCAAGAGCAGCTGTTTGAATTCCACAACTACCACCTATAAATCTTCTATTATTAAAATCGCCACCAGCAGTCCATGAACTACCATCATAGTGAAAAGTACCAACTAACATTAAATTAGCTGGAGGTGCTGGTTGAGGTCCTACATATCCAGATGCATATACTGCAGCTGTTTGTGTACCTGCAGAAAAACCATGTCTATTTGCAGTAGGGTGTGCTGCACCGCTAGACCATGCTTCAACTGTAATACCTGCTTTATAATCTGCACCAGAAGAATTATACCAAACTTGACCTTCACCAATTGCTGCAGGAGGGTCACTTGAAAGATGTTTAATTTTTTTTCCGTGTATAGTTTTATAATCCGTCATGATACATCAACCGTTCTTGTTGTGGCTGCATCTGTAAATTCTTCTGTTGCTGTTAAAAATCCAGGAGCATTTCTGCCACCAAAAGCAAGTGCAGAAGTATTACTAGCTCCAGCACCTCCCACATGATATCTTGCTGTTGCAAGGTTTGAAGTTTCTGTCCAAGAAGTACCATCATAAGTTTCAGTATTTGCTGTTCCTGTCCCTGGTGCTACTCCACTTGGAATTCCTCCATAAACAAGTGCAGAGGTAGATGTACCACTTGCACCTGCTAAAGCACCTCTTTGTGTATTTACATCAGGTCCTTCTGTCCAACTTGTTCCATCATATTCTTCAACTTGAGCAGTTGTTGCAGTTGATGAAGGTTGTCCGCTAATTGCTAAAGCTGCTGTTTGTGTTCCCATGCCTGCTAAGTAACATTTAGCAACTGATAAATTATTTTGTTCAGACCAACTTGTACCATTATATTCTTCTGTATGAGCTACAAAACCATCGTCTGTACCCCCAAAAGCTAACCCTGTTGTTTGTGTTCCCGCTCCTTGAAGACCATATCTAGCAGTCCCTAAATTATTTCCTTCTGCCCATGAAGAACCATCCCATTCTTCTGATTCATTATCAGCAAAAGTTGGAGATGAAGGTGGAGAAAATCCACCAACAGCTAAACCAGCTGTAGTTGTTCCACAACCAGCTAAGTAAGTTCTTGATTTAGTTAAATTAGCAGCTTCTGTCCAATCTGTACCATCATATTGTTCATGATTAACTGTAGCAGGACCACCACCTGCAATAAATGCAGCAGTTTGAATTCCATCATGTGCAGCGTTTCCTCTAGCAGTTCCTAAAGATGAACCACTTGCCCACGCAGCTATTTTAGGTGCAACTTTTATTTTTTGAACTGAAGAGTTATACCAAATTTGTCCTTCTTTAACGTTAGCAGGATCACTTGATACTGACTTTACACTATAACCTTTTACTGTTCTGTAAATCGACATACTATTCTCCTATTAATCATTCTTGAATAGCCAGCCTTGTGTTGAATCTGTAAATACTAAAGTGAAGGCAGCTCTTTCTGTTGATACTGTTAAATCGTCTGTAGATCCAAATATTTTTTCTGAACCATTGGCTGCTACTGTACATGCATTAGAATCAAATGTTCCAGCGTAGTCAACAATAGATACTTCATCTCCAATTGTTCCTGCTGGTAAAGTAATTGTAATTGCTGCTGATGTTGTATTTACAAATACACCTTGCCCAGCTGCAGCTGTAAAGTTTCCTGTTTTAACAGCTTGCCAAGATGTACCACCACCAATGTATGTTTTAACATCGGTCATTGCAACTTGGACCATTGTTCCATTATCGTTTGCTACTAATCTATCTGCATCAACTAAAGTTGTGCTTGTTGCTGATGTTCCACCATCAACTATATTTAGTTCTGCTGCTGTAGAATCTACAGCTGCTAATTTTGTTAAGTCTGCTTGTACTAATCCAGAAACACCATCTAATAAATTAAGTTCTGCAGCTGTTGAACTAACAGCTGTGCTTCCTAAAACAAGTTGTCCATCTGGTACAACTATTCTTGCAGCACCATTAAGTATTAAATCATCTACTGATGTATCCCAAGTAAGATTAGCTGAAGCTGTATCTCCGTAAAGTATAACATCGTATCCTTGATCATTTGCACCAATTGTTAATGTTGCGTCTAATTGAACTGCACCATCAATATCTACTGCATCTAAATTTGTAGTTCCGTCTATGTCTGCGTTTCCTGATATATCTAAAGTTGTAGCGTCTAATTCTCCTGCAACTGTTAATACTCCATCAGCCACTGTCATTAAATCAGTATCGTCTGTATGACCAATTGTTGTTCCATTTATTAAAACGTTATCTATATCTAATGATCCACCGCTAATTAATCCTGTTGTTGTAATTGTAGAAGAGCCTGTATCAATAGTACCAAATCCTGAAGTAATTGATCCTGAATTTAATGCACCTACTGTTGTAGCGGCAGTTGTAACAAGATTAGGCATTGCTGTAATTTCATCATCAAAATATGCAGCTAAATCTGTAACTGCAACTTGAACCATTGTGCCATTGTCATTTAATACAACCCTATCTGCATCAGCTACTGTTGTAGATGTGGCTGATGTTCCACCGTCAACAATATTTAATTCTGCAGCCGTTGAATCAATCGCAGCTAATTTAGTTAAATCTGCTTGTACTAATCCTGATACTCCGTCAAGTAAGTTAAGTTCTGCCGCAGTTGATGTAACTGCTGTTGAGTTAAGAACTAATTTACCATCTCCTATTGTAACTTTGTCATTAAATGATGCTGATCCAGCATCACTACCATCAAGTGTAAGCATTGTAATATCAGAACTATTATCAGTTCCTTTAAATATAATATCTGAATCATTTGCTGTAGCATCAATTGTAATGTTTCCAGATGAAGTTGATAAAGTAACTGCAGCATCACCAATAGTTATGTCATCTGCTGCTGAAGATACACCACTTGTAAAATATGTTTTAAATGTTGCAGCACTAGTCATTCTCATTGTGCCACCATCATTGTGAAGAATACCATCTGCGTCTGCAACTGCTGTAGTACCTCTTGCAGTATCACCATCTATTAAATTTATTTCTGCTGCTGTCGTAGTTATTGTTGTACCATTTATAGATAAAGCGTCTGTTTCTAATGTACCATCTATATCTGCATTACCAGAAATATCTAATGTAGCTGCGTCTAGCTCACCAGATAAAGTAATATTAGTAGCACCAGTAATTGCACCATCCATTGCAATAGCACCATTAATGTCTATTGTTGTAGCTGCTATTTGTACTTCTGTATCTGCAACAATGTCTAATTGACCGTCTGTAGATGAGTTAATATATAAACCGGTATCTCTAAAAAGAAGTTTATTTGTTGAGTTTAAAGTTAATCCTGTTCCATCAGTGTGTGTTAAAGTTGTATCTGAATCTGCACCAAAACTTAATACAGCAGAGTCACTTAATAATTTAAGATCATCACCAAGCACTGCATCTTTTGCTACAGATAATCCACCATCAGTTTGTAGTGATCCATCCGTTGTAGAAGTTGCTTCAGTCGTGTCGTCTGTTTTTACAATACCGCTTGCTGTAACTGTAGTAGCAGTTAATGCTTGTGCAGCAATTGTACTACCTGATTGTGCTGTAAAAGTATTTGCTGTAAATTGAAAATCATCTGCTCCTGCAATTTTAATATCTATTTGGTCATCTGTATCTGCTGTAATACTTGTATCACCGTCAGCATCTAAAATTAATTCTCTTCCTTCTACATCAAGTGATCCACCAAATCCTGCGTCAACAAGATTTGTTCCATCTGAATAAACTAATCTTGTAGTTTTTTCTGATACTCCAAAAGTAATACCTGTTCCTGATGCTGTTTTAAATTGAACAGTGTATGCACCTGATGTGCCATTAGTTACAATGTAAACTTTTTCTACAGAATCTGGTACAGTTACAATAGAATTACCTGTTATTGTACCTGTTAATTTTATAACAGCATGTCTTGCAACTGATGTAGATTCTGTTGCATCACCATCTGTAATACTTAATGCTGTTGTTCCACCACTAGTTACTGCTTGCTCTACATAACCAGCAATTGATTTTTCTATAATGTCTAGGTTGGTATTAGTTTTTGTTCCCCATGTACCGGCGTTTTCGCCAGTTGCCATTTTTTCTATACCGAGATCTGTATAACTTGATGCCATAATTTAATTCCTTAAGGTGAAGGTGAGTTAACAGGTATTCTGACAGTGCCGTCAGCGTAGTCATCTCTACGTCTTCTACCTAACTGTTCTCCTCCAAATTTTTCTACTTCTTGTTTATATTTTTGCTCATATAGTTGTAACATATCTGTTGGACCTTTTAAATAGCCATATGCCTCTACCAAACACGCATACAATAATCCGTTTGGAAAATTTAAACTAATATAACTAGTTTCATTGTCTGTTGCTTCTAATTTATCTGGTATACGGTTGTAATGAATTTGATATTCATAAGTTGAATCGGGAACAGGAGCTAATAAAATAGCACCTGAAGTAGAACTAGTATTACCTGTTCCACCGCCTTTCATTGCATAATATTTAGGTGATCCTGTGCTTGTATTTGCAGATACATATTCTTCTAAAAATGTTAAATCTTTCTTTTCTAACCAAACATTAGCACCAGTTGTAACAGAAGTTGATGTATAAACTTGAACTCCTCTAATGACTAACGCTCCTGCTGGAACATTTACATAATCTTGATTTGTAACTAAATTACCTGTTGTTGATGTTCTATATGCATCAATTGGCACATCTCTAAAAATTCTATACTCTGCATTTAAAACTAGATTTTCAATAACAGAATCGGACAGCACGGTGCTAGAAACTTCTGTGTAGTTTCTAATGTTTGTTCTTAAATCTGAATAACTTATTCCTGACATTATGCTGTTAGAGTTGCCGGACCTGCCGAACAATTCTCTCCTCCTCCTGATACTCCTCCACTTGTAGCAGTGTTTGTGTCTACAGTAAAGTGATAGAAGTCTGTTGTGTTTGTAATATCTCCACTAGAATCTCTTTTGCCAACCGTAATTGAGTAGCCTGCAGATTTTGCAACATTGGCTCCAGTAATACCATCAAAATTTTGTGGGTTTTTAAATGTTTTTGAAGTAGAAAGTGCACCTCTAAATCTTACTGTATCACCTGTAGATCTACCGTGACTTTTTTCTGTTACGTTTATTATACCAGAACTAGCTGCAATAGTTTCAAAAGGATTTGGTCCTAATATTGCAATAACTTCATTTTCAGTTCTATCTGGTCTTGCATTCATTAAGCCTTGTTCTTCTCCGTGCTTAGCTCTAATTTCTAATTGTGGGTGTTTAGATTCAAATTCTGATCTATGAACTAAAGAGCCATTCCATTCTCTCATCATTTGATCATATGGAAACTCCATTCCTGATCTGTCTGATATTGCTTTTGAATATTTTCCTCTTGCCATTATGATCCTGGGTAATAAACTTTTGGTGTTATGTGAACACTAGTAGAAGAGCCATCCTCTGATAATGCTCTAGCTAATTCATCTTCATAATATAATTTCATTTGTTGAACTAACTGTGGGTTAAATTTTTGTGCTAAATAAAAAGCTAAACCTGATACCATACACGGCACAAATCTAAATGGCACATCTGTTGCATCTGTATATGTTGAGTCTGCATCTTGAATTCTTTTTACATAATAAAAATGTAAATCTTTAGATGCATTAGATGAATCTGCTGTAGGGTAAACTGTAATCGTAGTTTTATCTACAAATCTTTGTACGAAATATTTTGATGGTGTGCCTTTAGATAGTTTATTTGATAATGCAGAATAAGTTGATCTGTCAATTTTTGTTAAAGCAGAATCTGCTTGATCAGTTGCAGTTCTATCAGTTCTTAAAGTTGCCTCAAGAACATCTGCAACTCCGTAAACATTTGATGTTGCATTTGTACCAGAACTTGTTCCATCACCACTTGATCTATAAAAAGTATATTCAGTTTGACCTTCAATTAAATCAATATTTGATTCAGCTACTTCCCAATAATGCAAACCTCTATTGCCCCATTCTTGAAACATTATGTTTAAAGAACGTCTTGCCGTTTTTAATTGATATCCAGAAGTTACTTGTGAACCTATTCGCTCGTATGCTTCAGCTATTAAATCATCAACAGCAAAAGTTTTGTCAAAAGTAACTGTGCCGGAAGTTGTATTGGCCATCAGTTACCTCCTTAATACGATTTTCTTAACTCTAATACTATTGTGTAATGATCATGAGCTGTATGACCATGTGTAGTCAAATCAATATCACCAGTAATTCCACCACCAGCATTATTTTTAATTCCACCAAATGATCTATAGTCCCAATGTCCTGAAACATTACCTGCTGCTGCACTTCCACCTAGAACTAAACCTACAACATTTGAAGTTGCATCAAATTCTAATGCTGCTCTTAATCCTCCAACATCATACCAAACTTGATCAATTGTAACTCTAGAACAAGCAGCTGAATCAGCTGATCGTGCGTTTAAAGCTGATACATCAACTTTTTTTACTGAGCTTTCTCCAGTTCCATCTGAAATATTAGTAAGTTTAATTACTGCTCTTTTGTCTGTGTCAATTATTGTTTGACTTGTTACTGCGTCTGCCATTTTTTTCTCCTGTTAGAGAACGGGGCTAAAGCCCCGCTCTAATTAAAGTTATTTATTAACCGTTATTGTAATCAAAGGCTGCGCCAGTGATTTTAATAACTAATTTACCTGCTGTGTAAGCTGCTTCAGTAGCATCTCCAGTAGTCAAGTAAAGATATTTTTTACTTAATGCTGCAAGTGTTGATCCACCATCAGCAGAAACATACATACCTAAAGTTAAGTCACCATTATTAAGTAATACTGTTCCACTAGATACTGCTGCATTTTCTGCATCAGTTCCAGTAGCTGAACATACTAAGTTAATATCTGGGTCTCCACCTGTTGGTACTTCTAAACATGCAAATTCTATTTCAAATGGAATACCATTAACTCCAGTTGTTAGTTCTGCAATGTAAGCATTAGCTGCTCCACCATCAGTACCAATAATATCATTTGCAGCACCACCAGAAGCTAATCCACCATGTAGATCAACTAAAATTGTAGTGTAGATAAGACCACCAACTTTATTTACAAAAGTGTTTATAGCTGTATCAGCAATACCTGATCCATGCGCATTAGGTGTAACTTTAAAAATAGTTGCTGCTGTACCTAAACTTGAATTGTTAGTACCTGTTGAAGTACCTGCTGCTACAATGTTGTTTCCAGTACTTGCAACTTTTTCTATTTCCATACCACCCGCTGCTTTTATAGCAGCGTAATCTACAAATGCTCCCGTAGATGTATTTTTAGTTGTTGCTTTTATATCGCCATCGGAACGTACCGTTCCATTAAACGTTGTTGTTGCCATAATTAATCCTCCTAGTTAATTGCGAACGTAGTCTCTAGGCCGTCGACTATACGCGTCTACGCTCTTAATTAATTGTATAGTGTGTTTTTTATACAACACTTTTTAGTAGAGTGCAAGAGAGCCTGTAATGTGGATTGAATTTTTTCCAACGATGTAGCTTTTTACTAAGTAGCTACTGAAACTTGTGGGGCAGCGTCTTCCACCTTATTTTGCAGATGAGCTTTTTTAGCTTCTGCCATTTTTATATGGCTAAGAACTTCTCTGACTTTTCTGTCAATTCTAACCATATTGAGAGTATATCTACCCTCATTAAGATGCTCCTGCTCCCATTCTAGATCCAAAACCTTCTTTTGTTTGTAAAGGTCTGTTAGATGTGTTTGCATCATTTATAACCTCCTCATAGGTTATTCTATTTACCTTGGGATCGTTCATTTCTCCAAGATACTCCCACTTTATATCATTTTTTCCTAATTTGTCAATGATAGCATTTTCAATATCTAATGAACTATCTATGCAAGTTATAACAAAATCTGCATGATATTTATAAGCATTTATTTGTATTCTGAAGTTTTTAGGGTGCATTTTTTCTTTCTATTTTTTAATTGTGGCGGAACTGTGTCCCGCCACAAAATTATTTGGATTATGCTCCTGGTGATCCGAAAATACCTCTCCAGTCAGAGAACCCAAAAGAGTATCTCTCTCTAGCTTTGTATCTTACGTTACCAGTTGTAAAGTCACCTTCCATAGCTGTTTTCATCGGCGCTCTAACAAAGTGTTTTAAACCGTTAGGCACGTCTGTTTTAATGAAAAACGCATCTGTATCAGTTAAGTAATGATTCACAGTATAACCTTGTGGTATCATTCCTTTTGACACAACTGCATTGATATCATTATCAGCTGTTCCAGTTCTACCTGCAGACTTCATAAGTCTTTCAGCAGTAAATTGAAGCGCAGAAGGAATAATTAACTTAGTTCCTTGTGCTGCAATTTTAAGACCTCTCTCATCAGTCATTGCTGCAATGTCTATTAAAGCTTGCTCCAATGATGTTTCGTTAAGGTCTGCCGCAGTAGATAACTCATTCTGTTCTGTTCCAGCTGCAATTGGGTGGTCAGTAGCACAAAGCTCTTTACCATCACCACCTGCAGAAGATGAACTGAACGCGTTGTTTAACACATTAGCAGCTTTCACTTGTTTAGTGTTAGCCATTGATCTTGCTAAAGCTTTTGTATATCTAGACGCAAGTCTGTCATACAAGTTGTCTTCAATCGCTTCTTCAGTGATTGCGAAAGCAAGAGCAAGTGTTTCATGTGTGTAACGAGATGTGTAAGTTTCTTGTGCATTATCAAATGAAACTGAAGTTCCTTCAGCTTTGATTGGTGCATTTGCGAAACCAGATAACATTACTTCTTCTTCAAAAGCTCTGTCACTGTTTTCAGTGTCAAAAATCTCAGCATGCTCGTTAGCATAGTTTTTGTATTCCAAGCCGAATAGTGCATTCAAACCTGGCTCTAGTTCTTTAACTAGCTGTCCTCTTGATATAGCCATATTTTATTCTCCTATTCTGCTATTATACGCCAGTTGCGGTCATATAGAAGTGTTCGTTAATGATCACTTTAAAGTTACAATTAGCAGATGTTAAATCGCTATTGTCAGGATCATCAGAAACTCCGATAATTCGCAAGTTGGCTGTTGTTGTTGATTGAGTGTCCGTAATTTCAGTTTTAGAAACGAAATGCGGAGTTACACCTGCACTAACAGCAACATCAGCGTTTGTGAAAACGTCTAATTGTTGAGTTGCGCCAGATGCATCCGATTGCACTTCATAAACTTGATGCGGATCGTCAGTAATAAACGCCTTGATATCAGTAGCTGCGTTTGAA
>VTLG01008502.1_pt1 | contig 11330 bp, 20 predicted proteins | sample 4694571 | NCBI WGS metagenome assembly VTLG01 (sample SAMN12604809, study PRJNA352737) | marine metagenome | biome: ENVO:00000447; feature: ENVO:00000209|ENVO:00000569|ENVO:01000036; material: ENVO:00002151; isolation source: viral sequences binned using virsorter ... | reverse complement strand
TAGAGTTGCCAAAGAAGGAGAATTAAGGTATGATTAATGCATGGAGCTTAGCTTATGATGTGCTAAATGGAACACTTGATGAAAACTTTCCTATTAAAAAGAAACCAATGACTGATGAAATTAAATTAGAGGGTGCAGATAAAGGGGTGGTAAATGTTCCTACTGATATCAATCTTGATCAGGATATTAATATCAGTACTGATATAGAACATTCTGATGCATGGTATGATTACACTCGTAATGATCCTAATGCAGAAAACCCTTTCACCGATCCAAAGGATAGGGAAAGAGCAGAGAGGGTTGTGAGTGGTGGTAATACTGCAGCAAATTCTGCAGAGGAATTAACCATATCAATTCCTCCTGAATTTAATTATGCAGATTCTTTTGATTATATGATGGAATCTAGTTCAGGTGATGAATATCCATCAGCATTTACTACACTATCTGATAATGATGATGCGATAGCACATCATGTTACAACACCTGGTATACAAAAAGATTGTAATAGAAAATATAAAGAGGATGAGTCCATCAAAGCTCTTCAGGATTATATTTCTACCACTTATGGTGGACATTATACTTCTGACAATAATAACGTCCAAACACTTGATCTTATAGAATCTGTAGGAGATGCAGAAGCATTCTGTAGATCTAATGCGATCAAGTATCTAAGTCGTTACGACAAGAAGGGACAAGCAAAACGTGATATACTTAAAGCACTACACTATTCACTCCTACTCTATCATTTTAGTGGGCAATTAAATGAAACTCCGACCCGTGGTTATGAAACTTTCTGACAAAACTCTTTCACTTCTTAAAAACTTTTCGACTATTAATCAGTCAATTCTTTTTAAGCAGGGAACAAAACTTCGCACCATTAGTGTGATGAAGAATATTCTTGCTGAAGCAACAATTTCAGAGGAACTACCAAAAGATTTTGGTATCTATGATTTGGGACAATTCCTTAATGGTTTAAGTCTTCATCATAATCCTGATCTTGACTTTCAAGATGATAGTTATGTTGTAATTAAGGAAGGCAGATCTAAATCTAAGTATTTCTTTGCTGATTCTAATTGCATAGTCACTCCACCAGAAAAGACTCTTACACTTCCTAGTGAAGATGTTACTTTTGATTTAAGTACAGATCAATTAGATAAGTTGCTTAAAGCAGCAGCAATATATCAACTTGCTGATTTGTCTGTGGTTGGTGGAGAAGGTGTTGTTAAGGTTCTTGTTCGTGATAAGAAGAATGAAACATCAAATGATTTCTCTATTATTGTGGGAGAAACAGATGCCACATTCTCATTTAACTTTAAGGTAGAGAATATTAAGATTTTACCTGGCAATTATGAAGTAGTTTGTTCAAAAAATAATCTATCAAGATTCACCAGCAAAAACCAAGACTTAACTTATTTTATTGCATTAGAACCAGATTCTACGTTTGAGTGATGATTAGATTATGGAGGATATGGAAGTATGCACTGGGTAGTTTCTCTGACGAAAAGACTAGACGCTACGACAACCACGTTGTTTTGGTACGTACTTTTATTTTCATTTCTTATCTCATTACTAACTGTTTTATTATTAGCGGAGTAATCCGTCATTGGAATGACTAAACAAATTGATACAAAAGATTATATGCAAGATGGGTGGGATTCTGGTCCCACTGGTTGCCATCCATATAAACGTGGAAGTAGGCATAATAAGATTGGTATGACTATTATGTGGGCATTTTATGGTATTGTTATTATTCAAATACTTCATGTGGTCACAGTCATACCATTCTTTCCAATTACGTTTATGATGTTATTGGGATTAGCATATATTTTCTATGTTGCATGGAGGGCATCTTGAGAGATGAATTCCTTTGGGTTGAGAAGTATCGACCTAAGACAATTGAAGATTGCATTTTACCAGAAAGTATTAAGAAGACCTTTCTTGATTTCCTAGATAAAGGAGAAGTGCCAAATCTTCTGCTTGCTGGTCCTGCTGGATGTGGTAAGACTACAGTAGCAAAGGCATTATGTAATCAATTAGGAGCTGATGTTTATGTCATTAATGGTTCGGATGAAGGTAGGTTTCTTGACACTGTTAGGAATAACGCCAAGAACTTCGCCTCTACAGTCTCTCTTAGCAGCGAGTCGAAGCATAAAGTCATCATCATCGATGAAGCAGACAATACCACTCCCGACGTACAACTCCTTCTTAGAGCGAGTATTGAGGAGTTCTCCGCAAACTGCAGATTCATTTTTACCTGCAACTACAAAAATAAAATCATTGAGCCCCTCCATTCAAGATGTGCGGTCATCGATTTTGGAATCAAAGGAAAACAAAAAGCAGATATCGCAACATGCTTTTTCAAACGTCTTAACTCAATTCTGGAACAAGAAAGAATAGAAGCAGATAAGAAAGTCCTCGCAGAATTAATTAATAAGCACTTCCCTGATTGGAGAAGAGTTCTTAATGAATGTCAAAGATATTCTGTAGGTGGAAAGATAGATACTGGAATACTTGCACATTTTTCTGACGTAAAAGTAAATGATCTCATTAAAAATCTCAAAGAAAAGAACTTTCCAGAAGTACGTAAATGGTGTGTCAATAATCTGGACAATGATTCTTCTGTATTATTGCGTCGCATTTACGATAGTCTTTACGACTCCTTGGTCGTTTCCACTATTCCTGCTGCCGTTCTTATTATTGCGAAGTATCAATACCAAATCGCATTCGTCGCAGACCAAGAAATAAACCTACTTGCCTGTTTGACAGAGATTATGGTAGAATGTGAATTTAAATAATGATTGCTATGATTACTAAAGAAAAACAAAGAAACCAAGTCAAATCTAAATTCTATTACATCTTCTGGGGTACAGCCACAGCATCTGTAGTATTAGGACAATTATATGTTGGATCTGGATATAGAATGTTTGCTCGTTCATTAAATAGAATATTAGATACCATTCAAGTAGAAGTGGGTCAAACTTACAACAACGAGAGATTTTACTAATGATTTTAGTTTTTATTATCGTAGGATTATTGTTCTTTATTATGGGGTATGGATTGTACCTTACTATAGGACCAGGTAAGGTGGATTTGCGTGACCCTATTGATGAACATGCTAAGATGCATGAACTAGGCATTGCACATGGTCATGGTGGAAACAAGGGTGCATATGAGATGTCTGGTAAATTAGCTCACTCGCATGATGATGAAGTCTCTTAAGACTCCTTTACGTTATCCAGGTGGTAAGTCAAAAGCAATTAAGACTTTATCTCCTTGGTTTCCTCAAACTATATCAGAATATAGAGAACCATTTATAGGTGGTGGATCTATTGCTATTGAAGTAACTAAATCAAATCCAGACATACCAGTATGGATTAATGATCTTTATGTGCCTCTTTATAACTTCTGGGTGCAGTTGAGGGATAGGGGTGAAGAACTCTCTGAGAGGGTGCGAGAAGAGAAGCAGAGGACGTTAGACGCAGGTGAGAAGGATAAAGTAACTGCAAAGGCAAAAGAACTATTCAATAAGTATAAGGAAGATATTGATACCTATGATGACTTTGAAAAAGCAGTAGCATTTTTTATTATGAATAAGTGTAGTTATTCTGGTTTAACAGAGAACAGCACCTTTTCACAAACAGCATCTAATTCTAATTTTTCTCTAGTAGGTGCAGATAAACTTGCACATTTTTCTAAGTTAATTAAACATTGGAAGATAACTAATATTGATTATTCAGAAGTAATGAAAGCACATGGGTCAGGTAATACATTTGTATTCTTAGATCCTCCTTATGATATTAAAGATTTTTTATATGGAAAGAATAGAGAAATGCATAAATCATTTGATCATGATAGGTTCGCGGATGACGTTTATAATTGTGTCCACAAGTTTATGATAACTTACAATGTTAATGATAGACTGATGGAGTTATATAAAAATTACAATCTCAAGGAGTGGAAACTTCGATACTCCATGGCTCATCGGGGAGATAAAGGAACCGATGAGAATATTAAAACTGAATTATTAGTTACTAATTATTCTATTGTCCCACAAACACCTTTAGAACTTGCATTATCATGAACCTAACTGACTACATCAAAGACGTTCCTAACTTTCCTAAAAAAGGAATTATTTTTAAAGATATTTGCCCTTTATTAAAAAGTCCTGAAGCATGGACTAAAGTTATGACACAACTAGGTCTTTTTTGTGAAGAGACTACTCCTGATCTTATTGTTGGGATTGAGTCTAGAGGATTTATTGTGGGAAGTTCTTTGGCAACTAGACAAAGACTTGGATTTGTTCCTATCAGAAAGAGTGGAAAATTACCTGGTAATGTGTTGAAAGCAGACTATACTTTAGAGTATGGTGAAGATGAATTAGAAATTCAAATAGATGCTTTTGAGGGTAATCCTAGAGTGTTATTAATAGATGATTTACTTGCTACTGGTGGTACAGTAAATGCTTCAACAGAGTTGATAGAAAAGGCAGGTGGTCAATTAGTAGGATGTGGGTTTATAATAGAATTAAATGAATTAAATGGTAGAGAGAATGTTCCTAATGTTCCAGTTAGATCCCTGATTAGATATGACTGAAGAAGAATTAGAACGAGAGAGATGGATTGATGATGACTATACAATGATCAATCAGTATTACTACTTCAGATCTCTCTATCCAAATATGCCTTTCTATCTACAGGATGAGAAAGGAGATACATATGAATTTAAGATGGATCTAATCTATCAGTACATTGAGAAACTACAAGATTATGAGTATTGAATTAAAAGATTGGTTAAACTCCATCAATTTTAATAAAGAAAATCTGATGGAAGATCCTGATGCTAAAAAGGATTATCCTCCATACATTATTAATCGTTGTTTGTCAGGACATCTTGATTGTGTGATGTTTGCTAACGAAATGAATAAGTATTCATTCTTAGATAAAGACATGCAATATTCTTTTTATCTAAATACACTTAGGAAAAAGAAGAGATTCAGTCCCTGGCTCCGTAAGGATAAAGTCACAGACCTTGAAATCATCAAACAATACTATGGTTATAGTAACGAAAAAGCATCACAAGCTTTGAAAATATTAACCCCCGAACAAATTAGTTACATTAAACAACGACTTGATACTGGAGGAATGAAATGACTGTCACGGCGGAACCTACTGTTCAATGGTCCCAAGACCAAATGGTAGAGGTGGTTTTAAATGAACCAGATGATTTTTTAAAAGTCAGAGAGACACTCACAAGAATTGGTGTAGCGTCACGAAAAGAAAAGAAACTTTACCAAAGTTGTCATATTTTGCATAAGCAGGGTAGATACTATATCGTACATTTTAAGGAGCTTTTTGCACTTGATGGCAAGCACGCTAACCTTACTTCTAACGACGTTCAGCGTCGGAATCGTATTACTCGTCTCCTTGCTGATTGGGGTCTCATATCTGTAGTGAAACCTGAGTCAGTATCAGACATTGCTCCACTTAATCAAATCAAAGTCCTTGCTTTCAAAGATAAGGGTGATTGGATATTGGAGCAGAAGTATAATATTGGAAAGAAAGGGAAGACGCAGGAAACCGAATAAAAATGTAGGGGATTCAACATCCCCTTTCCTTATGCTTGTTGTATAATTAGTAGTGGATGCCGAAAGGATCCACAACACACTCGCTTAATAAGGAGCTACTATTATGGGTAACCTACAAAGGTACACAGCCTCAGATCTTCCACAATTGTTGGATAGGATCACAAAGAACAGCATTGGAATGCATGATTATCTTGATCGTGTATTTGATTTCCAAGAACAATCTAATTATCCACCATATAATTTGGTACAGTTGAATAATCATGAATCGAAACTCGAAATCGCACTTGCGGGCTTTAAGAAAGATGAAGTTAAAGTCTATACAGAGTTTGGAAAGTTATATGTGGAAGGCAAGAAAGAAGAATCAAAAGATGTTGGAGAATTTGTCCATAAAGGACTGGCCCAACGTTCCTTCCAACGGGTTTGGACGATCACCGATGATACAGAGGTTGGATCGGTCAGCTTTGATGATGGACTTTTAGTTGTAGATTTAAACAAAATAGTTCCAGAACATCATACTCGAAAAGACTATCTCTAAATAGAAATGAGTTCGAGATGGATCAGACCCCTTTACAGGGGTCTTTTTTATTGCTATAATATGTCCAAATGATTTTTTATTATGAGTGAAGATTTCACTAGGATTGCTAATGCCCTAGAAAGAATTGCTGGAGCATTGGAGCACCTACATATTGAAAAGATAGATCATGCTCATATAGATGATATAGGTGAGATACATGGTGATGTAATAACCCATCCTAAACAATTTTAATTATGTCTGAACAACAGAAACTAAAGTTTACCATTAGACAAGACGGTCATGTAACCGAAGAAGCTACTGGTTTTACTTCTCATCAATGTGTAGAACTTACTAAACAGATAGAGGAGAAACTTGGAACTTTAGAAACTCGTCAATTTAAACCCGAATTCTATTCTAACAATGTCGCACTTCAGCACGATCAAAACCAAGATCAAACACAAACCACAATTGATTGAAGCATTAGAACTTCTTCAGTATGATGTTCAGGAGAATAAAGAACTAATAAATCCTCTTGATCATCAACATGAAAAGGTAAAAGTTGATGTTTCTATAGGTGATGATATTGGATTCCGTTTGAATAATAATGGTGAGTATGAATTAGTAGCAGACATACAAACTTGGAAAGATCCTGTTCCACCAGCAAGATTTCTTGACAAAGTTACACAACAGTATGCTAGAATGACTGTACACAATACAATAAAGGAAATGGGATTCCAAGTTGAAGAGGAGTGGGAGATGGATGATAACTCCATAGAATTAACAGTTACACGTTGGACTTAAATTATGACAATTAAATTATGTCTCCTTAAATCTGGAGAAGATATTATCACTGATATTACTGAGATGCGTACCAGTGAGGCTCCAGACAGTAGAGTTGTTGGATACTTTTTTGACAAACCATGTGTTGTTAAAATGAGAAATCCTCAATCACAAGCACCCGATGGTAATACTCAGAAGGCAGGATTTGAGGTATCTCTCTTCCCTTGGATGCCTTTATCAGCAGATACCAGAATTCCTGTCACTGCTGATTGGTTAATTACAATGGTCGAACCAACAGTTAAATTAAAAGAAATGTACATTGAGGACGTAGTAAATGGACCGAGTGGTAAAGCTAATACATCTAACAACAAATCAACTTCTGATAAGTGAGTTAGTTGAAGTTGCTCCAATGGATATAGGAGCACCAGATTGTAAAATGGTTAATCCATTTGCAATTAAAGAAGATCAAACTCTAGAACCTTGGTTGCTGAATGTGACTAAGGATGATATATTCATGATTAGTTCTGATAAGATTCTGACTCTTGCAGAACCAACCCCCACCCTACTTGAAAAATACCTAGATCTTACTAAATGAAATTCTATACCAATGTCCAACTAATCGGGAACCAGTTTCTGGTACGAGGAGTTGAGAATGGGAAGAGATATGAGCATAGGGATGAGTTTTTCCCTACTTTATTTGTCAAATCTAAAGTAAAGTCTAAATATAAAACGTTGAGTGGAGAACCAGTTGAAGCAATTAATCCAGGCACAGTTAGGGACTGTCGTGACTTCTATAAGAAGTATGAGGATGTTGAGGGATTTGAGATCTATGGGAATGATAGATACATATATCAATATATTTCAGAGAAATACCCAGAGAATGAAGTCAAGTTTGACATATCTCAGATTAAACTTGTTACTCTGGATATTGAGGTTGCGTCTGAGCACGGGTTCCCAGATGTTGAATCTTGTGCTGAAGAGATTTTGGCAATCTCAATACAGGATTACACAACTAAGCAGATCATTACTTGGGGTAGCAAACCCTTTGAGAATAATAGGAAAGATGTAACATATTATCATTGTCCAACAGAGCATCAACTTCTATCATCATTCATTAATTATTGGATGGAAGATGTTCCAGATGTGATTACTGGTTGGAACATACAACTTTATGATATTCCATATATTGCTAGACGCATCCAACGTGTTCTAGGTGAGAAGTTGATGAAGAGACTTTCTCCTTGGGGACTTGTATCAGAGGGAGAAACTTATATTAAAGGTCGTAGGCACATAACATTTGATGTGGGTGGTGTTACTCAGTTAGATTATCTTGACCTTTACAAGAAGTTTACATACAAGGCACAAGAATCTTATCGGTTGGATTATATTGCACAGGTAGAGTTGGGTCAGAAAAAGTTAGACCATAGTGAGTTTGATACGTTTAAGGATTTCTACACAAAGGGTTGGCAGAAGTACATTGAGTATAATATAATTGACGTTGAGCTTGTTGATCGTCTTGAGGGTAAGATGAAGCTTATTGAGCTTGCTCTTACTATGGCATATGAAGCCAAGGTTAATTATATTGATGTGTTCTATCAGGTAAGAATGTGGGACACCATCATTTATAACTATTTAAAGAGAAGGAACATAGTTATTCCTCCTAAGAATAGATCAGCAAAAAACGAAAAGTACGCAGGAGCTTATGTCAAGGAACCGATTCCAGGAAAGTATGATTGGGTGGTTAGTTTTGACCTTAATAGCCTCTACCCTCATCTTATTATGCAGTACAATATCTCACCAGAGACCATCAGGGAGACTAGACATCCCAGTGCGAGCGTTGAGAGGATCCTAAATGAAGAGATAACAGATTTTAATCCCGACTATGCAACTTGTGCCAATGGAGCACAATATAGAAAGGATGTTCGTGGATTCTTACCAGAGTTGATGGATAAGATGTATGGTGATAGAGTGGTGTTTAAGAAGAAGATGCTTGAGGCAAAACAAGAGTATGAAAACAATCCGTCAGTCGCACTTACGAAAGAGATTGCTAGGTGTAACAATATCCAGATGGCAAAGAAGATTGCCCTTAATAGTGCTTATGGTGCTATCGGCAATCAGTACTTTCGGTATTACCAACTTGCTAATGCAGAAGCCATTACTTTGTCTGGCCAAGTATCCATACGTTGGATAGAAAACAAAATGAATCAAAAGGTCAATAAGATCTTAAAAACTGAGGATGTTGATTATGTTATTGCTTCGGATACTGATTCTATCTACCTCAATCTTGGTCCTTTGGTTGACCGTGTATACGAGGGAAGAAAGAAAACTAATGAGGGCGTTGTTGGGTTCCTTAACAAGGTGTGTGAAACTGAATTTGAGCCTTTTATTGAGGGTTCTTACCAAGCGTTGGCCAACTACGTAAGTGCCTATGATCAAAAGATGCAAATGAAGCGAGAGAACATTGCTGAGAGGGGTATATGGACTGCTAAGAAGAGATACATTCTTAATGTGTGGGATAGTGAGGGTGTAAGATATGAAGAACCCAAACTTAAGATGATGGGTATTGAGGCAGTCAAATCTTCTACACCTGCACCTTGTCGCACAATGATTAAGGATGCTCTAAAGATCATGATGAATGGAACAGAAGATGAAGTGATTGATTTTATTGAGAAGTCTCGTAAGGAGTTTAGAAAACTTCCACCAGAGGATATATCATTTCCTCGATCCGCATCTGATGTAGAAAAATACAAAGCACATGCTACAATATATGCAAAAGGAACTCCCATACATATACGTGGTGCATTATTATACAACCACTATGTCAAAAAACATAAGTTGGATAATAAGTACTCTCTCATTCAGAATGGTGAGAAGATCAAGTTCTGTTATCTAAAGAAACCAAATATTATTCATGAGAATATTATCTCCTTTATTCAGGATTTCCCTCATGAAATTGGTCTTGACAGATACATTGACTACGATCTACAATTTAACAAATCTTTCTTAGAACCACTCAAAATCATTCTTGATGCGATTGGTTGGAATGTAGAAAAAACAGTAACCCTAGAAGACTTTTTTACTTAAATGGATTTACCAATTAACGACAAAGAACTTGCCACTATAGTTAGAGCACTAACTCTTGGTGGAGATACTTCGTTATATCAGAAACTTAAATTAGTAAAGGAGACAAGAGATGAAAATCCTGGTGGTCCTTATAAGAAAATTCTTCGTGAATCTCACGGGATGGTTATTTAATGGCAGCACTTGTTATTGCTCTTCCTGAAGAAGCTGAAGGGATACAGGGGTATAAAATTTACTTGAGTGGATGTGGTAAAGTGAATGCTACCATTGCTACAATGAAAGCAATTAATGATGGACACAAATTTATTATTAATTTTGGTTCAGCAGGTTCTGTGAGTGATATCACAGGACTTGTTGAGGTGACAGGGTATGTTGATAGAGACATGGATGCAAGGGCATTAAAGTGTGAGCTTGGACAAACACCCTTTGAGGATGGTATACTAATAGGTGAACATGGTATAGTCTGTGGAAGTGGAGACAAATTTGCAACATCTAAACCAGAGATTGCTTGTGATATTGTAGACATGGAAGCATATGCTATTGCTAAGACTTGCCTTAAAGAAAAAGTTACTTTCAGAAGTTGGAAATATATTTCTGATAGTGCTGATGAAAACTCAGCAAATGATTGGGAAGAGAATGTTCACAAGGGCAACAAACTTTTCCAAACAATACTTTACCGTGCAGGACTTAATTAATGGATTTTTTAAAAGATATTGTAAAGGAGATAGGGAATGAGTACACCCAACTCGCATCCGATATTGACGAAACTGAAAGATTTGTGGACACGGGTTCGTACATCTTTAACGGACTGGTTTCAGGTAGCATATTTGGTGGTGTATCTGGGAACAAGATTACTGCTATTGCTGGTGAGTCTAGCACTGGAAAAACTTTTTTCAGTCTCGCTGTCGTTAAGAACTTCCTTGATAGTAATCCTGACGGTTACTGCTTATATTTTGACACTGAAGCCGCTGTTAACAAGTCTCTTCTCGCAGATAGGGGAATTGACTTAAGTAGATTGGTTGTTGTCAATGTGGTGACAATAGAAGAGTTTAGAGCTAAGGCACTGAAGGCAGTTGATAAATATATGAAAATGCCCATAGAGGATCGCAAACCATGTATGTTTGTGTTAGACTCTCTAGGGATGCTTTCCACAGAAAAGGAAATAACTGATGCCCTGAATGATAAACAAGTTCGGGACATGACCAAATCACAATTGGTCAAAGGTGCATTTCGTATGTTAACTTTAAAGTTGGGTCAAGCTAACATTCCACTCATAGTCACAAATCACACCTACGATGTCATTGGATCTTATGTCCCAACTAAAGAAATGGGAGGAGGCTCTGGTCTCAAATATGCCGCGTCTACGATCAT
>VTLG01011999.1_pt1 | contig 11331 bp, 23 predicted proteins | sample 4694571 | NCBI WGS metagenome assembly VTLG01 (sample SAMN12604809, study PRJNA352737) | marine metagenome | biome: ENVO:00000447; feature: ENVO:00000209|ENVO:00000569|ENVO:01000036; material: ENVO:00002151; isolation source: viral sequences binned using virsorter ... | reverse complement strand
AATTGTTTTTTAAAAGTAAAATAATAGTTAAATTTACAGATGATGATTTAAATGAAATGATAGAGGAGTTTAATAACAAGGTTTTAGTTTTAAAAGTAAAGAATATAAACGTTTAATTAAATTAGTTTGGGTGTTGTTTTTTTCTTAAAAAGAGGGTTAATAACTTTTTATTGATCCTTTTTTTTTTGTTAACAATTTATTCATATCTTTAAGTTATGAAACATCCAAATGAAATTAGTCAAAGTGTAATAAATAATTATTGCGTTGACGTAGAAAAAGAAAATAAACTTTTAAATCTAAAATTAGTAAAAGCTTTAAAAGAATTAGAATCAATTAGATCTGAAAATTTATATTTAAAAAAAGATTTAAAAATTTCTGAAGAAACATTAGAAATTAAACAGGAATCAATTAAAACCCTTTTAAGTCAAATCGTTTAAATATTATGAAAATAAAAAATATTAATCAGAAACTATTTGAGCTTCAAAACGAAATAGGCACGATAAGCAAGGATACTACAAACCCATTCTATAAAAGTAAGTACTTTGATATAAACTCTCTTATTAAACAACTCCAACCTTTGTTAAAAAAATATAGATTATTACTCCAGCAGCCTATTGAGGAAAATATGGTTGTAAGTAAATTAATTTGTTTAGATGGGGGAGGCTCAAGTTTAAGCTATTTAAAGCTACCTGAAATAAACGATCCACAAAAGATAGGATCATGTATCACTTATTATCGTAGATACACCTTAGCGAGCCTGTTAGGCTTACAAGCTGTAGATGATGATGCTAATTTAGCTTCTGGCCCAGATAAACCACCAGATCAAAGAGCCTGGTTAAATAAATCTACTCCACAATGGAAGGAAGCTGTAGATTTTTTAGAAAAAGGAAATAATATTACAGATGTTGAAAAAAAATATAAAATAAGCAAAATAAATAAAGAAGAATTAATAAATTTATAAATAAAAAAAATGGAAATAACAGGAAAAATAATTAAAATAAGTGAAGAACAAACTTTCGGTAACACTATTGTAAAAAATATAATCTTAAAAACAGATGACAAATTCCCACAAGAATTAGAGGTGCAATTTTTTAATGATAAAATTTCAATATTAGATTCTTATAAAATTAACGATAATATTAAAGTTGCAATCAATATAAGAAGCAATGAAAACAACGGCAGATATTACACTAAGCTTGTTGGTTGGAAATGTGAAACTCTTTTAGGAAACCAAGTAACTAATGAGGCTCAGAATCCGCAAAGAGGGGTAGCTCAAGATTTAGCATTTTAAATAGAGGGGCTTTTGGCCCCTTTTTTTATGATTAAAAAAAAAACATTAAAAGAATATAAGCCTGGGGATCCTATTCCAGATGATTTTTGGAACTATAAATTAAATATAATAACAGGATGGAGGCCCCAGAAAACAATTATAAAAAATATTGATTGGAAAAAATATAAGAATGATAGCACAAGCCAGTAAAATAGAAGAAAACATCTTGGACATAAAATATGGTAGGGTGCCACAGGGTTTAAAAATTGGAGTAAAAGAAATAGACGAATTCATACAATACAAGCAAGGGAATTTTAATGTTGTTATTGGTCATTCAGGATGCGGAAAAACAACAATTACACTTTATTTGTTTACACTATGGGCTATTAAACACAATTTAAGATTTTTAGTTTGGTCAAGTGAAAACACTTCTCAATCTCTTTTTAGAAAGATTATAGAATTTAAAATGAATAAGCCTATTGAGGTAGCAAGTGATAAAGAAATAAATAAAGCCATTAGCTGGTGTGATTTGTATTTCAAAATTATAGAAGTTGAAGAATTATACAACTACGAACAGCTTTTAAAAAAAGCCAATCAAATAAAAGATGCTTGGGATTATCATGGACTTTTAATTGATCCTTACAATAGTTTAAGAAAAGAAGTAGGATTATTAAAAATGGTAGGATCCCACGAGTATGATTATGAGGTAGCATCAAAATTTAGATTATTTACAAAAAAAAGAAATGTAACTATTTTTTTAATTTGTCATGGAGTTACAGAAGCATTAAGAAAAGTACATCCTAAAGGCCATGAATATGAAAATCTTCCTATCCCCCTTGCTATGGCAAGTGTGGAGGGTGGAGGTAAATGGGGAAACCGATGTGATGATATGTGGTCAATTGCACGTTATCAAAGTCATGGTCAGGAGTGGATGTTTAGTCATTTAAATGTTTTGAAAGTAAAAGAAAATGAAACAGGCGGAAGATGTACTCCTTTTGAAGAACCTATAAAGTTAAGAATGACAAGAAACAATACAGGTTTTTCTTTTATGGGCAGGGATTTGATTCACGAACAACCAATAAACATAAAGTTATCATTATAATATATATTTTATTGTTTATCTGTTTGGCTTTTTTAATGATTGCCCATTATAACAAGGCAGAAATAATAATAACAATTATAAAAGGATTTATGATTGGAGCATTATATCACAAAGAACAACACCAAAAAGAAACTGAAATTACCTTGCAATGTTTGCTTGGTATTTTTTCTTTAACTGTGATATGGACAAAAATAAAAATGGATTAGAATGGTTGGCTCTTGTTGCTAAAAGACATCAAGAGTGGATCAGGATAATTAATAGTTTTGGTGAGTATGATTATGCTGAAGACTTAGTACAGGAGTTTTATATCACCTTATATAAATATGCAAATGAAAACAAAATTATTAGAGATGGTGTCGTTAGTCGTGGCTATTGTTTTTTTACTCTTAGGAGTTTGTATTATCAGTATTATAACAATAAAAAGAGAATTAATAAGGTTAGCTTGGATGATATGGAATTTTCCTACGAAATTGCGGACGATTCGCAGATGGATGAACAAGTAGCTTTCCATGAAATATGTACCATGATAGATGAAAAATTAAATAGTTTACATTGGTATGATAAGAAGTTGTTTACAGTCTATAAGAATACTCATTTAAGTATAAGAAAATTAGCTGCTGAAACCAGGATAAGCTGGGTCAGTATTTTTAATACTTTAAAACATATTAAAAAAGAAATTAGACATGAGTATTTAGAGGATTGGGAAGATTATAAGAATAAAGATTATGAATTGATAAACAAAAAGTATGGTAAAAAAAGAAAGAAATAAAGATTTTAAAACTTTTAAAAACAACTATAATAAATCATCAAAAGGAATTGGCGATACAGTAGAAAAGATAACTAAAAAAACAGGGATTAAAAAAGTAGTTAAATTTTTATCTGGTGAAGATTGTGGATGTGATAAAAGAAAAGAAACTTTAAACAATTTATTTCCTTACCATAAGCCTGAGTGTTTTACTGAAGATGAATTTAATTATTTATCAGATAGAGTTGGTAAATTAAATAAGGTAACTCCTGGTGAACAGAAAAACATTTTAAAGATATACAATAGGGTATTTCATCAAAATGTTGAAATGACTACTTGTGGGCCATGCTTTTTAAATGAAGTGTGGTCAAAGATAGAAAGAATATATAAAGAATATATTTAGAAAAAAATTAGAAATTAATTAGAAAAGCAAACAAATGAGAAAAATAGAAAACTTAAAATACATCCAATATGTCACGAATTTCAATATCGTTAGTAAAACATTACAGAGGTGGATTAAATTAAAACCTAACAAGGACGTTGATGAAATGTTAGGAGCTTTAGCTGAAATTGCTGGATATGTAAACAACTTAGAAAGCAACGAAACTATGAGAAATAAAATTATCAGTCAATATAGATCAGATAAAATTAGAGCTATTAGTAGGGCGCAAAGAGCTGAAGAAAAAATAGAACAATTAGAAAAAGAAAATAAAATTTTAAAAACTAAAAAACAATTAGGGCTATGAGTTTAAGAGATAAGTATAAAGATTCTTTACCTGATAATTATTATGAAACAAATTTATCTTACAAAGAATTACAGCCAAATTACGAGGTAGAAAAAGCAGGATCTATTTATTCTATTTGCAAGAAAATGTTAAATAAAATAATGGCTATAGAACTTTTATTAAAAAAATAAAATATGATATTGTTAGTGGATGCAGATTCTTTGGTTTTTGCATCATGTTATAAAAAAAAAGAAAACCCTGAAGATGATAGAAACCAGAAAACATTGGAAGATTGTATAGCTAAATTTGATGAACAGTTTATGAGTATAATTAATAGGTTAGAGGAAACATACGAAATAGAAAAAGTTATGGTCTTTAATGATGCAAGAGGAAATTTTAGAAAGCTAATTACCCCAGCTTACAAAGCAAACCGAACAGCACCGAAACCAGAGCTATTACCAGAGATGCATAAATATGTAAGAGAACAATACAATGGTATTTCAGCTTGTGGGGTAGAAACAGACGATCTTGTTGCTACGTATTGGCATAACATACAAAAAGAAATAGGCAGAGATAATGTAATGATAGTGTCTGTAGATAAAGATTACAAACAGTTTCCTGCGCTCATTTACAATTACCACTATAAACATAAAAAAATATTAGATATTAATAAACAAAAAGCCATGTATAATTTTTATGAGCAAATGATTGCAGGAGATACAGCAGACAATGTAAATTATTTCAGGGGAAAAGGGATTAAGTTTGCAGAAAAATATTTATCAGAATGTAAAACAAAATTAGGATATACCAAAAAAATGTATAAACTATTTAAAGACCAGTACAGGGATAAAGCCAAACAAATGTATATAGAATGTTATAACCTTTTAAAATTAAGAACCGAATAAAAGATTAAAATAATATGACAAAAGAAATAGCTCAAGAATTACATAAGTATGTTGAAACTATAAAAAACAGATATTCAATAAAAGATAGGGAAGGAAATTTCACACAAGAAACTTTTAAATTAAAAGAAACTATCCCTACTTCAGATCATACAGCAACAGTTCTTTTTGAAAAAGATTCTGGTAAGTTAGCATGTTTCTTTTTTTATTATATAGTTAGAGGGGTTTCAAAAGGCTGGAGGTATTTTTGTCCTACAGACAGTCATATAACAGGAATGAGGGCTTTTGAATATTATAAAGTAAATACTGAAAGGCATAATTATAAACATAATTTCAAAAATTGAATAAAGAATCAATAGATGAATTTTATTTAATTACTTTAATAGACATATCAGAAGGAGCAGATATAAGAGAATTAGAAAAAGTAATTAAAAAATATGAAAAGGCAGAAAACTACGAAGCATGTGCAGGAATATTAAAAGCTATACATGAATCAGGATTTATGACAATCAAGGATATTAAAAAAACAATTAAAGATAAAGCAAATGACTAAAGAACAAATTAAAAAATTAGTAGTAGAAAACACAGGAATAGATATAGACAACCCTATAAGAAAAAGACCTTTTGTAGAAGCAAGGGCAATATATTATAAACTGCTAAAAGAATACACCCTTTTAAGTTTAGCAGAAATAGGGGATCATGTTAAAAAGAATCATGCAACAGTTATACATGGAATAAAAAATTTAGATTCATGGTGTAAATCAGATGTAACTTTAAAAAACAAATACTTAAATAGCAAAATTAGATTAGAGATACTTAAAGAAAACATAAAATCAGACAACTTAGTTTTAAAAAAGGAAATAAACCTTGCAGATGTAGAAAAAATAGTAGATAGATATCTTAATCTTAAACAAAAAGCTTCTAAACAAACAGAAAGTAATAAAGAATTATTAGAACAAGTAAATTGTTTTTTTAATATCCTTAAAAACCTAACTAATAAATACAATGAAAACGAAAGAGAAAACCGATCACTTAAAAGGAGGTTCTTATATTGGAAGAATAAATTTAAAAACAATTATTAATTAAAAATCAAATCAAATGGAAACAAACACGCTAAGAGATAGTATTGTCTCTAATCAAAAAAAAACAATAAACAAGCTAAAATACACCAGCCCTAATATGAGGATACTAAAAACAAAGAATTATTATCAATTTAAATTATATTCAAATAACAGGCCTGTAGATTATAACCATGTAAAAAAAATACAAAAAAGCATATCAGAGCAGGGTTTAAAAACTCCTTTAGCAGTTAAGTATGACAATGGATATTATTACCTGGCTGATGGTCAACATAGGTTTTATGCTTTAAAAAATTTAAACCAAATGATCGTTGCTATAGTTAGTGATGTTTACGATAGCGACAGCGTCCTTCCAATGAATATAAATGATAAAGGTTGGAATGTAGTAGATTATGTTATAAGATATGCTAAAGAAAAAAACCCAACCTATATTAAATTAATTGAAATGTATAGTAAGTATAAAAAATATTTTACTGCTCCAATTGTAAACATGGCTTTTAGCTCAAGTAAAAATAATAGGGGTTCTAATAAGTTAATTAAATTAAATAATGGAATTAATTATAGCTTAAATATTCCTATTGGCAAACTAATTTTAGACACCTGTATAGAAGCTTTTTTAATTACAGAAAAAAAAGAATTTTTACAAACAAAATTTACAGGAGCGCTAAGAAGTACAATGTTAAAGAATAAAGATAATTTTAAAATAGATGTTTTTTTAAAAAAAATATTAAAAAGAAAAATTATTATGTATAATAATGAAGGTGATGTTATAAAAGAAATAATAGAATGTTATAATTATTGTAATAGAAAGAATAAAATTATATAAAGCCTACATTAACAATACTAAAGTTTTTTTATTGTTATAGTAAATAATTGAATAATCAATTTTTTTCAATCTTATGGATAAAAGAAAAAACAATGGAGGATCAAGATTAGGAGCAGGAAGAAAACCTAAAGCTGATGAAATTAATTTAATAGAAAAATTAAGCCCTTTAGAAGATATAGCCTTTGAAGCTTTAAAAGCAGGAGTTAAAAAAGGGGATTTTAAATATGTCCAACTGTTTTTTGGTTATTGGGCTGGTAAGCCAAGGGAAACTAAAGACATCTCTATAAATGAAGATGTTCCATTATTTATTGATTAAAAATCAAAATTAGATTAATGATAGTTAAAAAAACTATTGCATTATCAAAATTACAAAAGTTAGAGAATCGTATTAAAATAATTAGAGGGGGTACTTCCGCAGGAAAAACCATGTGTATTCTTTTAATTTTAATTGATTACGCAATAAAAAACCCAAACAAAGAAATAAGTATAGTCTCTGCGTCTGTTCCACACCTCCGTAGAGGCGTTTTAAAGGACTTTCTATCTGTGCTTAATGGTTTGCATAGGTTTAAGGATAATCAGTTCAATAAAAGTGCCTTAAAATACACCTTTACTAATGGAAGTTATATAGAATTTTTTTCAACAGACCAACCAGAGAAATTAAGAGGAGCAAGAAGAACAGATTTATTTATAAACGAATGTAACAATGTTAGCTTTGAATCTTACAATCAACTAATGGTTAGAACCTCAGACCAGATCTGGCTGGACTATAACCCTTCAATATTATTCTGGGTGGACAAAGAACTCATAGGCCAGGAAGATACAGACTTTATTACCCTTACCTATAAGGACAATGAAGTTCTACCAAAAAGCATAGTAAAGGAAATTGAAAAAGCAAGGGATAAAGCAAGGACTTCTGCCTACTGGGCTAACTGGTGGAAGGTATATGGATTAGGGGAATTAGGAACCTTAGAAGGGGCATGTATTCCTGAGTGGAGGGAGATAAGCAACCTCCCAGCAGAGGCAAGGCTGTTAAGCTATGGCATGGACTTTGGTTATAGTGTGGATCCAACAACTCTAATTGCTTTGTATAAATGGAACGAAGCCTATATATTTGATGAGATGCTTTATAAAAAAGGAATGTTAAACAGGGACATTAGCAGAACACTTTCACAATTAGACATAAAAGAAAACGTAATAGCAGATAGTGCAGAACCAAAATCTATAGCAGAACTTGTAGGCTATGGCCATAAGGTTTATCCTGTAAGCAAAGGCAGGGATTCTGTCGTATATGGAATTAACCTAATAAACCAAAACGAAATATACATTACTCAAAGAAGTAAAAACCTAAAAAGAGAATTACAGGGATATGTATGGGCCAAAGATAAAGAAGGTAATACCTTACAAAAACCTACAGGATCCCATCCAGATTGTATTGATGCTGCAAGGTATGTTTTAACTGATTATTTAGAGAATCCAAACAAAGGACAATATTATATTTACTAACAGGGTTGTTAACAATTTGTTTATATGTTAAATGTTTTTATTATATTAGATGTATAACTTAAAATAAAAATCATGGCAAAAACCAAAAAACAATTTAATCACAATCTAAAAAAGACTAAAAGAATAAAACAACATAACAGAAATATAATGAAGCAATTCTACAGGGAATCTGATCCTGGTAAAAAAAGGGAATTGTTTATACAATTAGAATCTGAAGATTACGATTCAATTAATAACCATATTCATCATCCCTATAATTATTAACCAAAATATAAATTATGAAAATCAAATTAAGAGAACTAACACCAGAGCAAAACAGAAAAAATCTAATAATAATATTTAAAGAAGCATCTAAATTTATGGTGCTTATTTTTTGTTTTATAATATTATTTAAAGCAAGTTACAAATTTCTAATATGGATCTGGTAACACCTAAACCTATAGAAAAGAAATACCCTGATTATAAAAAGAAATTAGCCTGCTGGGAAAAGAATTATTTTGTAATAGTAAAACCAACTAAAAGGGGATATAGAAAAAAGGGCCATCCTGTAACATTAATTATAGACTTTGATGGAACTAAAAAAAAGGGAACTAAAGTTTATAAGCAGAACAGTTCGGAATTAGAAGATAAAATTACAGAACTATACAAACATTTATGGTATCATTATATTTATGAAAAATAGTAGATTTGATTATTCGCATTTAAGCCCTGAGCTTAGAAAACTTTTAAAAGAAAAATTAAAAGCCAAATTAAAAAAAGAATTTAATAAAAATTTTATTAAAACAAACCCGAATAAAAAATAATTTTATATATTTGAAATATAATTTTATAAATTAACAATTTTACATTACAAAGGACTTATCTGTTTTGCGACTGTGAGTCCTTTTTTTTTGTTGTTATACAAGATATACACTTTTTTATTGTATAAGTATGAAAGTTGAAATATCGGTACCAAGCAAATTAAGTGAAATTACTTTAAAGCAATATCAGAGGTTTGTTAAAGTAAACACTGAAGAGAATCAAAAAACTCCATTCTTACTTGAAAAGATGGTAGAAATATTTTGCAGCTTAAACCTGCAGGATATATTAAAGATCAAGTTTACGTCTGTACAGGAGATCACTAATAAGCTAAATAAACTATTTGACGTTACTCCTAACCTTATAGAAAAATTTACATTAAACAATATCGAGTATGGATTTATACCTAATCTCGATGATATGACTTTAGGGGAATATATAGATTTAGATGGTAATTTATCTGATTGGGAAAAAGTCCATAATGCTATGGCAGTATTATACAGACCTATTAAATTCAAAAGCAAACATAAATATAATATAAAAGAATATAAAGGAACTGAAAATTCAGCGGTGCTTAAGGATATGCCTTTAGATGCTGTAATGGGAAGCATGATTTTTTTTTACAATTTAAGCAACGAATTGCTGACAACTACCCTGAGCTTTTTAATGAAAGAAATGGAGGAGAACATGACTACAGCCCAGCGGGAAGTTTTGGAGCAAAATGGGGCTGGTATCAGTCAATATATGGTCTTGCTAAAGGAGATGTTACCAAGTTCGATTTCATCACAAAATTAAACATTCATAAGTGTTTATTGTATTTAGCTTTTGAAAAAGAAAAGGTGGAATTAGAAAAAAGATTAATAAAACAAAAGAAGTAAAACATGAAAGGGTTCTACAACTTAACAGAGGAATTAAAAACAGCTTTATTAGCTGAGCCTTTTTGCAATACTGTTACAACAGGAAGTTTAGATGATGTGGATTTAAACAAGCAAACCATTTATCCTTTAGGTCATATAATAGTTAATAATTGTACTGTAGCAACAAGTGTATTAACTTTTAACGTATCTGTATTGTGCATGGACATCGTAGATGTATCTAAAAAAGAAACTACAGATGTTTTTGTAGGTAATGACAACGAACAGGATGTTTTAAATACTCAATTATCAATAATAACCAGAGTAATGAATAAACTACAAAGAGGAGATTTATACACGAGCCTTTACCAAATAGAGGGTACTGTAAATTGCGAACCTTTTGTAGATAGATTTGAAAACAAATTAGCAGGATGGGCTGCAACATTTGATGTATTAGTTCAAAATGACATGACAGTATGCGACTAAAAGAAACACAAGAAACATTAGATAAATTTAGGGATTTTGTAATACAACAAAGCAGATCAAGATTAACTAAAGGAAAAAAGAATGTAAATAAGGATTTATATAATAGCTTAGAAGGTGATGTTAAAGTTATGCCTAATTCTATTAATGTGCAATTTAGCATGGAAGATTATGGAGTGTTTCAAGATAAAGGTGTGAGTGGAAAAGAAAAAAAATATAATACTCCCTTTAGTTATACAAATAAAATGCCGCCTTTAAAACCTTTAGCTAATTGGGCAAAGTTTAGAAATATTAGGTTAAGAGATAAAAAAGGAAGATTTTCTAAAGGTAATTATAATACTATAGGATTTTTAATAGCAAGAAGTATATATAAAAAAGGTATTAAACCAAGTTTGTTTTTTACTAAGCCCTTTGAACAAGCATTTAAAAAATTACCAGAAGAGCTAACCGAAGCTTTTGGATTAGATATTAGAAACTTTTTACAATACACAACAAGACAATGAGCACAAAGATAAACGCAAGAAGTCCTTTTTATTTAGATTATTCAGAACCTACAGTTCCAACTCCTACTTTTAATTGTGTATTAGCAGGAGCAACAAGTGCTTTAAGTGGTGAAGCTAATAAATTTGATATTGACCAGGCTGGAATTATTACAGAGCCTCTACTTGATTTTGGGGAGATAGAATCCATATCAAGTTCTGATAGTGGATTTGCTGATGATAAATATGCAACAGTAGCCACGCCAACAGCAAGAACTATTACTTTAAAAATCAGGATGCCAGATGGATTTTCAAATACTTCTGATGTGTTTTTCGATTGTGATGTAACTGCAACTCAACCTGTTTTTAGCTCAGGATCATCATGTACAGTCAACACAACTTTAAATGGAAGTATTGGAACTCAAACCATTGCAAGAGGAGGTTCTACAGCTTCTGTTACTTTAGCCAGTTTTTTTACAACAGGAAGCTCAGCAATAACAGGATATACAATAACTAATAATCATACTTATTTTGTAACTACCTCCCTAACTGGAACAGCCCCAAG
>VTLG01003222.1_pt1 | contig 11331 bp, 17 predicted proteins | sample 4694571 | NCBI WGS metagenome assembly VTLG01 (sample SAMN12604809, study PRJNA352737) | marine metagenome | biome: ENVO:00000447; feature: ENVO:00000209|ENVO:00000569|ENVO:01000036; material: ENVO:00002151; isolation source: viral sequences binned using virsorter ... | reverse complement strand
GTTCAGCAATGCTAATGACAGACCAAATGATTGATAAGCAATGCTGATGTCCTGATATCCTGACAAACCGACCAAACCAGTTCAAAGCGGTGTATCATGTATATTCCTTTCTTCTTTGAATGTTGAGTGATCTCGACTCTCCCTGTAAAGGGTGAGGAGAGTCTCGATAACTTCAACTAGAAGAAAGAGAGAGAACTCGATCACTTGGTATAAATGCTCAAATCTGCTCAATCCAACAGAAATGAGTATTTATACTGATTCCCTTCTCAACCAAAATCCTGTATTGTATGTACAGGTGAGAGAGCCAGCGACTTCTTCGCTCGGTTCTCCACTCCCAAGAACCTTGAAAACTGAATAACACATGGTGGTGAACACCAGCTAAGAACGGCGGGAAAGTCCGGTAACCGGTAGTCCCAGCAAGATGCTTACGTGGCAACACGTCACGCCGTCGGCTTACATCCGAGTTCAAGTCTCGGTGCTGGCCTTTGTTTATCTTTATTATTATGAAACAATTAGTTCCATTCACACCTACCAACTGCGATCAGCCAGTTGCATTCGTATCACCTAATCTACCTGAGTGGATTCAAGGTGTTATTGATGAGAACTGGATGAAGTCCAGCTCTGGTTTAGGTAATCACGTCTACGTTGAGGACATGATCCAAGACGAGACTGATCCAGATATTCTTCAAGAATACTGGGAAGAGTACAGCCTTTGAGCGTGAGCTGAGGTTCGAAACCTCTACTCTTCATTGGGTTCTCGCAACCCAAATTGTTCACTTAATCACCTATGTTTAAACGCCTTATGTCTTATGTACAAGTACCATTTCGTACATCCAATGCAATCAAGTCGTTGGAAGTTGACCTGCTCAAGCAAAAAGCAAGAGCAGTCTTTAAGGATGGACGAGGTTATGAGTATGGAAACGTTAGCAAGAGAGCGATTGCAAATGTTATGTTTAATCCCGACGTATCATTAGGATTCTGGGTTAATAATAACCTAGTCAATAGTGAGCGTACCTATGAGATTGGACACACATCTAACGTAACTCGTAAGCGTCTTGAGCGTGCTCTCAAGGAGCCACAACTCCCATCGTTTGCATAACACAACAGGGACGCAAGTCCCTTTCTGATCCTATGGTCTAGCGGTTATGACTCTACCCTGTCACGGTAGCAACACGGGTTCAACTCCCGTTAGGATCGTTGCACCTTATTGGTGCATGTTGTTCACTAAATTATTATGAACGCAACTGCTTATCAAATCATCAAGGACACATATGACTACGAGACATGCAAGGAGATTGTCAGTCACGGCTGTAAATCTGGTGTGTGCTCTGAACACATATATTATGCTGATACCATCAGCTTCTTTGACGAACATGAAGACGAGATCGTTGCATTCATCATTGACTCCGTTGGAGCTGATGGCCTAGGAGAAATCCTAGCTAAGAATGATGGCGATCTAGATATGTACAAGAATGATTGTACATGGTGCTTCATTGAATTCGTAGCCATGGATGTACTTGATGAGGTACATGATAGGTTTGATCCTGATTATTCATTAGCTGATTCAATAGCTGAGGATGCAGTGAAATTAAATCAAGGATACAACCCACCAAACAGCATGAACATGTCACGATATGCGCACGCTGGTTGACTCTCTCCCGGAGCCTGTGATAGGCTCCCTGAGGGACTCACATCCCTTATTGTTCACCCATTAATAGCATGACAGCTACTCAACTTAAACCACGCCCTGTTAGAAAACAGGTAACTAAAAAGACTATGACTGAACAATCTTATCCTTTAACTAATAAGTTCACACATTCTGAACCTATTGTTATTAACTCTCATCTAGAGAATATACCTGTAATTAGTAGTGCATCTTACATCAAGGATGCACGTAACCGCTGGTATATACATAGCACTGAGGTTAAAGAGTTATGGGATCAACATGTTAATATCTTTAATGCTGTCAAGCCTTACGTTGTAAGCGCAGTGGACAGAGTTAAAGAGTTAACAACTAAGAAAGAATGAGTTGGTTAATACCTCTCATTTGTTTAATAACACTACTCATTTTTTGGGTAGTGTTTATTCTTCCTGAACATTATGTATGAACTAACATTAAGGATCAGAACTGATACTGATCCACATGATTTACTATATCAAATACATCAAGATGTTAGAGGACATGTTAATGTATTAGGTATGGATTATCACCGTATTGATCAACGACCAACAGACATTGAACACCATGGAGGTAACACCGAACTGGAAACATCACAGCAAAAAGTTACGCAAACCTAAGCGTAATCCTGTTGCTATTAGACAATCACGTGCTAGATTACAAGCACTTAAACGTAAACTATTGCACACTAATCATGCACACTAATCGAGGCAAGGATGCACCTATGAAATACCGTGTCACAATGGCTAGTGGTAGGGACTTTATCCTTAACTCTGGCTATGATGTCTATGAGACAGCTTATGAGGCCTATGAAGAGGCTTGTTTATATGATGATTACCTAGTAAATGTGGAGCCTATTGCAGATGTCTAAGAAGAAATACTATCCTAATAATTGGCGTGCTTATAAGGAGGCACCTGATGATGCGTTCTTACCTCATACATTTGATGAGTTAATGGATTGGAAGGTTGCAGGATGGGAACTACCATCTAGTGTATGTTGTATCATTAGAGAAACTGATCCAATAACTAAAAAAGTTAAGGAACACATATACTCTAAACCTCGAAGCGCTGTTAAGTTTATGCACAAACTAATGGATGAAGGTAAAGAGTTTACTGTATGTGATGAAGAACAGATCCACGCAATGTACCCTGAAGATGACTAATTTCACTATTATTCCTTATTCGGAATACTATTTCAAAGCAAGAGATGCTATCCCACACGATCATCCACATTATGATGAAGTATTAAGTTTACTTATTGATCAAGTACTAGACGACTATGGCTACACCACAACAGATAGCGGAGCAAGTTGCCCTTGAACGAGATCAAATCAGACAAGGGCTTAAACGTCTTCGTAAGAATACTAAGGACTTAGAGGAGAAGAGCTATGCTTCAGCTACAACCTATGGTATTTCATCAATTGATGCTTTGTTACCAGTTTTAGTTGAACATATTGAGAGAACATCTCATGATAGGTTAACACGTGGTACAGGTCACCAATTCCAATTAATTAAGGACTACGTATCACAGTTAGAACCATTAGCTTCAGCAGCTATTGCATGTAAGCTCACCTTTGATAAGGTATTCAGCCATAAAATTGGTAGTAATTCACTAATTAAGGTATGTGAGGCAATAGGAAATGCTATAGAGGATGAATGTCAGATGAGACATTATGAATCTGCAGCTCCAGGCCTCTTAAATGTACTTAAGAAGAACTATTGGCATAAATCTATTGGAACTCATCAGAAGATTGTTGTGATTCAAACACTTATGAATCGTTATGATGTAACTGAGTGGGAAAGATGGGGAAATGCTAACAAAGCTAAGCTAGGAGGCTGGTTATTAGACTGTATAGTTAAGACTAGCGGCTGGTTCTTTAAGGATATGAGGATAGAAGGCAGACGCAGAGTTAATTATATCATGCCAACACCTGAATTCTTAGAGATTAAGGATAAGGTAATGCAAGATAGTGAACTTTTTGCTCCTTTATCTTGGCCAATGCTTATTGAACCTAATGACTGGGAGAATGATAGAGCTGGAGGTTATCTACTGAATGAGGTGATGCGAGGCAATGAAATGGTCAGGCATGGACATCACTTGTCTATACAGGGAGAAACTCCAATCGCTTTTCTGAACAGGATTCAGAAGGTTGGATACAAAGTTAATTCATTTGCTGTTGACTTAGCGGATGAGTTAAAAGATAGAGGAATTGCTGTTGGTAAATTCATTCCAATAGTAGAAATACCTCTACCTCCTAAACCTGTTGATATAGCAGACAACAAGGAAAGCCGTAAGGCATACCGTAGAGCGGCTGCAACGGTCATGAATACCAACGCTAATGCCTTTAGACGTTCATGCCGTACAAGGATGACTATGGAAGCTGCTAGGAGATTCAATGGGAAGACTTTTTATATACCTTGGTCTTTTGATTATCGAGGTCGGGCTTATCCTATACCCGCATTTCTTACACCTCAGACAGATGACTTCGGTAAATCACTAATTAGATTTGCAGAAGAATCAGTAATTACTCCTGAGTCAGAGAAATGGTTAGCATTCCAAGTAGCTACAACTTATGGTTTAGATAAGTCTACTATGGAAGAAAGACAGAAATGGGTTAAGGATAACTGCACACTAATCATTTGTGTAGCTGAAAATCCATCTAATGTGTCTAATTGGGAGAATGCTGAGGAGCCTTGGCAATTTGTTGTAGCATGTGAAGAGTACTATAACTGTGTTATTAAGAAAAATAGATCAACTACTGGTCTTCCAATTGCTGTAGACGCTACATGTAGTGGTCTCCAGATTCTCGCTGGTCTCGCTAGAGACAAGAAGACTGCTGAACTTGTTAATGTAACTCGTTCACCTATGCCACAAGATGCTTATAAAGTAGTAGCTATGGAATCTAGAGGTGATATACCTCAAAGATTAAGACAACATTGGGATAGGAAGAAGGTCAAACGTACTGTTATGACTATACCTTACAATGCTAAACCTTACTCTAATCGTACCTACATCAGGGACGCACTTAAAGAGGATGGTGTAGAGATTGATAAGGATGAACTAACCCAAACTGTTAACGCTGTTAGAGACGCTATGCACCGTGTTGTGCCTGGCCCAATGGCAGTTATGAAATGGATAGAAGATGAGGTCTCTAAGGCTTTAGTTAGAGGTGTTACAAAATTAGAATGGACGACTCCGTCTGGTTTTGTAGTACATCAAAAGATAATGAAGAAGAAGGTAGAGGTCTTAGATCTTAAACTTCTTGGCCGTTGTCAGCTTAGAGTAGCAACAGATGACACAGATGAGGTAGACAAAGCTAGGCATAAAGCTGCAACAGCACCTAACTTAATCCACTCACTAGATGCTTCATTATTACATCTTGCTACAATTAGATTCAATCATCCTGTCGCCTTGATACATGACAGTGTATTATGTAGAGCGACAGATATGTCTATTCTGTCAACCCTTGTTAGGGAAACATACATGCAGCTATTTGCTGATCATGATTACTTACGAGACTGGGCTAACCAAATCGGTGCCGAGTCTGAACCACCGATCATTGGAGACTTAGAAGCCTCTAATGTATTGAAATCCACTTATTTCTTTTGTTAAATGCTTTATCCATCATTATTTGATAGTTTCTTTGCTCCTACTAGAGTGATTGTTGTCTCTGAAGAGAGGCTGCAAGCTGCTGAGAGGAAGGCAAAGCAAGAACAGATCGAAGCTGTTGAAGCTCGAATCACTGATTTAACTGAATATAGAGATAGTTTATCTAAGGAATTAGCTAAACTTGCTCCTGTTAACGACGTTAATGAGGACAAGAAAGCAGCCTAATGGTAAGAACTATCCACAAAACTGACAAACCCGTAACCCTTGAAGGCTTTCAAGCTGTTGTAGCTCCTAGTAAATTTGGTTATTCACTTGGTGCCATCGTTGGCTCAGATATAATCGAGACGCTAGAGACTGAACGTGCTGAAGTACTTAAGTGGGCTGAATCAAAATTAAAAAATCCTAAGCGTAGTACCCTAAAGCCTGAGCCGTGGGAAGAAGTCGCAAAAGGTAAGTATAAAATTAAGTTCTCTTGGAATGAAGAGAATAGACCACCCGTTGTTGATACGGAGGGCACACCTGTTACAGATGCAAAGACACCGCTATATGGAGGTTCTACTGTTAAACTTGGCTTCTATCAAAAACCTTATATCCTCAGAGATGGAGTTACCTATGGTAGTTCTCTTAAGTTGGTTGGTGTACAGGTTGTCTCAGTAAAAGGAGATGCAGGAGTAGATACTGGAGATTTAGACGCTACCGAAGTAGCAGAACTATTCGGTACTACTGCTGGATATAAGACGAGTGACCCAAATGTTACTCCATCCACCAGTACTGATGAAGAAGAAGACTTCTAAATTTAGATCTAAGTTAGAGGAGAGGGTCGCAGATCTTCTCTCTAATCTTAAAATTGATTATGATTATGAAACAACTAAGGTTGCTTATACAATCTCCCACCTGTACTGCCCTGACTTTGTCTTACTTAATGGCGTTGTACTAGAATGTAAAGGCTATTGGGAAGCAGAAGATAGGCGTAAAATTAAAACAGTTAAGGAGCAGAATCCAGATATGGATTTAAGGATGGTATTTCAATCTCCTTATAATACTATATCAAAGAAATCAAAAACTACATATGCTCAATGGTGTGAACGACATGATATACCATGGACTTCATTCCACGATATCCCACTAGAGTGGTTGATATGACTAGCGAATTTGTGGCACACGAACCTTGCGATAATTGCGGGTCGTCAGATGCTAACTCAGTTTATACTGACGGCCACAAATTTTGTTTCGTGTGTCAAACGTATACACCTGCAGAAGGTGAACTGCACACTAATCAAATGTCCAAAAATGTCCAACTTAAAGGATCAGCCGAAAGGTTGCACAAACGAAATCTCTCTGAGAAAACTTGTCAATTCTTCAGGATTTTCAGAGATGGAGATACTCTACGCTTTCCATACTTTACAAGCGATGGAGTTCTTGTTGGAACAAAAATAAAAACAAAGAAAAAGGTATTTACTTATGAAGGAGTTTCCACTGATACTCTATTCGGTCAGCATCTTTTCCCTAGTAGCGGTAAACGTATTGTTATTACTGAAGGTGAATTAGATGCTGCAAGCTGTTATGAGGCAATGCCTGGATGGCCGATGGTCTCCTTACCGCATGGCGCTGCGTCAGCAAAGAAGGATATCCAGAAACAAATCCCACTCTTCCAAGGGTATGATGAAATTGTTCTATTCTTTGATAGTGACGCCGCTGGCCGTAAGGCAACAGATGAGGCTTGCTCGGTATTACCGCCGGGGAAAGTTAAAATCGCAAGGTTAGAAGCTTATAAAGATGCTTCGGATGCCTTGATGGATAACCAAGCAGAGTTAGTAAGACAAGCAATATGGAATGCAAAACCATACCGCCCTGATGGTATTGTAGATGGAAAATCTTTATTAACATTAGTAACCACACCACAACAGGAATGTGCCTATGAGTATCACTTCAAAGGGTTGCAGGAGAAACTACACGGGATCAGGTACGGAGAGCTTACAACAATTACTGCGGGCTCTGGTACAGGAAAAACCTCATTCTGTAGGGAGCTTGCAGCTAGACTATGTGACCAAGGTGAATCAGTTGGGATATTGGAACTTGAGGCAAGTAATCGGCGAACCGCCCTCGGACTCATGTCTGTCGCAGCCGAACGACCTCTTCACATAGGAGAACCTGATGAAACAGAACTCAAATCCATTTTCGAACGAACTCTTGCCGATTGGAATCTCTATCTTTTTGATGGCTTTGGCTCTTTCGAACCGGATTTGGTCTATAATAGAATCGAATACATGGCAACCGGACTGGAGTGTCGTGTTGTATTCCTCGATCACTTAAGTATATTACTTAGTGGCTTGGATGGGGATGAGCGTCGTATGATTGATACGACAATGACGAAATTACGTAGCCTGGTAGAACGTACAGGCATTGCTTTATTTCTTGTGTCTCATCTTAGGAGGACAAACAGTGACACAAACCATGAAGAGGGTGCAAGAGTTACCCTCGGCCAATTGCGAGGATCTGCAGCTATTGCGCAGCTGTCTGACAGCGTGGTCGCACTCGAACGAGACCAGCAGACCGATAGTGAACGAAGCCTTACGACTGTCAGAGTCCTTAAAAATCGCTATTCAGGCGAGGTCGGCGTCGCTTGTCAATTAGAATATAATCTAAACACTTGTAAATTCATCGAACATGAAGCTCAACCCGAATTCAACCCAGCCACAGATTTTTGAAAATGGAGATTATGAACATCCATGGTATAAACATTTAAAGAAACCTAATCCACCTACACCAGAAGCAGTTGAAAAAGCAAAATTCAAAGACAAAACCTATATCTGGCACGGACGGTAGAACTTTAATTTTTGATATAGAAACAGACGGCTTATACAATGATGTTACCCAAATACACTGTATTGCATACTATAATAGCGAGGATGATGAAATTGAATCCTTTAATGATGAATGTGATTGGAAAAACCCTAAACCAAATCAAAAAGGTATGTCGTCTCCTATTGTTCGAGCATTACAGTACATCGAACAAGCTGAGGTCATTTGTGGGCATAATATTCTTAACTATGATATACCAGTTATCAAAAAACTCTATCCCTTCTTTGAGCCTATGGGTACTATTATTGATACCTTGCTCCTTAGTCGCCTCTATCATCCACGACTTATCGACATAGATAAAGAAAGAAATTGGGCTCACATGCCTCTTCAATTATATGGTAGACATTCGTTAGAAGCTTATGGATATAGATTAGGAGAATATAAAGGAGCATATGGTAAGACCACAGATTGGAAAGAATGGAGTTCAGAATTAGAAGAATATTGTAAACAAGATGTTGCTGTTACTAAAAAACTATGCGACCACTTCCGCCCTTACCTGAGTGGGTCCAAATGGAGCACCAGGTAGCCAAAATACTTACACAACAGGAGATTAATGGATGGTACTTTAATGAACAAAGAGCTCAAGAACTTGAACAAACTCTCAGACGAGAGCTGGAAACAACTACTGAACTACTTCGAGAACAATACCCTTTCTGTGCAGGAGCGTTGTTCACTCCTAAACGAGATAACCGGACACAAGGATATGTTAATGGAGCGCAGTTTCAAAGATTAAAAGAATTTAACCCTACATCAAGAGACCATATCGCATGGATACTACAGACGCATTTTGGTTGGACTCCAACGAAGATGACAGCTACTGGGAAGCCTATTATCGACGAGATTACACTGAGCGAGATAAACAATCCCTTCTCGAAGCAATGTCTGAGACTTTTGGATCTCACGAAGAAGCTTGGAATGATATCAGAAGGCGTGAACGCATGGCTCAAGCTTGTTACGACGTCTAAACGTATTCATCATCACTGTTCTGTAGGGTGCGCTACACATAGATGTAGCCATAGAAATCCAAACTTAGCACAGGTACCAAGTGACGAACGGTTTAGGGCCTTGTTTTTACCTACACCAGGGTTGGTTATGGTTGGTGCTGATCTTGCGGGTATTGAGTTACGTTTGTTGGCACATTATCTTGCTAGGTATGACGGCGGCAAGTACGCAGATATCATACTTAACGGAGACATCCACGCAGAAAACGCTGCGAAAATTGGAATCACTAGAAAACAAGTTAAAACAGTTACCTACGCATTCTTATATGGAGCAGGAGACAAAAAGATTGGCACATCCTTCGATGGAAGCCTTGGGGAAATTGAATCAGCGAGAAAGGGTAAAGAAATACGCAAAGCTTATGTTGACGCCATTGAAGGTCTTTCCGATCTCCTTACGGCTGTTAAACGGGCTGCGGAAAGAGGTTATGTCCGTGGACTCGACAATCGTCATATCAGCGTTGACAAAGGGCACAAGGCCCTCAATTACCTCATCCAAGGATCGGCAGCAACGTTAGCAAAAAAATGGATGATCATAGCTAATTACGCAGCTTCAATAGAAGTGCACACTAATCAATTAGCTTTCGTTCATGATGAATTGCAGTATGAAACAACACCAGAGTATGTTGATAGCTTAAAAGCTATATTAGAATTAGCTGCTAAAAATGCTGGTGAATATTACAAGTTACGAATCCCAATTGCTGCAGAAGCAAAGTCTGGGAAGAATTGGGCAGAAGTCCACTAACTTATATGAAATTATTAATAGATGCAGACTTCATAGTATATAAAAGCTGTGCTGCTGCTGAAACTGAGATTGATTGGGGAGACGATGTGATAATGGTAACTAGTAGATTCTCTGATGCTATGAAAGCTACACAGAGAGAAATAGAAAAACTTAAAACATTTTTTATGTGGGATATACCAGAAATTATCCTATTCTTTTCTGATTCTACTAATTTCCGAAAGGGATTATTACCAGAATACAAGGGACATCGTAATAGAAAGAAACCTTGTGGTTACAAACGTGTCATCAATACATTAAAAGAAACATATGAAGTCATAATTATGCCAACCCTTGAAGCTGATGACAGTATGGGAATTTATAGTACAAAATATCCTGGTAATACTATCTGCAGTCCTGATAAGGATATGAGACAGATACCTGGAAATCTTTATAATATGGAAGATTTTACTTCAATTAGTGAAGCAGATGGGAAAAGATGGCACCTTATACAAAGTTGTAGCGGGGATCAAACTGATGGTTATTCTGGTTGTCCTGGTATTGGCGTCAAAAGGGCTACTACCATTTTTGAAGATAAAGGTTACAGTTGGAAAGCTGTAGTAGAAACTTTTGAAGAAAAAGGTATGACAGAAGAAGATGCTTTATTAAACGCTAGGCTTGCTAGAATACTTACTGTAGATGATTATGACTTCAAAAATAAAAAACCTATACCCTGGACTCCCAGAGCCGATTACAAAGTTGACGATGGAGCAGGATCTAAAGTTAAGGCTGTTGTATGATAACCTTAATAAACCTGATACTCAGAAGGAAGATATAATTACTGTATTCATGGCATTACAGGAACAATGCTTTATTCTGGGTAATTCACTTACAAATTTAGTATCAAAATGGCCAAAACCACCACAGGTCCAACCTATTACCAAAGAGGAACTATCCAAGTCTGGGATTTTATTCGTGATCAAAGACTCAACTTCCACCTAGGTAATGCGATTAAATATATTTGTCGCTATGGTCACAAAGGTGACTATAATGCACAACTTTCAGATATTAACAAAGCAATCCACTATTTAGAGAATGAACGAAACCACCTCCAGTACACACGCAACCGTGAAGATTTACCCGGATCAGCATTGTACTTTTCTGATGAATCAGGCCAAACAATTTCGACAGGCTTATCAGCTATCGAATTCGAAAGGCCTTCCGGCACGTACAATGCAGCGGAATCTGATTACGGAGGAGTTCAAGGAATTTTTGGAGGCGGAAGGGACTCTATATCGTTCGAATGACACTTGTCATGCAGATTGTTTAAAAGAATTAGCTGATTTAGTCTATGTATGCTATCAATTCGCTGCCAATATGAATTGGGATCTTGATGAAGCAATGCATAGAGTACATGAAAGCAACATGTCCAAACTTGATGAGTATGGTAAACCTATATTTA
>VTLG01016027.1_pt1 | contig 11333 bp, 11 predicted proteins | sample 4694571 | NCBI WGS metagenome assembly VTLG01 (sample SAMN12604809, study PRJNA352737) | marine metagenome | biome: ENVO:00000447; feature: ENVO:00000209|ENVO:00000569|ENVO:01000036; material: ENVO:00002151; isolation source: viral sequences binned using virsorter ... | reverse complement strand
GCCTAGGAAAAGACGAAAACGAATCGCAACTGATGTATCTCCCGATATACCTTATCCGAGAGTTAGAGTGGAGTGGATTGACTGTGTCAGTGACTCTGGCTGGGCTACTGATAAAGAATTTGATAGAATGAAATTAGCACGACCTGTTAATGAGGGTTGGTTATATTCTAAAGATAAAAAATCAATTAAATTATTTGCTTCTTACGATAAAGATGATGATGGTATTACTTTTGGGGATCGGACGATGATTCCTCGGGCTTGGGTAAAGAAGATTCAGAAACTTTAGATGGAGTTACATCAATTATCTGTGAGTAGTCGTCTAAGATCTGTTTCATTTTTGCTTCTAGCTCTTGTTCTGACATGTCCTCTAGTTTTCCTGTTTTTATTATTTTTCTATCTATGTATAATCCTGCTGCTTTGCCTCTGTTTGCTTCCGCATTCACTGCTGAAGAAAATGATCCTTTTTTTAAAGCGGCCTCTCGTAGTCTAGCAAGTTCTGCAACATGTCCTTCATAAGTTACTTCATGTTTTTTTAATCTTTCTTCTTTCAGTTCACCGATATACTTAACGACAAGTGGTGAGTATTTGGGATTAGTTAATTCGGATCCTTCTCGCATTGCTCTATCTTTACTATAACCTGCAGCGATAGCAGCTTCACGTTTAGTCATTGGTCCTTCGGGTCCACCGAATACCAAGAACTCAGCGAAGCGCTGTTGCATTTCAGTTAATCTTTTTGGAACTCCCATGGTTGACAATTTAAGGGAACTATCCTATAAAGTCAATACATGAGAGTTCAAGACTTACAACTATTTTTAAGTCAATTTACGAAAGGATCTGACGCAATTAAGAATGCACAAATCTACGTAGAAAGAGATGGAAAGTTGTATCAAATCAGAAGAATGGAAGTACACGAGCATACTGTGCCAATCTTAGGTCAACCCGGTCATAACGCTCATAGACTAGTTTTAAAAACTCAAAAGCCTTCGAGTCTTATCTTGCCTGATAAGCTTCAAAAAGACTACTAAGTTCCCTTGAAACCAGAACAAAAATTTTATGAAAAAATTAAAAGAAAATTTAAAAAATTTTCGCTTATACGACTTGAAAATAATAGCTTACATGGGACTCCTGATCTATTGGTCTGCAATGATAATGGCCACTTTTTCACAATAGAATTAAAGGTATGCAAGGGGAATAAAATAAGGTTTTCACCACATCAAATTAGCTTCCATACACGTCATCCACACAACACCTTCATCTGCATTGAGCACCTTGGTTCGGGGTCCGTGAAACTTTTCCGTGGTTCAAGAATCATGGAGCTTGCTGCTTGTGGCTTGGAGCTTGAAGCTTGCAGCTTGGGGCTTGAGGCTTGCTATTCTTTTTTATCTGAGCTTGGAGCTTGAGGCTTGGCGCTTGTAGCTTGAGGCTTGGGGCCCGGATCAGGGCGCACGCTCACCGGCTGCGCTAGCCCGTCGTTATTGCTAATGGCCTGATCCAGTTTATTACGCTTGCGTAATTCTTTATAATATTTTGGGTGTCTAAATTCCATTAATGTATACCGTATGATATATTTTTTATTTCAGGATTCCAGCAGTTTCTGCAGGTCCCGCATTCATTGTTTTGTTTTGGTGCCGGGCAACTCGCGCCGCTCGTTACCACGGTTGAAGTATTGGGCCAGCTCGTGACTGGTCCCTGGTCCACCATCGGTGAAGACAGCCTGATCACCAGGTTGGCTGGCTTGTCTTGCAGGTGTTGCTTGATCCACGCCTCCCGGGTCGGCATCCAGTGTCGCTTGCTGGGTGTTAACCTGCATACCTCATAAATTTTTTGTAAGTGTTCTTTGTCTTGAACATCGCCGCTGTCATGCCAGCGGAAGACGTCAGCCTTTTTAGAATTAATTAACGTTGCCATTGCCTTGACCCAGTCCGGGTGCCTGATCGCCTTGAGTCTCTTATATTGAGCTGCTTGAACCACGGCAAATACATAACAACCTTTTAGAGCATAACAGCCTTCACAGACTGAGCCCTTAACGTCGACCAGCTTGCTGCCAGTCTTGCATTCTTTGGCAGGTATACCAATTGACCAGCCAGGCATCTTTGACGGTTTACTCAGGCCTCCAACCAGGGCCCATGCTTCACTTGTTTTCATATTTCTTTCTCCTTGAATATCCTATAACACAATACAGGTCCCTTGTCAAGCTTGCTGCTTGACGCTTGCAGCTTGCGGCTTGTCGCTTGTAGCTTGAGCCTTGATCCTGCAGCCAGCGCAGGTGCCCGATGTAAACTTTTTGCATCCCTCTTCCGGGTCTTCTACTCATAAATTTTCCTTTCTGGACCAGCCAGGTGTAGTTGCTATTCTCTTTCGAGTAAGCACCGCACAACCGGACTGATCCCAGGTCCAGTGACAGTGGCCACATCTTAATGAGTTACGCACCACTGGACCAGGGATCAGCACCCAGGAAAGACGGCTCGTATAAAGCGGTGTGATCCTGGGTCTGCCGATTTGGGGAGATGATTATGATACTCCCCAAATCTAGATATTTATTTGCACATAACTAAATAAATATTATTTATCCTATATAATCCCTTGACTTTATTTTGTCAATACATTAAAACAATTTTTATGAAAGGAAATATAAATATGCAAAAACAAAAAAGAATAACACTTAACGCTGACAAGCGTAAAGTGATAGCTGATGTTTTCCAAAACCATTTTGAAGATAATTCAAAATTTAAGAAAGCATGGCAAGACGCAAAAGATAACTACACTAAATTACGACAACAAGCAAAAGTAAAAATGGAAGTGTTAGTTAGATCACACCACCCACAAGAAGATGTTGATACAATTAGATCAATGATTAATAAGTATGGTGAAAGAAGTGGTGGACAACTCTATGAGGACAATTGTTTTCATGTTCAATCAAATGAAATGAAACTCGAAAAAGATTATCATGGTGACATGGTTGAAAGAGAACAAGATGTTCATGTTAAGTTTGAAGCAGAAAAAGATTTCTTAACTTCATGGTATCGTGATGAGATGAAAGCAAAAGACATTGACGCTGATTATAGTGTTCGACTTGCTGACAACTATGAAAAAAGAAATCCGACTTATTATAATTCAGAAAGTCAAGTTAATAAATTTTTGGGTTATGGTAGTCGTAATGATGTAAGTGGTAATACTATGTACCCAAAAGATGAGTGGGATAACGACTATAAACTTTGGGTAATTGGTAGTGATTATTGTTCTAGTAGAAGATTTAAAACTGACCATGAAACTTATTTATGGTTTTGTAGTTTTAATAATGCACAATCAGATGTAATCAAAACTCATCAACAAATGTTTCAGCATGTAGATAAGAAAATGCAGAAACTAAAACTTGGTTTGAAATCTTACAGATACTTTGATCAAGCAAAAGAACTAGCTGATAAACTTGGAGTAGTTTTAAATGAAAGTATATTAGATGCACATTCTAGTATGGCTTTATCAATTTATAGTCCGAGTAATTTAGCTGATCTTTTAACTGATGAGGTTGAACAAACTAGAGAGGAAAAAATAGCAATAGCAAAACAACTGCTACAAGCACAACAAAATAGTTTAAATTAACTATTGACTTATGGGATAATCTTTTATAGGATTATCCCATAACAGAAAGGTATAAAATGACAAAAACATTCTACATAACTTATTGGGCTTCTAAACATAAGAAGCACATAACAAGACAAGGCAAACATGACGAGAAAAGCAGATATGGTGTTGCTAAAAATGGAACACCTTATTATGTTTATTATGATTTAGACGCACATGGATATAGAACTGCGACTACTACATGGAAAGTGAGGCACTAATGACAAGATTTGAATTTTATAGTTGTCTTTTATTCTTTGGATTAATTGTAATGTTGGGGGTAGTATGAGCGACTTTAATTGGTGTCATGGTCCACAGTGCCATGAAAAACATACTGTTGACAGAATAAGAGGTGTTAAAGGCTCAAAGGTTTTAAGAACTCGTAAGATTAAATTAAACCAATATGTTGAGGGCACTCAATGGGGTTTCTTCTGCAGTAATCATTGTCAAAATGATTTTTGGAAAACTTACGCAACTCAAATCGTTGCCATTGCGCCAATGACTGAGTGTAAAGAAACACCTATTCAAGACCCAAAGAGAACTACTAATACTTATACTTATGGTATGAATAATCAGTATTCTTATAATAGGACCGAAACAGAAATAAAGGTTGACGAAAGTAGGCAAATCGAATAGGATTATCCTATTAACAAGAAAGGTATAATATGAACAAACAAGAAAACAAAATCAGCTTTAATGAATATGTTAAAGCTAACACAGATCAAGATCAATTTAAGATCATTGACGATGAGAAGAATACTCCGACACTTAAAGAGGCGCAGGACTTTGTAGGTGGCATGGTTGAGTGTATAACGTTTCCGAATGGAGACTTATTAATAGTAAACGAAGAGGGCAAGTTAATGCAACTACCTCTTAACCCTGAAGCAACTTTACTTTGGAGAATGACATTCACTAAAGATAAATATGTAACAGGATACGATGACTTCGTTGTAGGGCCTGCGCTCTACATCAAGAAACATGCTCTAAAAAATTGGGCATAGCCTTTCTTCCCTGGCCCTAACGGGCCAGGGGTCCCGAACCAAATCCAAACATAGAAAATAAACAAGACCCCCACCCCCCTTTTTTGTACAAAGGGGTCCCACTACTCTAGGTTGTATTGCTTGATTTAGACAGTTTTACCTGGTAAAAACATTTTCAACATCGTAAACATGATGCAAAAAATTTTTTAAAAAATTTTAAATGAATTTAGATACAGTAGATATAAGTAAACTACCTGCAGACGTTCGTAAACAATTTTTAAGATTGCAGGTCATGCATGCAGAAAAAAAGATACAGAACAAAGCTAAAAATGATTTTTTGTCTTTTGTAAAATGTGTGTGGCCAGAATTTATAGAGGGGTCTCATCACAGGCACATTGCTGAAAAATTTAATAAACTTGCTACAGGTGAAATAAATCGATTGATCATTAATATGCCTCCTAGGCATACGAAATCTGAATTTGCATCTTACTTGCTACCAGCATGGATGGTGGGCCGTGAGCCAAGGCTCAAGATTATTCAAGCTACCCACACGGGAGAACTCGCAATAAGATTTGGTCGTAAAGCAAAGAACTTAATTGACAGAGAAGATTATTCTAAAATTTTTAAAACAACTCTACAAGAGGATAGTAAAGCAGCAGGACGTTGGGAGACGGCACAAGGTGGCGAATACTTTGCAGCTGGTGTTGGTGGTGCGATCACTGGACGTGGTGCAGATTTATTAATCATTGACGATCCGCACTCAGAGCAAGATGCATTGAGTCCTACAGCATTAGAGTCAGCGTACGAGTGGTATACATCAGGTCCACGTCAGCGTTTACAACCAGGTGGTAAGATCGTACTCGTCATGACGAGATGGAGTCAGAAAGATTTAACAGGTATGTTAATTAAAAATCAAAAAGAAGCGAAAGCTGATCAATGGCACGTGGTCGAGTTTCCAGCAATCATGGACCATGGATCAAAGGATGCTAAACCTGTTTGGCCTGAGTATTGGAAGTTAGAAGAATTAGAAAAGGTACAAGCAACACTGCCCACGGGCAAATGGAATGCACAGTGGATGCAAAACCCAACCGCTGAAGAAGGTGCAATACTAAAACGTGAGTGGTGGAGAATCTGGCCAAACGATTGGATACCAGATCTACATCACGTTATACAATCTTACGATACAGCTTTTTTAAAAAAAGAAACAGCAGACTACAGTGCGATAACGACATGGGGAGTATTCTATCCATCAGAGGACGAACCCGCTAATTTAATGCTTCTTGATGCAGTCAAAGGTAGATATGAGTTTCCAGAACTACGTAGACTTGCATTAGATCAATATAAATACTGGCAACCTGAATCTGTAATTATTGAGGCAAAAGCATCAGGTTTACCACTAACATACGAACTAAGGAACATGGATATACCTGTAGTGAACTTTACACCATCAAAAGGAAACGACAAGCACGCTCGTGTTAATTCTGTTGCACCTTTATTTGAATCTGGTATGATATGGTGTCCGGAGCAGAAATTCGCAGACGATGTCATGGAAGAATGCGCAGCATTTCCCTACGGCGACCATGATGATTTAGTGGACTCAACCACACAAGCCATCATGCGATTCAGACAAGGTGGGTTAATACAACACCCTGAAGATTACGTCGACGAAAAAGTCGAGAAAACTAAAAGGAATTATTATTAATGATAAGCAAAATTATCAGAAACTTTATTGCTAAACAGATGGCCGGTCGTTCTGATGACGGCATCATGATTACACTAAGAGATCCACAAAAAGTAGAACTAGCAGAAAACATTATGGCTGATCTATTGATGCGTAATGGTATCGACCCAAGAGCCATTAAAAGTGAACAACAATTAAAAAATATTTTAAATCAAATAGATGCTGCTAGTAAACAAACTACAGAAACAGGAATTAAAAACACAGAGTCAGCAAAAATATTTAATCTAAAAGGCAAAGAGATACCAAAAGGATCTAAGATCATGGGTGGTGAGGCGGTAGATGATGTGCCACCACCAGGAAGCAGAGGTGGTCCCGATGATATCGCGGCACCGGTGCAATCTGCGGAAGAGACATTAAAAAACATGATTCAGGCGGAGAACAAAAAGAATATCGCCAAGATGAGACAGAGAAAGATTTTGGATGATGCAATTGAAGATGCATCACCAGGATTCTCTGGTGATAGAAACGTTGATGCGGAACTTGTTGCAGAGAATTTGGCAGAGCGTATGGGGATGATCTACGATGACATGCCGACAAAGGAAAGAATAAAATTATATGATGAGGCTTATCAAGGTCTGACTAGAAAAAAATTTGATCCACCAGAAGATATGGCAAAAGGTGGTATTGCGCGTATCGGTTTGAAAGATGGTATGAACAGAAGAACGTTCTTAAAATTTTTAGCAGGTGCTGCATCAATACCAATCGTTGGTAAAATTTTTAAACCATTTAAGATTGGTAAGACAGTAACCAAAGTGCCAATTATCAAAACTGGTGATGTTCCTGGCAAACCAGAATGGTTCGATCAATTAGTTAACAAAGTAATTCTTGAAGGAGATGATGTTACAAAAAGATTTGCAACTCAAGAACGACAAGTTATTCACATGAAAAAAATTGACGATGAAACAACTGTAATGGTAACACAAGATCTAAATGACGGATCTATAATGGTTGACGTAGATGATCCGATAAGAAATGTTATGGGAGAAAGTGGAGACGATACATCAGTTCAAATGATGCTTAAAAAAAATCCAGGGGATGAATCAAATCCAGCTGGAGCAGATGAGTTTTCATTTACAGAAGCTGACATGAGAAACTACATGGATGGCCCTGATGATTACACAACAGAGTTTACAGAAAACACTGTTAGAAAGATGAGTGATCTTACATCTGATCTAGGTAAGATTAAAAGTTATGCTACAGGTAAAAAACCTACGATGAAAGAATTTATAGAATCTAAAAAAAGACAAGATAAAGTTAAATTTGCAGAAGAAAACCCAGCAGAGTATGCAGCAGAACGTGGACCTGAAGTTGACTATGATCCAGAACCAGATTTTGCAAGAGGCGGCATCGCTAGAATGTTAGGTGAGTAATGGAAGACTTACAACAAAAAATTATAGAGTTGATGGATCTCTTCGACGATGAAGTTGTAACTACAGCAGATAAAATAGACAGACCACAAAGAGCATTAGATAGAGAAGCTATCGATGATTTCATGAAACGTAATCCAATGGCCGGTGGTGGTATGTTAGTGCAACCAAGTGCTGATGGATCTAGACCTGGGTATAATGGTAAAGATAATAAAAAAGTGTCACCCAACAATATAACTAAGTCAGAGGCTTCATTTAAAGTTTATGAAGATAAATTTGGTAAAAAACTTTTAGATGAAATGGCTCAAGAAAAGTATAATAAAAATTTTAGAGATCTTGATAAAAATAATCAATTAAAATTTTTTAAATCTCAATTAAACAAATACGAAGATTTTATAAAAGAAAATAAAAGATATCCTAATCCAACAGAAGCTTACAATATTGGTTTAACTCAAGGTGGTAAAAAAAGCAGTATTCTGACCGACGAGGTTAAAACTAAAATTAAAGACATATATACCTCTGGTGAGGGAGGTTCGACTTATATCTCTAAAAAATTAGCGGAAGAAGTTCCTCCTATCAATGTTGATGACTCAACTATAAGAAGATTTATAACTGCAGAGGAGGAAGCAGGAAATCTTGTAAGACCTACAAAATTTAAAACACAGGAACCAAAAGCTCCAAAAGATAGATACAATATAATTAGAAAAGTCACTAATAGAGATTTAAAAGGTTTTACAGTTGGTAGAAGTGGAACAGAAGTTTTAGCACCCGAGGGATCTAAGTATAAAATAACTTTTAACATACCGCGTTCAACTGAAACAACTAAAATACCCTCTGAGTATCAGGGAACACAATATTATAAAACTAAAGCTCAAGCTGATAAAGCCCTAGCTGGGTCTAAAAAATTTTCTAAAGATTTAGCTAGACAAGCAAAAGCTAACAAAGGGTTAAGAGAAATTATATTAGAAGAAATATCAGATCCAGATGTTGAAAGGGAAATTGTTACTATGAAAGAGGGAACTGATTTAGCAACAGCCCATAGAGCTAGTTACAAACAAATTAAAAAATTGGGAGAACTTTATAATATTTTAAATTTAGGCATAGAAGCACCTGGGATAAATAGTGGAGCTATTAGAAAATTTGAAAATAAACTCGATAATTTATACAAAGAACAAAATAATTTAATAAGAACAGCAAGACGTTCTACTAACAAAGGTTTAGAAATTCCAAAAAACATTCAAAAAAGAATAGATGATGTTAACAAAGAAATATCTTCAGTTGTTGATTTAACTAATCAAAGAGTTCAAGGTATTTTAGTAGATGCAAAAACGTTAAAACCATACACTTATGGAATTAATTATATTAAAACCTACGGCATGGGGTTTCTTGACAACAAACCTGTAAAAGATATTACTGACGCAGATTTAAAAGTAATAGAAGATAATTTAAAATTTCAAATTGATAGAGAAAAAAAACTAGGATCAAAAACAGAGAGTTTTTTAAGGGATAGACAACCTCTTTTGAAATATACAAAAGAATTATCTGAACCTGGATTTATAAATAAAATACCTGCAAAATTAAGACCTGTTCTATTAGGAACAGGTATAACAATAGGTGGAGTGTCTGCAGTATCAGCAGCTGATGGCACAGAAACTAAAAGTATTTTACCAGAAGCAGCAGCCGGTACAACAGCAGCCCTGACACTAGGTACTAAAAAAGGAAGAAACATAGCAGGAAGAATTATAGGAGGAGGATTTGGTCCTACAGGGCTAGCAGGTTTAACAGTAGCAGGTGGAGGGTATGATTTATCAAGTCCACTGGATAGATTTATTCTTTCATCAGAAGCAGCTTTTGCACCAGAACTTGTTAAGGGCACGATCGGTGCAACCAAAGGAATGAAAAATAGAGCCTTGCAAAAAGTGGTTCAACGAGCTTTAAATTTAGGTATGAGTGTTCCAACAGCTTTAAAAGTTGCAAGGGTTGCTCAACCACTTGGTATTATGGGAGGGGTTATAGAAGGAAGTATTGCTGCCGGTAAAAACATATCACAAGAAGCAAACAGAATAGCTGACATAAAAGATTCAGATTTACAACAATTAGAGTATGAAAACCTTATTAAAAATATAAAAGGATTTGCAGGCGGTGGCCGTGCAGGTTTTAAAGTAGGCTCACTTAGAAAAGGGATACAAGCTTTGATAGATGAAAGCGTAAAAAAAACACCAAAAGATACGACTCCAGAATTAGATAAATTAATTAAGAAAACACTTGATGAGGATTTCTTTGATAAGAAAGATAGAATCATAGATAATATAAATGCAAAAATTGCTAGAGCAAGAGCAAAAGGATTAGATTCAGAAGAAATTGGTAGAAGTCAAATAGAATTTTATGATGACATTCTAAAATCTAATTTTAAAACAAAGACAGGACCTTTCTTTGATCGTCGTAAAAAAGCAGGCGGTGGTTTATTAAAACAAGCAGGTGTAGAGTCAGGCCCACCACCAGAATCAGGACCAAACTCACAAGGGTTGCAAGGTCTATTAAATCGTGTTAAGAAGGTATAGGAGTAATAAATGGCAGATATAGACAAAGGACTCCCTAACACTCGTACTAAACTAGACATTCCTTCTGAAGAAGAGATGGCAGAAGAAGTTAGTGTTCAGGAAGAAGAAGCACAACAAAAAGGACCCGTTGAAGTAGTACCGGAAGAAGATGGCGGCGCAACAATAGACTTTGAACCGGGGGCTATAAACATACCGGGCACAGAAAATCATTTCGATAACTTAGCAGATATTTTACCAGAAGAAAATTTAGAACCAATTGGAAGTGAGATGGTTCAAAATTATATGGACTACAAATCTTCTAGAAAAGATTGGGAGCAAGCTTATACAACTGGTTTAGATTTATTAGGATTTAAATACGAGAATAGAACAGAACCTTTTCAAGGAGCGTCTGGTGCAACACACCCAGTATTGGCAGAAGCAGTTACGCAGTTTCAAGCACAAGCTTACAAAGAATTATTACCTGCAGATGGACCGGTTAGAACACAAATTATAGGTGTTAAAAATCCTGGGACAGAGCAACAGTCTGAGCGTGTAAAAGATTACATGAATTATTTAATTATGGATCAGATGAAAGAATACGAATCAGAATTTGATTCAATGTTATTTCATTTACCATTAGCTGGATCAACATTTAAAAAAGTATACTACGATGTACCCATGGGTAGAGTAGTATCTAAGTTTGTACCAGCAGATGAATTAATCGTTCCGTATACAGCTACCTCATTAGATGATGCGGAAGCGATTATTCATGTTGTAAAAATTTCAGAAAACGAATTACGAAAACAACAAGTCAATGGTTTTTATACTGACGTTGAATTAGGCCCTCCAGGTTCTAACATCAATGATGAGTTAAATAAAAAAGAACGTGAATTAGAAGGCACAAAGAAAACAGGAAAAAACGATCCTGTTTACACTTTGTTAGAGTGTCATGTAAACTTAGACTTAGAAGGTTTCGAAGATGTTGGAGCAGATGGTGAACCAACAGGAATAAAATTACCTTACATCGTAACAGTCGAAGAAGGTAGTAGGAAAGTTCTTTCTATTAGAAGGAACTATGCGCCCA
>VTLG01000398.1_pt1 | contig 11333 bp, 13 predicted proteins | sample 4694571 | NCBI WGS metagenome assembly VTLG01 (sample SAMN12604809, study PRJNA352737) | marine metagenome | biome: ENVO:00000447; feature: ENVO:00000209|ENVO:00000569|ENVO:01000036; material: ENVO:00002151; isolation source: viral sequences binned using virsorter ... | reverse complement strand
ACTTGGTTACAAGAAAATGAGTACAATGCTATTAAGTTTGAACCAGCAACTAACGAAAAAACTATGGAACAAAAACTATTAGAATTGCCCCCAGAGCAAAAAGCTGCACCTGATGAGTTGAAGGTTGGAGATTTTGTTTCATGGAACTCAAGTGGTGGTAGGGCAAGAGGTATGATTGAACGTATTGTTAGAGATGGCAGTATTGACGTTCCTGATAGCTCATTCACTGTTAATGGAACAGCAGATGACCCTGCTGCTTTGATTTGTGTTTACAGAAAAGCTGCAAATGAAGCTGGTTATATAAAAACTGATGTAAAAGTTGGTCACCGTTTCAGCACATTAACAAAGATCAATGATTTACCTTTAGCTGAGAGCTATGACGAGTCAAGACCGTACCATGATGATGATAAAAAGAAAAATGATGAAGAAATACAACAATATAGAAAATTAGATTTGAAAGAATTGAAAAAAAGAAATAAAGGCGAGTCTTTAATACAAACAAGAGAACTTAAAGCACAAATTGAGTCAGACGGTAATGAGTTGTATATGAGTTTTTCTTCAGAAGAACCAGTGCAGCGTTATTTCGGTACTGAGGTACTTTCTCACGATCAGGGGGCTGCTGACCTATCACGTTTAAATAACGGAACAGCCCCTTTCCTTTGGAATCACAATAGGGATGAAGTTCTTGGTGTAGTTCAAAAAGCGGAAATCGGAGACGATAAAAGGGGTTATGCAAGTGTTAAATGGAGCAGAAATCCTAATGCAGTTGAAAAACGCACAGATGTTGAGGATGGAATTATAAGTCAAGTAAGTTTTGCATATCAAATAAATGAAATTGAGGAACGTGGCGATCAAATGGTTGTCACAAAATGGAAGGCAATGGAAGTCAGCTTGGTATCAGTGCCAGCAGACGCTTCAGTTGGAGTAGGGCGAAGTATAGAAAATGAGGATAGTATAGAAACTAAAGTGGTTGCAGATTCTCCACCAAAAGAAGATGCAGCCGACCTAGAGCAATCTAGGGAAGCTTTGACGGCTCAAGCTCCGTCATCTAGTCCAAATTTAACTTCCAAAAACATGGAGCAAAAACCAGAAACGGAAGCTGCAAGCAAAGCCGTTGAAGCGGAGCAAAAACGCAGTGAAACCAACATAATAATTGCTGAAAGAAATCGCAGCAATGCGATTACAGCAATGGGCGAGAAATATTCTTGTCCTGAGTTAGCTACAAAGCTAAACCAAGAGGGTACATCTATTGAGGATGCCCGCCACGCAATCAACTCATACAGGGAGGAACGTCTTAACACTGTGGAACAACATCAAATCCAAAAAACATCTGAAATTGGCTTAGACCAAAAGGAAATCAAACGATTTTCATTTACAAGAGCTTTAAACGCTTTAGCAAACCCAAGCGACAGGGCTGCTCAAGAAGCTGCTGCTTATGAACGTGAAGTTTCTGAAGCTACTTCAAAAGCTTACGGTAAGCCAGCAAGCGGAATACTTGTACCCAACGAAGTACTATCAAGAGATTTAACCGTTGGAAGTGCTACTGCTGGAGGAAATCTTGTTGCCACTGAACTTCTTTCTGGTTCATTTATAGACGTTTTAAGAAACCGCATGGCGGTCATGGCGACTAATCCAACAACATTAACTGGATTACAAGGTAACGTCAGTATCCCAAGAATGACATCCACATCAACTGGATATTGGGTTGGAGAAGGTTCTGCTCCTAGCGAATCACAACAGGCTTTCGATCAAGTCAACATGACTCCAAAAACGGTTGCCGCTTTCGTTGACTACTCAAGACGTTTGTTATTGCAATCATCCATAGACGTTGAATCAATGATTAGGGATGATTTGGCGAAGGTAATTGCTACAAAATTAGACCATACAGCGATTTATGGTACTGGTTCTTCAAACCAGCCTTTAGGTATCAAAGATACAAGTGGTATAGGCTCGCAAACAATTACAACATTTGGAACTTTTGCTGAGTATATCGGCATGGAAACAGACGTTGCCGTTGCTAACGCTGATGTTGCAAATATGTTCTACCTAATTAATGCTTCTGCTAGAGGTGCATTAAAGTCAACTGAGGTTGCATCAAACACAGGTAAGTTCGTATTTGAGAACAACGAAATCAATGGCTATCCAGTTATCACAACAAATCAGCTTGCAAATAATGATGCAGTGTTTGGAGATTTTTCTCAGTTTGTAATGGGCTTCTGGTCTGGTCTTGACCTAACTGTTGACCCCTTTGCTGGAGCAACAAGCGGTAATGTAAGAGTTATTGCACTCCAAGATGTTGACTTTGCGGTCAAACAGGCTGGAGCTTTCTGTTTCGGTACATAATAAGCATGAAAGTATCGCTGCTTAGAAACACAATGATAGCTGGCACTCCTAAAAGTGCTGGCTCTATTGTTGATGTTGAACAACATATTGGCGATATGCTTATTGGAATAGGTAAAGCTGAAGCTGTGGTCGAAGCTTGCGAAGCACCAATAGCAGAGCCAGTAGCGGAAGAAACGGTTGAGGAAAAAACTGACTTTAGTTCAATGACTAAGGCTCAGTTAGAAACCTATGGTCGTAGTATCGGGTTAGAACTCGATAAAAGGTTAAACAAGTCAACGCTTCTTACACAAATTGAAGAAGCAATTAAAAAAATAGAGGTAATTTAAATGTCTGTTTTACAGCAAAATTTAGACAAACTTACTGTCGTAGCTGGTAAAGCCACTGGTGCTGTAACAAGTACAGCGACAAGTTCGGCTATTGACCTACTTGAGTATGACGGAGATGTTCTATTAGTACTTGATTGTGCTGCTGGAACAGGTACAAGTCCAACTCTTGACGTTAAGATTACAAACTCTGACGCAAGCAGTGGTACTTATACTGATCTTTCGGGTGCTACTTTCACACAAGTAACAGACTCAGCATCAATGCAAACACTTGTTATTAACAAGGATAGTGCAGAGAGATACATCAAAATTGTTCAAACAATTACTGGTTCATCTCCATCATTTACTTTCAGCATCAATCTAATTGGTGTTAAAAAGTATAGTTAAAATATACAGCCCTCTAACGAGGGCTTTTTAACATGATTATTGAAGAAAACCTTGATACTTATTTTCTTGATTTAGGTCAAGATGTTTATTTCAAAGGTAAAAAGAAAAAAGGTCTTTTAAATATGCCAGATGAAATTTTAGCTGGCGATTTAATGATTTCAACTGATTATGTTTTACAGGTTCAAACCACAGAATTTAGTGATGTAGTTTTAGGAGATACTTTGACAATTACAGTAAATGGAGTGCGGGAAGATTATGAAGTTAAAAGCAAACGCATGGAAGATGACGGTAAACTTTCTGTAATATCACTTAGCAAGACATGAGTACAAAAAGGGAAGCAATACTTGCAAGACTTATAACACAGTTAGCTGGAACTGCTGGGGTAGGAACTCGTATTTATAGAAGTCGTGTAACACCTGTATCAAGGTCTGAAGGTGCTGTTTTAATAGTTGAACCAATTAGTGATAATTGCGAAGTAAGATCAAATAATTTTCAATGGACACTTAATGTTAGACTTAGCGTAATCGTGCGAGGTTCAGCTACACAGACAGCAGATCAAGCTGCTGATGCAACCGTAAAGTCAATACATGACAAAGTTGTTAGTGACGTTACTCTTAACGGCAAGGCTATTGATATGACCCCAAGAAATGTCTCATTTGATTTAATTGATGGCGACCAACCTAGCGGAGTGGTATCTTGCGATTATATTATTATATATCAAACATCAACTACTGATTTATCCACTTAAATGACGCTATTATGGAAGATAAGTATGCTGGTCAAGGGGGAACTTACCTTGTTGACCCCAAAACTGGTAAGAAAAAGCTGATTAGGCAGACTTTACCAGCCCAACCAACCGAATCTTTACCACAAGAGGAAACTTCCAATGCCAAAGAGGACTAGACTTAGAGCTTTGCTCGCAAAAGATGAAAGCTCATACGGTAGTGACCCAACAGCAACAGGGTCAGCTAACGCAATTTTATGTACTGAACTTTCTATTGAGCCTATTCAATCTGATGAGGTTTCAAGAGATTTAATAAGAAGTTATCTTGGCAACTACGATACTTTATTGGCAAACACTCGCGCACAGGTAACAATAACGGTGGAAATGGCTGGAAGTGGGGCTGCTGGAACTGCTCCGCATTATGCTCCTCTGCTTACCTCATGTGGTATGAGCCAAACTATCGCAAGCGGAACTAGCGTCACTTACGCACCGATTAGCACTGGTTTTGATTCATGTACGATTGTTTATAACGCTGACGGCATACAGCACAAATTAACAGGATGTCGTGGGACTTATAGTTTGAACTGCGAGGTTGGTTCAATTCCTACAATTACTTTCGTAATGACAGGATTGTATAATGCTCCAACTGATACAACAATGCCAACCTGTACATTCCAAAATCAGGCTGACCCACTTGTATTTAAAAATGGCAACACTTCAGCATTTCAATTCCATAGCTTTGCTGGTTCTTTGCAATCGTTTACATTTGACATGAATAACGAGGTTGTTTACAGAGAGCTTGTTGGAGGAACAAAAGAAGTTCAAATTAACAACAGAACACCAAGCGGAACAGTTCAAATTGAAAATGTTGCCTTATCAGCTAAAAACTTCTTTACCAATGCAACATCTAACGTAAGTGGTAACAATACATTTTTACATGGAACAACTGCTGGAAACAAACTTACAGTAACAATGCCAAAAGCAAATATTACTGCTCCAGCTTATGCTTCAGTTGATGAAATTGATATGCTTGACCTTGCATACACCGCAGTTCCTAACAGTGGAAATGATGAAGTCAGCCTCGTATTTACTTAAATATTTACTTTTTCTCAATATTGGTTAAACTGTGCGTTACATGGTTTAACCTTTTTTTATGGCATTAATTATCAACAAAGTTAAGTCCTTTAAATGGACAGTGGACTATGAATACCCAGAAGATGATGATTTTGTAGAAGTAAAATTTAAAGCTATTTTTAAAAGGATGCCACAAAAATTTCTTAACAAAATGGCAAAACTAGCAACTCCAAAAAAAGATAAAGATGGCAATGAGTTGCCAACAGATTTTGACCCCGCAGATTTATGTCGTGAAGTTGTTATTGGTTGGGAAGAAGTATATATAGTAAATGAAAAAGGCGAAGAAGAGGATGTGCCTTTCAATAAAGAAAATTTGAATAATTTACTTGAGATACCTTTTTTAACGGCATATTTAGCAAAATCATTTTATGAAGGTCAAACAGGTAAAAAACTAAAAAACTTAGAGGGGCAGTAGATCATCTTATCAATGGCGGTGTTGAAGATAAATCGCATGATGATGCTGCTGTTTTAGGAATCAAAGGGCTGCCCCAAGAAAGAACAGAAAAAGATTTTGAGGTTTGGGAAGAAAACTGGGAATCTGTAATGTTTTTTATAAAAATGATGACTCAGTGGAGAACCACTATGGGAGGTGTGATAGGTTTAGATTATTCTGTTTTACAAATGCTATTTGACTTGTATGATATAGATAATCGCAAAGAAATTTTCGAGAATATTCAAGTCATGGAACAGGAAGCAATGATACACATGAATAAGGAGAAAAAATAATGGCTTTAAATTTAGACACCACTTTTAAGCTAAAAGCAAAAGTTGAAGGTGCGAGGTCAGTTCAAGATTTTAAAAAACAACTTACTGGTTTAGATAAAAGCTCAAAAATGAGCAAGGCTCAGTTAGGCAAGATGAATATTGAAATAAATAGGATGGCGAGGGCTGCTGGAAATACAACAAGAGGTTTAAGACAACATATTAAAGCTCTTACATTATTAAAAGATAGAACTGAAATTGGTGGTCGTGCATATAAAAGATTAGGCGGTCAAATTGATAATTTAAAAAGAAAATTAAAAGGCTTAGATGGACAAGCTGCAAGTACTGGACAAAGATTAGCTTCACTTTTGGCGACAGTTGGAGTAGGAAGAGCTATTCGGGGTGTTGTTGGTACAGCATCAAGATATGAAGAAGAAGTTACAAAAACTGCTGCTATAGAAGGTGGCAACAATTTTGCACAAATTGATGAAGGTATAAGAGCAACTGCACAAATAGCTGCTGGTACACCTCAAGAGGTTGCAGAATTAGCAACAGAATTAGCAAGGATGGGTAGAAGTGCTGATGAGATAACTGGTAGTTTAAATGGAATTGTTCTTGGTGCGGAGGCAACATCAACATCCTTCGCTGATATGGGTCGTATTGTTGGAACAACTATGGAAGTTTTTGGTATAGATGTAGCAAAAACAGAAAGAGCCGTTGATATTTTAACTGCGGGTGCGAACAATTCTGCACAAAATATTCTTATTTTAGGAGAGTCGTTAAAAATGGCTGCTCCTACTGCTGCTACTTTAGGAGTAACTCTTAATGACACTGTTGCAACTTTAGGGCTTTTAGCCAATGCTGGAATAAAAGGTAGTGAAGCTGGCACAGGACTAAGAACAGGTTTACAAAGACTTGTAATAGCTGGTACAGGTGCGGAGGGCAAGTTATTAGGAATAACTAGGGGTTCAAAAATGCTTACAGAAGCTATGAAAGAGCTTGGTGCGGAAGTGTTAGATGCAAATGGAGAATTAAAACCTTTAGATCAAGTTATTAAATCTTTGAGAGATAACATGGCGGGAAGAAGTCAAGGCGAGCAAATGGAAATAGCAAAAGCTTTATTTGGTACAGAGCAAGGTACAAAATTCTTAGCACTTATTCAAAATGCCGATAGTGAAATAGATAATATGTTCACAACAGTAAGAAATAGTGCAGAAGTAACACAAAGAACAAGGGAAGCAATGGCTAGTTTTGGACTTACTACAAAAATTTTAGGAGGTAACTTTCAAATTGTTACTAATCAAATAGGTGCTGCTTTCATTGCTGTTTTACATCCACTTGCAAAACTTTTAAATAGTCTCTTAACTCTTGCTTCAAAACTACCAACACCCATCAAAGGTATAGCTTCTGCTTTCGCTGCAATGGGGCTTGCTGCTTTGTCAGTTAAAACAACAATGATAGCTTTTAATTTAACTATTGGTAAAACTGTTTTGATGACAAAATTTGTTGCTGGATTAGCAGCAATAAAAAAAGGATTTATCGCTGCTAAAGTTGCAGTATTAGCTTTTAATGCGACAAACCCTGTTGGCTGGATAGCTTTAGGTGTAACAGGCTTAATAGTATTTAGAAAACAAATAGGAGATTTTATAGAAAAATTAAAAGAAATTGGAGATGCAGTTAAGACATTTATTTTTGACAGAATTTTTGAGTTATACAATAAACTTCCTGATTTTTTAAAAAAAATTATTTCTGGTTCAGCAAAAAAAATTAAAATTGTTGTTGAAAAAGGTCAAGAAATTGCTGGTAATGTAGTTGAAACTGTTACAGAAGGTGCATCAAATATTCTTGGGGGTGGAGATGGAGAAGGCGGTATAGACGAAGATACAGGTAAAAAACAAAGTGAAGTTTTAAAGGGTATGACTCAAGGGATTGAGGAATATAAAGCAAAAGTTGAAGATGTAGCTGGAAGTATTAAAACAGCAATGGGAAATGCTCTGCAAGGCATGGAAGATGCTCTTGTAAATTTTGTAATGACAGGAAAATTAGCTTTTGGCGATTTAGCTAGATCAATAATTGCAGATATTACAAGAATAATAATTCAACAGGCAATTATGAAACCACTTCTCGGCTTTTTAGGTTTTGCAGATGGTGGTGTTATATCAGGCGGAGAACAAGTTAAAAAGTACGCCTATGGGGGCATAATTTCAAGACCCACTATGTTTCCCATGAAAAATGGCATGGGTCTTGCTGGGGAAGCAGGGGCGGAAGCGATCATGCCATTGCAAAGAGGTCGCAACGGTAAATTAGGAGTGCAAGCGTCAGGAGGTGTTGGTAATATAGTTGTTAATGTTGATGCTTCTGGTTCAAATGTAGAAGGAGATGAAGCACAAGGTAGAGAACTAGGTAAGATGATAGGAGTAGCAGTTCAATCTGAAATTTTAAGACAAAAAAGACCCGGAGGTATTCTCGGTTAATTATGGCAAACTTTAATACAGATGTTAATTTATCGCCTAATTATGGTGTATCTATTTCACATAGACCTGTACAAAAAATACAAAGGTACGCAGACGGCTACGAACACAGATTAAATTTTGGAGTAGCTGCACATCAAAACCCAAGAACCGTCAACTTGCAATTTAACGATATAACAGAGGCAGAAAGTGATTCTTTAATTGCTTTTTTAGTAGCAAGGAGTTTAGATAATGCAAGTTTTGATTTTACACCTCCTAGTGATACGGCTGGTAAATTTGTTATTGATGGAGATTATCGTAAACGTATAAATTATGCTGGTTTAGCTTCTGTAAGTGTTACTTTTAGAGAGGTATTTGAACCTTGACGGCTGCCACTGTTTGGTCTGCTGGAGCTAGTTTATCGTTAAATGCGATAGTCGCTTCAACTCAAGGTGCAAATGGTATGTTTTTTCGTGTTACACAAGCTGGCACGACAGGAAGCAGCGAACCAGAGTGGGCGAAAAGTGTTGGAGTAACTGTTTATGATAATAATGTTAGGTATGTATCTTTTAGTAGCACATTTGAAGAAATATCAAAAATTAATCCGTCAGCAATAATTGAATTATATGAATTACAGTTAGTAAACGCAATTCATGGAAGTAATCAAATTTATAGATTTCATAATGGCAGTAGTCTTGATGCAAATGGACAAATAACATGGAAAGGAAATGCGTATTTAAGATTTCCTATTGAAGCTGAAGGTTTTGCTTTTCAACGTGGTCAACTACCTAGACCAACATTAACAATTTCAAATCTTAATTCAGCACCAAACATATCTGCAATACTTCTAACAGTTAATCAAACAACAACAGGAAACGATTTAACTGGAGCTAAATTTGTACGAATAAGAACGCTGGCAAAATATATAGATGCTATTAACTTTGCAAATAATACAAACGCAACTGCTGACCCTAATGCAGAATTTCCTAGAGAAATATATTTTATTGATAGAAAAACTAATGAAAATCGTGAAGTTGTTTCATGGGAACTTAGTGCTGTTTTTGATTTAATGGGTATTCGCGCTCCAAAAAGACAGTGTACAAGAAGGCTATTCCCTGCTGTTGGCACTTTTAAACAATGAACTGGAAAAATGATGCACTTGCTCATGCAAAAGATCAAGACCCAAAAGAAAGTTGTGGTTTAGTTTTAAATCTTAAAGGTAGAGAAAAATATTTTCCTTGTAGAAATTTATCTATGAATGATAATCAATGTTTTATGATTGACCCCGAAGACTATGTTCGTGCTGATAATCTTGGTCAAATTATTAGTGTTGTTCATAGTCATCCACTTACTCCGCCTATACCAAGTCAAGCTGATAAAATTGAGTGTGAAAAAAGCGGTATTGAGTGGCATATCGTAAATCCAAAAACTGAAGAGTGGGGATATTGTAAGCCTTCTGGATATAAAGCACCTTTGCTTGGCAGACAATATGTTTTTGGAGTTACGGATTGCTGGTCTTTAGTTCGTGATTGGTATAAAGAAGAAAAAAATATTGAATTAAGAGATTGGGAAAGACCTAAAACACATAATGATTTCAATAATGACCCAATGTTTGAAAGGTGTGCATGGAGAACTGGATTTAGAAAATTAAGAAATGAGGAAAACTTAGAGGTTGGAGATTTGCTTTTTATGAGTATTATGGGGAAAGGTTTAAATCATGTTGCTGTATTTCTTGGCAATGAGGTTCTGCATCATTTAGCCGATAGACTAAGTTGCAGAGAGCCATACTCTGAGTGGCTACAAAAATGTACAGGTGGGAGGTATCGCTATGTTTCGTAAAATTAAACTTTACGGAAAGTTAGCAGAATATATCGGTCATAAAGAATTAGAAGTAAATAAAAATGTAGTTAAAACCCCTGCAAATGCAATAAGATTTCTTATATCAAATTTTCAAGGTGCAGAAAATCATATACGAAATAATAATTATCAAATAAAAATTAATAATAACGATATTGCTGAACATGAATTAGCTTTTCCTATGGGTAATAGTGATATTCATATTATTCCAATAATTCAAGGAAGCGGTGGAGTTGGAAGAGTTCTTGGCGGTATCGCTTTGATAGGACTTGCTTTTGCAACAGGTGGTGCGAGTTTAAGTTTGTCTACTGGTTTAACTTTCAAAGCTGGGGCTTTAGGAGGTGTATTTGTATCAAAAGCTCTTGTATATGGAGGAGGATTATTAGCTTTAAGTGGTGCTTCACAAATGTTAGCTCCACAACCACAAATTCCTGACTTTCAATCGCCAGATGACCCACGCATTTCATTTAACTTTAGTGGCATACAAAACGTCACGAGGGCTGGAACTCCGATACCTTTAGTATATGGAGAAATTTTTACAGGCTCAGTCGTAATTTCTGCACAAGTTGATACAGAGCAAATTCAAGCATGACTAAAAAAATTCAAGGAAGTGGTGGTCGTAGATCTACAGCAGTTAGGAAGCCAACAAAACTTCCTGATACACTTCATAGTAAACAATTTGCAACTATACAAGACTTGCTAAGTGAAGGAGAAATAGAAGGTTTTGCAAGTGCTTCAAAAGCGGGTTTAACAAAAGGTTCAACTGCATATAATAACGCTAGTTTAAAAGATGTATTTTTAGATGACACTCCAATTCTTAATGATGGTGCTAATAATGCTAATCCAACGACAGCAGATTTTAACTTTCAAAATGTAAGTTTTGATTCAAGATTTGGCACAAGTAATCAAACAAAAATAGGAGGAATACAAGATAGTGCAGGTCAACCGATTAGCGTTGGTTTAGAAGTAACAAAAGCAAGTGGTGGTATAGTCCAACAAATTCAAGCAACTGGAGGAGGAGGAATTAACCCTAGTGCATTGCGTGTAACTATTACATGGCCTCAAATACAGCACCTAAAAGATAATGGAGATGTATTAGGAAGTACAGTAAATTATCAAATATTTGTTGAATATAATGGTGGTGGCTATCCAGCTGATCCGTTAATTGATGATACTGTATCAGGAAGAACAGCGGACGCATATCAAAGAGATCACAGGATTGATATAACTGGCGATTTTCCTGTAAATGTAAAAGTTGTAAGAGTTACAGATGATAGCTCAAGTTCTCAGCTTATAAATTCTTTTACTTTTACAAGTCTTACAAAATTATTTGATGTAACATCAACTTATCCAAATACTGCATATACACAACTCAGGTTGGATGCTGAACAATTTAGTCAGTTTCCTAATCGT
>VTLG01010792.1_pt1 | contig 11334 bp, 8 predicted proteins | sample 4694571 | NCBI WGS metagenome assembly VTLG01 (sample SAMN12604809, study PRJNA352737) | marine metagenome | biome: ENVO:00000447; feature: ENVO:00000209|ENVO:00000569|ENVO:01000036; material: ENVO:00002151; isolation source: viral sequences binned using virsorter ... | reverse complement strand
TGAGCTAGGGGAACGCTTTGGCTCTAAGCATGAATTTGAAAATTTAAGAACACCTGCGGATGCTATTCGTTTATTTTCGATTAATTATCCAGATTTTTTGCCGTATTTAATTGAATCTCACGAAAATAATATTGGCTATCAAATTGTTCAAGCATCTACATCATTAGGCGAAGAAGATTTATTTTTACCGTTCGGGAAGAAGGATTTAGTGATTACTCCAGTAGTCATGGGATCTAGTGATAATCCAATTATTAATTTAGTTGCTGCTGTTGCGTTGATTTCAATAGTTGTTGTTACTGGTGGCGGTGCTGCGGCGATGTGGGCTGGCACTGCGTCATCTGGAGTAACTCTTGGTCTTAGTGGATTTGCTGCTCCTGGTGCAGCTTTATTTTCAGGTGCAAGTATGCTTGCAATGGCAGGAAACGTTGGAATATTGCTTGGCTTGACTAGTATTGCTCAGATATTAAATCCGATGCCTGAGCTTCCTGCTGAAAGGTTAAGTAGTGGAGAAGCTGCATCAACAGACGGACCACAATCAGTTATTAGAGGTGCTGCTGGTAAACAATCGTATGCTTTAACTGGTCCTGTTAATTCCGTAGGTTTAGGAACTGCTGTTCCAATTGTTTATGGTGAGGTTATTACAGGAAGTCATATTTTAAGTGTTGAGCTTGAGATTGAATCTGATGATGATGATCAATCACTTTTTAAGGTTCCAAGTATAGATACAATTCGATTTGGAAGCGAAAAAGCAGAGCAAGGATTAAAGAAGATAGGTGGTTTATATACAGCCAACCAAACAATGTTTGCCCCTAATAATGTATGGGCAGGGCCAACAATTTGGCCTTACGATTCAAGTCATGGATCTAGTTATAATAGGGTTGGAGGAGGAAGTTATTATCCGTTGAGTGAAGATGGAGGTGGTCCTGGTTTAAATATTCCAATCAATTTAGATCCTGCTGATAATATTCGTCAGGCTGTTAAAGCGGTGGAAATAAGTAATAAACATAGTAATTGGTGGATGAGGATTGAATCGAATAATCACTATGCGTACCCAGCAAATAGACTTCAGTTCTTATTCTCTGTAGGTAGTCTATGGAGGTATATAGCAGGATCAGGTAGTACAAAAGTTGATGGATTCATTACATATAAAGTGACAGTCTATAATCGTCACGACAATACTGAAATTGGTGGTTTTCAAGCTTCTATTCAAGGATTAACAACGAATCAACCTTACTGGTGGGTGCATCAAGTTAGTGTTGCAAAAATTGCACATAAAGATTGGTGTTATTTTAAGTTAGAGATCGTAGACTCTGATGTGGATAGTTCGATTTATGCTAATAATTTCTATGCAAGAGGTTGGGGCTATAACATTGCTAATGCACATTGGCCTCATTGCGATTCTCGTAGTTATCAATTTGATGATGGAGATTTCGGAGGGCCACAGTACACAGATGGCTCAAGAGCTTGTCCTGCTTAACTAAAAGATGTCTTTAAATTCAACATCAAGAATAAAAATTATTGACTTGATTTCAGAAGGGCCAATATTAGGTACTCATGGTGCAGGTGGTGAAGACAATGGCACCCGTAATATTTTTCTTGATAAAACACCATTAGTTGAAAAAATTGGCGGTAGCGACCAAATTAATTTTGAAGGCGTTTCGGTTCAAGAAAGACAAGGACATGAGAATCAAGATGCTTTACCTACTGAATACACCGCAGAAAATGCTTGGGTTTCGACTCTGACAAATGTTGGGGTTGAAGTTGGGAAAAGTTATAGCGAAACAAAAAAGAAAAATGAGGCTGGCTATGAAATCAACGATCAGATTGTAGATATGGATTATGGCGGGTGTTCTGGTTCTTTAGATCGAGGTGCTCAAACAATTACTAATACAGCAGGAACATCTTTTTCTTTTGGTGGTTATGATCTTCATTCTCCTGTCGTAAGAACAGTTACCAATGATTCCGTAACTCATGTCAAATTGATATTTACAATCGGAGCTTTATATTCAGTAGCACAAGAATCATTAGCAAAAGGGCAATTATTTTGGGGGAGAATTAAAGTCAAGATCAGTGTGAAAGCCCAAAATGCAAATTATGGTTCTCCCATAGAGATTACAAAACAAGGGATTTGTACTGAAGGTTATCAGTTTAAAAGTCCTTTAATACCTTTACTTGAAGCAGATGGGGTTTGGCGAGGGCCATATTCTATCAAGGTTGAAAAGATTACAGATGGAGAAAATGATTATGAGATTAAACGGCAGTTCTTTGAAGATATTGAACTTAATATTCCTTTGGAATCAGGAAGAAGGAACAATCTTGTCTGGTCACATATAGAAGAAAAAAAAGCAGTAAATCCTAATAATGCCTCTGAAGTTGCAGCACAAACATGGAGTTATCCAAATAGTGCTTTGATGGGGTTAAGTATCCCCACCACCCAATTCTCTAGCCTTCCACAACGTGCTTATAGAGTAAGAGGAAGAACAGTTGATGTCCCAGATAATGCAGTTGTCAGAGATGATGGCAGCTTAGCTTTTCCTGCTGGTGCGAATTTTAATGGTGGTGTGCGACCAGAAAAAAAATATACAACTTGTCCTGTTTGTTGCATGATTGATTTATTGACAAATGAAAGATATGGATGTGGTGAATTTATTAGTAAAGATAAAATTAGTTGGATTGATTATTATCCCTTAATTAAATATGCAAATGAATTAATTACAACAGCAACTGGAACTGAACCTAGATTTGCAATTAATACAACAATAGGAAGTCAAGAAGATGCTTATGCTGTTTTGCAAGATATGGCCTCTATTTTTAGAGGTATAACTTATTGGGCTAACAATACAATTCAAATCAGTGGTGATGGAAATTGGGATACAACATCAAAACATGTTTTTACTAATTCTAATGTCGTTGGAGGATATTTTCTTTATCAAGGATCGTCTTTAAAGAAAAGAGCGACAAGTTTAAAAATAAGATATAACGATCCAGAAGATTTTTATAAATCAAACTATGTCATTCAACAAGTTGATGATTTAATTGATAAATATGGTTATAACGAGAGAGAGATTGTTGCTTTTGGTTGTAGTTCAAGAACCCAAGCTCAGAGGATGGCTAGATGGATATTAAAGACAGAAGAACTCGCAGATGAAACAGTTTCTTTCTCTGTAGGACTTGAGGGTTTATTTGTTCTTCCTGGTCAAATATTTAATATTTCTGATCAGATGAGAGCAGCACATAGATATGGAGGATTAATTGCGAGTGCTACAACAAGTTCTATTGTTGTTGATGCTTATCCAGATAATTTATCTTCAAATTCTAAATTGCATTGCATGATCCCTCCAGAGGGGGCAAGTAATGCGACATGGAGTCAATCAGGAACAACAATAACAATTACTTTGACTAGTCATGGCTTTGCTGTAGACGATCAAGTTTATATAGGTGTTACATCTGGAGGTGCTAGTAGTGATTACTATGTAGTCGTTACTTCTGCCACCAATTCCTTTACTGTTGAGGCAACTGACGAGTTAACTGCAAGTGGCAGTTGTACGGTTGCCGATCCCAATACGGAAGGGGCGGTAACAATGGAAAGTAGAAGTTTCTCTTATGACAGTACGACTAAGACCTTCTCTGTTACCTCTCCATTCAGTCGTGCTCCTGTCGTTCAAAGTCCGTTTCATGTCACTGATGCGGCTTCCATTCCTCAACAACAATATAGATGTTTAGGAATTACTGAGAATAAAGAAGAAGCAACTTATACGATTGAAGCAGTTAGATTTGATCCTAATATTTATAATTATGTCGATAATATTAACAATGATGCACCACCAATAAATACTAAAATTAACCTTGCAAATATTAGTCCTCCAGCTCCTGCTTCTATTACGTTAAAAGCAAATAGTGAAAGGGAAAATAATAATACGATTAATACAGTTAATGTTTCATGGCAAAAAAATGAAGGTAGCTCAGCAGGTGTTGCATTTACTTATGAATTACGTTGGCGAATTGGAGATGGTGGAAATTGGCAACATCTTGAAACTAATAACACTGCCACTACGTTAAAAAATATTCCTGTCGGGATGAAAGTGTACGCAAATGTTCGTGCAAAATCATTACTTGATAATCAAAGACATTCCAGATGGACAGTGGCAAGTGCCTTTACTATTCCTGTTATAACTCAATCGGATTATGTTCAGGCAGATTCACTCTTGCCACCAGATATTAATAATTTATATGCTCAAATTATTGGTGAACATTTGAATTTGACATGGAATTTCAATCGTAGTGGTCAAAACCTTAATGAATTAAAAGTTGTTATTCGTCATAGTGCTGATGTAACTGGCTCGGCTGCTTGGTCTAATTCAGTTAGATATGCTGCCGTTTCTGCTACTACGGATCAAATCACGTTACCTGTTGTTAATGGTGAGTATCTAGTCAAGCTTGAAAAAACAAAAGGACAAAAAAGTCAAAATGCTAAAAGTGTAGTTGTTAATATTACAAGTTCAGTTGCGAATAAAGTTATACATACAGCAAATGAAAAAACAAGTAATTACCCAGGAGAGAAAATTGGATGTGGTTATAACGGATCATTAGGAGGATTAGTTTTAAACGCTAATCAAAGGAATGGAACGTATTATTTTCAAGATCTTGAGACAGATTTAGGAGGTGTATATGAAGTCAAATTAAAACGTGATTTCGTTGCAAGAGGATTGTTATTAGACGATCTTATTGGTACATATGTAAATGGAATTGCTGTAGGAAGAGGTTTAATAGATTTATGGCCTTCTGTTGATGGACCTGAAGCTGATAATAATTCTTCTGAACTTTATTTTAGAACCAGCACTGATGCTACAGAACCAAATCAACACTGGTTGCTTGAAGATGGTGATGCTTTGGCTCAGGAAACAGCTTTAACTGATTTATTATTAACTGAAATCAGTTCAGTATTTGGAGATTGGATTGTATTTAGAGAAGGTCGATATTCAGGACGTGTTTTTCAATTTAAAACAGAACTTGAAAGAACAGATATGAATGAAACTCCTTTAATAGATAATTTAGGTTGCACTATTAACTTGGATCTAAGAATCGAGTCACCTGAAACTGCAATCAGTTCAGCAACAGATGATGACAGTGCCAAAGTAGTAACATATCCCAAGCCGTTCTATAGTGTCCCTGACGTTGCTATTAATGTTAACAATTTGAACTCTGGAGATTATTATGAGATAACCAGTGAAAGCGAAACTGGTTTTTCTGTTATTTTCAAAAATTCTAGTAATGCTGTGATTACGAAGAATTTCAAGTATCATGCAGTTGGATACGGAGCGAAAGAAGCTTAAATGGCAACTCACGATTATGTTTTAGACAATGCGTCAGGTGCGGCGTTTAGAAGTGATCTAAATAATTGCTTGGATGCAATTGTCACTCAAAACGTAACAACCGATGGAAATGCTCCTGCTACTGTTAAGGATTGGATGATATGGACGGATAAACAAGGTGGGTATAGAAAAATATATAATGCTGATACGAGTAGTTGGGTTAAAATTGGAAAGCTTGATGGCGGTGCTGAATACAGTGGAGATGTTCAATTTAAAGACGCATCATCTGTTCAGATGCAATGGGATTCATCTGACAGCACTTTAGAATTTGGAGGTTATACGTCAGGTGGTGTTGAAACAGCGTTAACTTTTGGGGCTAATTTTGCACATAATGTCGCATTGTTTCACGATGGTAGTACAAGAATTTATGCAAATGTTGGAAGTGTAGTTACTAATCTCATAACTGCTGGCACAGATTTTCGTATTCATTCAGGAGCGTCAGATACAAGCAATCATTTAGCAAAATTTAGTAGGGGTGGAGGTGCAACACTTTATTGGGATGGGACTAGTGGAGCAGGTGCAAAATTTGCAACGACTGCAACTGGAGTAGCCGTTGATGGCTTGATAACTGCCAATACGATGACACTTGCTTCAAATCTAAGTATTGCAGGTGCATTGCAATACACAACAGCAGGGAATAAAACCTTAGATGTTCCTACATTGGCTGGTAATCAAACTTTTGAACTAAGACATCAAGATGGTTCTACTTATGAGAACGCCTTAAAAGCAACTGCTAACGCAGGTGTAGAGCTTTACTATAATGGAGTTAAAACCCTAGAAACAACGGGAAATGGAGCAAGAATAATAGGTCCGACAGACGGTGAAGCACATTTAGAATTATGGTCTGATAATGGTGCTGAAAATCCTGATAAGTGGAGGTTTGTAGTCCCTGCTGATTCAGGTGGAAATCATCTTCACTTACAGAATTATGCGACTGGTGCTTGGGGGACAAATATTGTTGTTAGTCAGACAAGCAATTACAGTTCAGGAGAATCACAAGTTCAGCTTTATCACAATGGCGCATTAAAATTCGCCACTGTTTCTTATGGCATATTTGTAACAGGTACAACTCATTCAACGACTGGATATACGTGGGGTACTGCTCCTCATTTACTTTATGCCACCAGTGCTACTGAAGCTAATTTAAGAATAGGAACTACAAGTGGAAATCATCTATATGCTCGTTTTGCTTATGATCCCGTAGCTGGTGATTTTGAGATAGGTAATGCAAGTGGAAATGTTTTACTGACTGTTGGAAATGAATCAACAAGAGAAAGAGCAATACGGTGTATCAATAATGGAGCAGTAGAACTCTATAACAATGGAAACGTTCAAGCGATCACAACGACACACGGACTAGGGGTTCGGAGGAATTTGGATATATCACTATGGGACGCAAATGCCACTCATGACTGCACTTTGCAGATTGGAAGTAGTGCTGCTGGTCTTACCGTTGGAGATCACAATTCGTTTATTGATTTAATATCTCGCAACCAAGATGCTAGTGGTCCAGATTATGACTTTAGGATCATTAGGTATCCAGGAACTAATGGTTCGGCAGATATTATAAACAATGGCACTGGAACTTTAAGATTTTTAACACCGACTGCTGGCGGTCAAATAATGTTCCCTGCTCCTGGAGCGCAAGGTACATACGCACCTCAGATTCCTCAAGCAGCTTTTAGTTTTAATGGGGGTTCAGTTACTTCATTCCATAAGAATTATAATGTTTCAAGTATTACTGATAACGGTATAGGCGACTATACAATTTATTATACAAGTGCAATAAGAAACGCAGACCATTCAACTGTTACTTGTCCTTCAATTTTCTTCTTTTCTAGTGGACCTGTAAATACTTCTGGAACAGATATGCACTGTATTCCTTTTTTATACCCACATGTTCCTGCTACTAGTACTGCAACAGGGGTTAGGATAAGGATTCATAAAGTTGACAATTCAGATGCCACGGCAGATGGTGATCCTGTTTGCGGTTTAGTTTACGGTTAATTATGACTGACACAACAAAACGGATTGTTTACACTGACTCTGAAGGATTACATATTGTCTGTCCTTCGCCAGAGTGTCCATTAACAATCGAAGAAGTACAAGCAAAAGATGTTCCCGAAGGGGAAACGTCCTATATCATAGATGAATCAGATGTTCCAAGAGATCGTACTTTTAGAAGTGCTTGGACTTATACCCCTTAACTAATTATGGGATTTGGTATTGATATGGCGAAAGCCAAGGAAATTCACAAAGAAAAAATTCGTGGAGCAAGAACATCAAAACTTGCAGAACTTGATATTGAATTTCAAAAAGCACAAGAAACAAGTGCTGATATAACAGACATTGTTGCAAAGAAACAAGCATTAAGAGATGCACCTGCTGCTAGTGCTATTGAATCAGCTACTACAACTGATGAATTAAAAAGTCAATGGGATTCGTCTATTCTTGGGACAAGTCCTTATTCTTAGGTAAAATAAATTAAAGAGCTTTAACGATGGCTAATAAAAAAATATCAGCATTAACGGCACTGACGGCACCAGATCAAGCAGATTATTTTCCTATTATTGACGTAAGTGAAGCTGATGCAACTAAGAATAAAAGAACAACAATTGCAAATTTATTTGAAAATATGCCGTATGGAACGGCAGGTGCTCCAGCATTAAGATTCACAGGTGATACAACAACAGGTTTATATCGTTCGGGAGCAAATGAAATTGATTTCTCTGTATCTGGAACACATATTGCTTCTGTTTCAAATGCAGGTATAAGTATTGGTACTGGTACAGCAGCAGCACAATTACATCTGTTTAGTACTGATACAACAGATCAAGTCATTATTGAGAACAGTGATGAAGGTGCAAATAACGCTCCAGACTTGGTTCTATATCGTAATTCCGCCAGTCCAGCAGCAAGTGATGCTTTAGGTAATATCCAATTTCGAGGGAAAACTTCGACTAATGCTACACATGATTATGCAAGTATTTTTGCGACTATTGAAGACCCTACAAATGCTGGAGAAGATGGCATATTAGATATAGCTAATTCACATAATGGAACTTTAGCTTCAAGGATCCGATTGAAATTAGACAGGGTAGGGATTAATGAATATCAACCTTTAAGAAGTCTGCATGTAACAAGTACTATTACTGGGCCAGTTTTCAGGCTTGAGTCAACAGATAATGGTAATGCAAGTGGTGCAGATATAGAATTAGTTAGACGAAGAGGAACTGCTGCTGGTCAAGATGCTGATGTTTTAAGTTCTATTTACTTTAAAGGTAAGAATGATGCAAGCACTCCTCAAGAAGTTGTTTACGGAGCGATTGATTGCAAGATAAGCGATGCGAGTGATGGAGCAGAAGCTGGAATAGTTTCTATTTGGGTGCAGAAAGCAGGCACATTAACTTCAACAATATCTGCTTCCCCTACTGCTATTACATGTAGTGCAGCTCCTGTAATTCCAACATCAACCCCTGCTTCCGCAACAGCTTTGGGGACAGCAGGTCAAGTTACTTGGGATGCAAGTTATATTTATGTATGTACTGCCACGGATACTTGGAAACGTGCGGCACTCGCTACTTGGTAACATCTAATCATGGCAGTTTCTCCTGGCACTTATGACATCACTCTTCAAAGAAGAGCTGATTATTCTGTTCAACTACAGTTTAAAGATAGTGGTGACTCGGCAATTAATTTAACTGGATGGAGTGTAGCTGCACAGGTTTGGGATCTTAAACGTAGTGCTAAATATGCTAATTTTGCTGTTGCTTATACAAATAGAGCTACTGGAACAATAACTGTTTCTTTAACAGATGATCAGACAACTTTATTTCCTGATCTTGCTTATTATGATGTCTTATTAACAAACGGAAGTGGGTTGAAAGAATACTATTTAGAAGGCAAAATAACAGTTAGTGAGGGATACACCGAATGACATCAGTAAATATTACGACAAATAAAAATACAGTTACTGTTGAAGAAGGTGATACTACAACAGTTACAGTCGCAACCCAAGGACCGCAAGGCGCAACAGGTCCGACTGGTCCTAGTGGTGGCATAATTGTTAGTGATTCAGCTAAAGTAGATAAAAGCGTTATTTATTACGACTCGTCGTCTGGTCAATACAAGGCTGATTCGACTTGGACAACTAGCACCTTGGTCTTTGGAGGCTCCTTTTAATCATGGCTAACACAATCAGAATTAAGAAAAGAGCAGCTAGTGGTTCTGCTGGTGCGCCTCCAACTTTGAACCCTTCAGAATTAGCATTTAATGAAAACACAGGTGACTTAACACTTTATTACGGCTATGGAGATAATGGATCAGGAGAATCTAGTTCAATTATTGCTATAGGTGGGTCGGGAGCTTTCTGGAATAAAACTGATACAAGAACAGCAAATACAATCCTTAGTGGTCCAACAACAGGAAGTGCTGCAGCTCCAACATTTAGGTCACTTGTTGTCGCTGATATTCCAACGCTAACGGCATCGAAGGTTTCTGACTTCGATACACAGGTAAGGACAAGTCGATTAGATCAGATGGCAGCAGCCACATCTGTTGTTTCAGGTGTAACGCCAATTTCCGATGCTAATTTTGCGACCAAGGGTTATGTAGATTCCACTAGCGAAGGATTAGACGTTAAAGATTCAGTAAAAGTTGCAACGACAGCAAATATCACTCTTGCAAATACGCAAACTGTAGATGGTGTCTCTTTAGCAGCTAATGATCGAGTGCTCGTTAAAGATCAGAGTACAAGTAGTCAGAATGGACTGTATAAGGTTGTCGATGGTGGAAGTTGGACAAGAACAGATGACCTAGCCGCAGGTTCAGACGCTGCTGGTGCGTTCACCTTTGTAGAGCAAGGCTCGACCTACTCGGATGTAGGTTTTGTTTGTAGTTCCAATAAGGGAAGTGCGGTCACGGGAACAAACAACCTTGCCTTTACTCAGTTTTCAGGTCAGTCAACAGTGACTGCTGGAAATGGATTAGATAAGAGTGGAAATGAATTAAGCCTTGATCTTAAAGCAAACGGTGGTTGTGTAATTGAATCGACAGAACTTGCAGTTGATTTATCCGCAAGTTCAATAACTGGAACGCTTGCTGTAGGAGACGGAGGAACAGGGGCAACTTCGGCAAGTGCGGCAAGAACGGCACTTGGTTTGGCTGTCGGTTCAGACATCGTTGCATACGCAGCAGACTTAAACACCCTTAGTTCTTGTCAATCTGGAGCTGCTTCAGCTTTGGCCTTACTGACTTCGACAGAGGTAGGGATATTAGATGGGGCTACAGTTACTACAACAGAATTAAATCTTCTTGACGGTGTAACAGCCACTACGACTGAACTGAACTATGTAGATGGTGTAACCTCTGCGATCCAGACGCAGTTAGATGCTAAGCAAGCATCAGACGCAGATTTAACAGCTTTATCTAGTTGTCAAACTGGTGGAGCTGCTGCTTTAGCTGCTTTAACTTCAACAGAGATCGAAATCCTTGACGGTGCAACGGTTACAACTTCTGAGTTGAATCTCCTCGATGGTGTAACAGCTACCACAACTGAATTGAATTATGTAGATGGAGTTACTTCTGCTATTCAGACTCAGTTAGACGCAAAACAAGCTTCCGATGCTGATCTAACTGCTCTATCTTCTTGTCAAACAGGTGGGGCTGCTGCTTTAGCAGCTCTTACCTCAACGGAAATAGAAATCCTTGACGGTGCAACCGTAACGACCACCGAATTGAATACCTGTTGCGATGGTGGAACGTCAGCTACTTCGACAACCTTGGCGACTGCTGATCGAATGGTGATTAATGATGCAGGGACAATGGTTCAAGTTGCTTTATCTGATCTTGTTACTTTCCTTGAAAACGGATCTGTTTCAGGGTTTGAACTAGATGGAGGTACTTTCTGATTTATGGCAAATGTAATTAAGTTAAAAAGAGGAACAAGCACCCCTACCACTAG
>VTLG01005564.1_pt1 | contig 11334 bp, 13 predicted proteins | sample 4694571 | NCBI WGS metagenome assembly VTLG01 (sample SAMN12604809, study PRJNA352737) | marine metagenome | biome: ENVO:00000447; feature: ENVO:00000209|ENVO:00000569|ENVO:01000036; material: ENVO:00002151; isolation source: viral sequences binned using virsorter ... | reverse complement strand
ATAAGCTGCATCTCTTAACTCATTATCAAAATATTTAACAACAACTACTGTTGCTCTTGTTTTAGATGAACTTCCTGAATATGTAAAACCTTCTTTAGTTACATTTGCATATGTGAATAAGTAAGATGGAGTTATACCCTCTTTGTCTTGAATTAGACTAATATTACCTGACATATATAAAGGCATAGCTCTAAAAACAGAGCAAAGACTATTCACTACCTTAAAAACATCTTGCCTTGTTTGTATATTTACATTCAAACTAAATCTTGGTTCTGTAATTGTTTCAACTACTCCTGTGTTTAATCTATCCTCAAAAGATACAAGTTCTGATGAATATACAGATGCAGCATAAAAACTATAACGATCTAATTGATTTGTTTTTATAAAATCTCCACATCCGTACCTCTCAGAAGTCAATAAATCGTATAAACACCAAGCTGGATCTGTTGTCCATTGCGCTGCTCCTAATGAGCCATTATAAACATAATTTGCTGGATATATTATTCTGCCGTTATCTTGGTCAACAGTGACACCGTTAGGAATTCTAACTTTAATACCTTTTATGAAATATGACCTTTTTGGAACTGAATTAAATTGTTCAGCATTGATTCTTAGTCCTACTAAGGCACTATTTGGATAATTAAACCTTCTTCCAAATTTAACATTTCCTGAATTATTTTTAGTTTGAAAATGTTCACAAGTAAATTTTTTACGATTAATAACAGAAGCCACTTCCATTCTTCTGTTTTTAGTTTGATTTGGATTAGAACTTGCATTATAAGGGGGAACAAATTCGCATCCAATACTATCTCCAACCTCTAAATTATGATTGTGTGAAGTTGTGATGGTTATAATTTTTCCGTTACCACCATCTCCGTCATTATGTGTAAACGTACCATTAAAATTTTTTCCTTGTTCTTTGACAAGAGTTGTTGAAGATACAAAAAAAGCACTTGTATGACTTATATAAGTATCAGAATTTGGTTCACCATCATCATCATCAGCGTTCATAAAAGCCGTATCATCAGCTAAATTTGTATCGCCAGCAGTGCCAGTTCTAACAATTTTAAATGAAATAGGAAAATTTGCATCTGAAAAATTACTAATATTAAATTCGTATTGTTTTTGATATAAGTCAGGTGTTCTACCAGTTATTTCTTGTTGAACTTTACCTCCTGCTTTGATGTCACTAAAAGCTCCGTTTGCTAATGATCTTTGAAATTTAAATGAAAATTTTGTTCCTAAAGTATCTCCATTATTTTTTATTTTTTGTAATTGTGGTACAGATATTAAAAAAACAATAGAGTCTACACTTTCATCAGTTATAGGAAAAGTTTGTCCAGTTGCATCTATTTGAACATTGCTTTGCGGGTTAGGAATTACATTTGCAGCTTGAACAAAGCCACCTATAACAGATTGACTTGCAGTACCAGACCTAGTTCTGACAATTACATCATCAAAATTAAAACTGCCATCTTTATTTTGTAGAGGTGTATTATCTAAAAATATTGATTGCATAAATGAATCTTCTGCACCATCTATTGGATTAACAAATCCCGTATCTACTAATCCTTGAATCTGTCCTTCACTTATTAAATCAACAATACGACCATAAGACCTACTATTTAAAGAGTCCTCATCAGTTGATGGAGTGCGTGAACCACCGCCACCGCCTTTTCCACCGCCACCAGAGCCACTAATAAATTTATCAGTCATCATCAGCCTCTATGTCAACCGTATCAATTTTAGTTGATACTGGAATAGATCCAACCATAGTTTTTCCATATACTATAGGTACTGCGGTTCCAGATCTGGTAGTTTGTTGCACCCCGCTAAATGAAAATGACTTAATAGGGTCAGACTCATCATCTGGTAGTTCTGGAGTTGGAGTTAATAAACCAGCAACACCGCTTAAAACTAATAAAGCTCCAACTTTACCAGCTAAAGCAAAAACATTAATTGTACCACCTGAGAAAACAGGGGTTTTCATTAAAGTCATAAAACCCATATTACCTCCAAACATTCCAAAACCAATTAATGCAATACCAGCAATAATTTTTCCAATATTTCCAGCACCACTTACTACAGGTACGATTTTTATATCTAAGCCACCACAAGGAAAATCTAGTAAATCTTCGTCTATATCATAATCTCCCATATAAACTTTATAAAATTGACTAGACATATGTTTTTCTAAACCAGCAAAATTAACTTTTAAAAAACGAACTGCATCTATTGGTTGATTAACAACAGCCTCAAATTCATTATTACCGCCACAAAATTCTGCTAATTCTCCATAAATTTTTATCTTACTTAACATAACGCAACCTCTTTCCAGTACATTTTACAAGCCATTCCCCATAAAAATCCTTTGAACTTAGTCTACCCTCAATATGATGTAATACCATCTGCTGTGGCAATAAAAATACACCAACATGATTTAATCCTGTACTATTTATAGCCATTAAAAGACTATCTCCATGTTCTAGCTCTTCATCTTCACTTAATTCTCTAAAACCTGTTTCTTTAAAACAATTATCAAAATAAGGATTTATCCTAAAACTTTCTGGGTCTGTGGGTCTTTCCCAATCTCTTAATTTTATACCTACAGACTCATAATAATCTTTTACTAAAGTCCAACAATCGTGAACTCCAAAAGAATAATGTCTCCCAATTAAAGGTGCTTTATACCCTGACGGTTCAAACTCATGCCATTGACCTAAAGATACAGCAAAAATATACCATATCTTTTTTGAATTTTCACAAGCTGTTAAATCGGCAGAGCTAGGAAATGCAGTTTGATATGGATGTGAATGAAAAACCCCAACAATAGTTCCAGAGTCTTCTGCTTCTGCATAATCTATAGGGTCAATAATAAAATGGTCATATGTATTTGCTGCTATATTTCTACATTTTTTATATCTTTTTCGACCTTTAATTACAACAACTAAACCACAAACTTCAGATGGAAACATATCCTCTGCGTGTTTTTGTGCATCTATTTTCCAATTACTCATGAAAAGCTCCAACTCCGGGAAATTGTCTTGGAAGCACTTGTCTTTTAGGAATTTTTACATTAGGCAAATCCCAAATTGCACTTAACTCAAACTCAACCATTTCTCTATTTTCTGTAGATTTACGAGTTATTATATAAATTTGATCTCTACTGGTTGCGTTTGTATTAGCGGTTGTTTCGCCATCTAAAAACATAGCTAAAGTTTGTATTCTCGTAACCTTTGCATTTAACAGATCATTACCTGCTGTAACTTGATTAACCTCTAAAAGAATAGATGAAACAGTTGATAATAAATTACTTATACGAATTGTAGGTCTAGGAATCCCATCATTTTGACCAGCTTTTTGATCAAATCCCTCTGCTTCGATTGGCATAGGTGTATAATTTTGGCTTCTAAAACGTATAACACCTACACCATTAGCTTTCATGCCTGAGTGCCAATAATATTTAGTAGTTACGTTAGATGGATTACCAGTTGCATAATGTGTTCCTTCAACAAGCTCTAACTGAAACAATTCAATAATTGCACTTGGATCAGGTTTTTGTACTTCACTTATATAAGCACTTGTCATGATTCAAACACTTCTTCAAAAACTAATTGAATATCGTTTATATCAAAAGCAGTATTTGTAACTTTAGGATTTTCACAAGTCCATTTACCTGTAGCACCATAAGGAGGTGTCCAGTTAAAAGATGACGCACCATTATTACCACCTGTAGCTGATGCTAGAAAATTTAAAATATTAGTTGTATCTGAATTAGACCTACTTTGAAAAGGCAATGTCCAAGTTCTTCTTGATGAATTTATTCCTCTTGTCAATCTTTGTTGGTAACCATCTCCAAGTTCGACTTTTATAAGATTATTTTTAATTGTTAATGCTGGTGTATAGCTTGGACTAACATCACAACCAACAGTACTTGAATCAAATGTAGCCATTATGTATAAAGTAACCCTCCCGGCCTTTTTTGTTTAATTAACTCAGCCTCAATAGCTGTACCTATTAATTTGCCGAGTTGTGTTGCTTTCATATTATTACCTTGTGCTGAGGAACCACTTGCATCTACAGATACGTTAACAACATTACCTCCTCCTTGAGATACAACACCTAATCTTCCGTCACTACCTCTCTTTAGTGGCATAATTGCTTCAGCTCCAGCCTCTCCCATTAGACCCATTCCGTTCTTCATAGGAAACAAAGTTGGACTATTTACTATTCCTCCGTAAGCATACTGCTGTAGATGTTTTCCCCCTGCAAAAGCATTACCTTTAGCACTAAAATTATCCATTGTAACTTCAGTACCTGTCGTAGCAGCAGTAGGAAGTCCAATTCCAAACATCTTAAGTATTGGACTAATAATCATTGACCTAATAGCAATTCTAGTTATATCAGCAATAATTGATCTTGCTAAATCGCCAAAAGCGAGTTTTCCTGTCATTACAAAATCTACAAGAGCATTTTCCATACCTTGTATAGCGTTAGTCATAGCATCTTTAACTTGACCAGCAATATCTTCTGCTTTTTCTCTGTATTCCTCTAATGATGAAATCATGCCCCTTATTACAGCATTTTGATTATCCCCAGTTTCTTTATCTACCCCGCCAGTATCACTACCACCACCCCCAAGAATATTTGATGGATTAAAACTTGTAACTGTGTTAACTACACCTGAAGTTATTTCCCCTGCTTTTGTAACCCCTTTGTCAATGATTTCTTTTGCATTTCCAATAGTTTTACTAGCTTTGTCAGATACATCAACAACAATTTCTCCTAATTTTTCATATGCCTTTAAATAACCTCCAAAAATTTTCCCTATAAATGGTATTTTTGATAATTTTTTAAGTGTATTAATTATAAATTTATTAACCATTTCAATAAAGTCTTTACCTATTTGAAAAATTCTTTTTCTTACTTCATTGCCAAAATTAATAATTCTTTTTAAAAGATTTACCAAACCTTCACGCAGACCTTTAAATTTAATTAATAGTGTTGTCACAAGACCAACAGCAATAATAACCCATCCAAATGGATTTGTTGCTAGAAATATTACAGCAGCCTTAGCTGCTCCTAGAAAACCAACAGCAATTCCTTTTATTGAAGCTATTAAAGGCTTTAATGCAGCCCCTACTCCTAATGCCTTGACAGTTGCCATAGTCGCAGCAAAAGCAGCAGCAGCTAAACCAGCAGCAGCAAAAGCAGACGCTATACCCTTGATTGGTGTTGGAAGTCTTGATGCAGCAGTTAAAAGATTATTTAACAATTTTGCAAGAGGGTCTAATACAGCAATAAAAGCTGCACCTATTTGATTTGTAACAACTTGAAAGTTACCTCCTAAAATTTTTGTAGTAAGTCCAAAACTAGCCATTGCTTTCCTAGTTCTCTCTGCAACATCTCGACTATTTCGTACACTTTCAAACATATTTTTAATTTCTTCATCACTTCTTCCAAGAAGTGCTAAAAATTTTGAACCAGCTTCTTGACCGAATAATGCTTTTGAAATTTCTGCTTTTTGTCCAGAATCAAAATCTTGCAAATTATGTTTCATAGAAAGTAAAACCTCATCCATAGGTTTTAAATTACCTTCTGTATCTAAAATATCTGCACCAAGAGCTGTCATTGCTTTAGTTAACATTTGACTACCTCTTGTTATCCCTAGAAGCTCTCCTCTGCTTCCACTTGCAGCAATTTGTAATCTTGATAAACCACTTCTTAAAGCAGTACCAGCCTCACTTCCTTTTAGTCCAGCTTGTGCAAGAAGTGAAATAGTTGCAGCAGTATCATTTACAGTAAGTCCAAAAGTTTTTGCAACAGGAGCAGCGTATTTTAGAGATTCTCCTAAGTCTGTGACAGTTTGGTTTGCACTGTTAGCTGATGCAACTAAAATATCTACTAACCCTGCACTGTCTTCAATTTCAAGTCCAAAAGCATTTATATTATTTGCAACAATAGAACCCATATCAGCAAAACTTGTTGATGTCGCCTCCGCACCTAGAACAATATTATTAAGAGAACCACTAATTTGATCTGCGTCAAAACCAGCCCTTGCAAGTGAAGTTGCTAGTTCCGCAACTTCTTGAGGTGTACCCGCAGCTACTTGTGCTGTTGCTCTTATACTTTCATCAATTTGAGCAAAATTAGCACCACCACCCTCAATAGCAGCCGTTTTCTTTACCTCTTCTTGATAATTTGATGCACCTCTTATAATACCTCCTATAGCACGACCAACTCCAACCGTTGCGAGCATACTTGCTAATTTATTTCCAGTACTTGCAGCTTGTCCATCTAAACCCTTCAACTTTTTTTTAAGTCCATCAATTTGACCACCTAATCTTTTATAAGCACGACCACCAATATCAGTTCTTTCTCTTAATGCTGTAAGTGCTTTTATATGCTCTCTAATTCCTTTTGTCGTATTACCAGCAGCTCTAGCCATACGATTTATTTCTATATTCATCTTACCTAGCTGTACTTTGCTCATCTTTGAGCTTCGATCTAAACCAGATAGTTGTTTTTTAAAGTTATCAACTGATTTTGCACCTTCTACTTTTGCTTTAAGTTTAAAAGTTGTGTCTAAATTTAATGCCATTACTTGTTTCTCCTCTCTTTATTCATATGTATCATTGCTTCGCGTTCCATAACTTGTATATCCTCAAAAATTTCTTGACGATTATCTACATCATACAAGTCAAAGAGCATTTGTAAAACATTATAGTCAAAACCTATTACACCTCCCATAGTTGTTCTCCATTGCGTCATCATTTTTATAAAAAACATAACTGACTCCCAATTTTCTTCCCAAACCTCAAAATTCTTTTCAACTCTTTGTTGGGGCAGCCCTACGATACCTAGAACAGCAGCATCATCATGAGATTTATCCTCAACACCGCCATTTAAAAGATGATCTACTGCCCCTCTAAGTTTTTTAATTTTTTACCTGTTTGACCCTCATAAAATGATTTGGTTAAATATGTACTTAAAAATGGAATTTCAAGTAAATTTTCTAAATTTTCTTTGTTAAAAGGAACTTCTACATCTTCCCCTTTTTCATTTGTACTAAAAACATCTTCCCAACCAATTACAACTTTTTTACATAATTCAGCAGGGTCAAAATCCAATACTTCATTTCCTAGTTTATCTTTTTTTGGTTGTGCTTTTTTTGCCATATCATTAAGAAATTTCTGTGGCATACGTTTAAAAATTGCTTTAAATTTTACCTCAACGAAGTCATCATCATCTGGATACTCGTAATCAACAGTCCATTTAAAGGATTTAACTTTGTTAATAATTAGTGCCATAAAAAATTAAACTATGTAACGCACAGTTTAACCGTTATTGATAAAAAGTAAATGTTTAGATTAAGCAAAAACTAAGCTAATTTCATCATTTCCACTATTTGGAACTGCTGTGTATGCTAGGTCTAGCATATCAATATCATCTACTGAAGCATATTGCGGTGCTGTGATGTTTGCTTTTGGCATTGTTACTGTTACTTTATTTCCATCAGATTGACCATGTTGAAATGTATTATTACCGCTTATGTTTGATGTTGCATTTGTGAAATAATTTTTAGCACTTAAAGCAACATTTTCTATTTGAACTGTACCTGCTGGCGCACGATTATTTAAAATAACCTCTTTTGTTCCTCCAACTAATTCACGATAGACTATTTCATTATTCATATCAAAAGTAAATGATTGTAAAGCACCCGCAAAACCTTGAAACTGAAAAGCACTTGTATTTCCTTGTTTAAATACAACTGGATCTGCTTGATTTTGGAATGTACAGGTTGGCATAGTGACATCTGTTGGAGCATTATACAATCCTGTCATAACAAAAGTTATGGTTGGAATTGAACCTACCTCACAGTTCAAACTGTAAGTTCCACGGCATCCTGTCAATTTATGCTGGATTCCATCAGCGTTGTAAACAATAGTGCAAGAATCAAAACCAGTACTGACAGGTGCGTAAGTGACAGAAGTTCCACTAGCTACAGTTTGGCTTAAACCGCAGCTAGTAAACAAAGGAGCATATTGAGGGGCTGTTCCTTTTGAGCCACTACCTGATAATTCCACAGTTATTGTTACTTGCGCTCTTGTATTAGCCAAAAGAGTATCGTAGTTACCAAGATAGCTTCTTATTAATTCTCTTGATACCTCATCAGATTGAATAGGCTCAATTGATAATTCAGTACAAAGAATCGCGTTTGCTGATCCTGTGGCAGTTGGGTCACTACCATAGGTTGATTCGTCTTTTGCGAGCAATGCTCTTAGTCTAGTCTTCTTTGGCATCTGAGGTGTCCTCTGTTGGTAAAGATTCTGTTGGTTTGGCTGGTTGAGTTTGCCTAATCAGCTTTCTCTTACCAGTTTTAGGGTCTAGGAGGTATGTACCTCCTTGACCTGCATACTTATCTTCCATGATAGCGTCATTTAAGTGGATAAATCAGCAATAGATGTCTGATAAATAATAATATAGTCCAAAGATACCACTCCGCTAGGCTGGTCACCATCAACTAAGTCAAAACTTACGTTTCGAGGTTGTATATCAATTGCGTTTCCACCTAAAGTTATATCAGTTAATAATTTTGTATGTATTGATTCAACTACTGGGTCTGCTGCTTGCTCAAGTGTTTTTGTTTTTGAGCCTCTTGTAATAATACTTAATCTTATTTGTAGTGTCCATTGCAAATTATTGCGTCTTACCTCACATTGATCTGATATTGGTTCATAAATTAAAACAGCACCTTCATCTCTGGATACTGGGGTAACTCTACTTCTAAAAATTCTTGTGCCGACACCAGTAGTACCAGCTAATTGAGTTTTAATCTTCGCTAATATTAGTTCTCTTTTTGTACTCATGTTTTACTTAATGTGATTTCACTTAATTTACCGTCATCTAATAATCTTTGTCCTTTAACCTCAAATTCAGTTAGTATTCCATTTAAGTTTGTCCTAATAGTTTCTCCAATATCTAAATCAGTAAAGTCTTTTGTTTTTACCTGTAAAACATAATCAGTAGAGTAAATCATATCTCCTGATAATATTTGGTCAGGCATATCTAATACACCCATTCTTAAACCACCAGAATATTCAACCTCTTGTCCAAAAGGTTCTTGTAAAAATATATCTAAATCGTCATCAATAGTGTAAGACATAAGAAAAAAGCCCCATTGTGGGGCTATAAGTTAACCGTATTTTTTAAGAGCTACACCATTAATATTAAACGTAAATGAAGGTGTAGAACCTCCAACTGTTTGAACTATTTTGATGTAACGCTTCGCTTCATCCTTGCAAAATGTAATAACTTGCATAGAAGCTGAATCAGTGATTTGCGTAAAAGCTGCACCACTTAAATCTCCATAAGTACCACCACTAGCGTCTGAGTCTTGTACTTTGACATCTAATGTTGGACTTGAACCTGTACCAGCAGCACTTGTAAGAATTAAAGAAACATCTCCATCATATTCTTTTAAATCTATAGCTGCTGATGTTGCTGTGCTTGTCACAGCAGCAGTAGCCACACATGAAAAAATTTCTAATTTTTCCAGTGTTTGTTGAATGATTGGCATTGTTTTTAAGATGTTGAGATTGCAGTTTGGATTTCTGAAATAAGCTCTGTTTTTGTTTTGCTAATGTCAAGCTCTAATCCAATATTTTTACCGTATGCTTCTAAATTTAATTTAGTCATACGTTCAAAATTTGGTTTTTTTTCAACTTTAGGCTCTTCAGCTTTGTATTCTTCAGCTTTATTGATGTTTACAAGCATAAAACCTATATGTTCCTCTACATCAACGATAGAGCCAGCACTCTTAGGAGTGCCAGCTATCATTGTGTTTCTTAAGAGCTTAAGTTTCATTATGTTCCAAAACAGAAAGCTCCGGGCTGAGTTACAGCGTAGTCAACATCTTGGAGTGCTATTACTCTTACGTTGCCACTTGTAGCTCCAGCGTATGGGTCAACAGTTAAATCTAAACCAGACCACATACCAATAGTAAACTTACTGAAGTCTCCAAACAATGCGTCATTATTTGCTAACTGGTTTGTGACAATAGCTTTGTAGCCATTGATCTCTCCGTTCTCAAATACGAACTTACCTGTACCAGATGCAACCTCAGTTGACTTTAAAGCACCTCTAGCAGATGAGTTAATAATGTAATACATATTAGCTACCTCTGCGTTTGCAACAGCAATGTCAGTTTCCATTGCAATGTACTCAGCAAATGTACCAAATGTAGTGATAGTCTGTGTTCCTATGCCAGTTGTATCTTTAAGACCTAATGGCTGGTTTGATGAACCTGTACCGTAAATAGCAGCTCTATCTAATTCAAGCGCAATGTTTTCTGCAATGTCATTTCTGATTCTTTGCTCAACATCTATAGAAGCTTGTAAAAGTAGTCTACGACTATAATCAACGAAAGCACCAACTGTTTTTGGTGTCATGTTGACCTGATCGAAGGCAAGGTTTGATTCAGTTGGAGCTGACCCTTCTCCTACCCAATAAGCCGAACTTCCAGAAGTTTGGCGCGGAATTGAAATATTACCTTCTAATCCTGTCAACATGGAAGGATTTGCAGCCATTATCGCCATTTTATTTTTCAACTGGTCTATAAATGAACCAGATAACAATTCAGTTGCGACAAGATTACCCCCAGCAGTTGCAGACCCAACAGTTAAGTCTCTTTTTTGGTTGAGAACTTCGTTTGGAACAAGGATACCACCAGCAGGGCGACCATATTTTTTAGAAGCAGCGTCAGAAACTTCTCTTTCAAAAGCAGCAGCTTCTTGTGCTTGTCTGTCTGTTGGATTTGACAAAGCGTGTAATGCTCTTGTGAAAGAAAATCTTTTAATTTCTTTTTGGTCTAAGCCTACTTCTGGGGCTTTTTGTATTTGTGTTGTTTCCACGTTGTTGAGTCTCTCCTCTCTGTAAGTGTTGATTGCGTGGCGAGCATCTTCTACTGATGCGCCTTCTTGATTTAGCTTATGAGCTAAATCTGGGCAATTGTATTTTTCGCCCATTGCTGTAACCGTATTAGCACGATTTCTTTCAGCAACAATTATATCTTGGCTGCGTTTTTGCTCTGCTTCAACGGCTTTGCTTGCAGCCTCTTTAGTTTGCTCCATGTTTTTGGAAGTTAAGGTTGGACTAGATGACGGAGCTTGAGCCGTCAAAGCTTCCCTAGATTGCTCTAGGTCGGCTGCATTTTCTTCTGGTGGAGAATCTGCAACCTTCTTACTTTCAATCTTATCCTCTTTTTCTAGGCTTCGCCCTACTCCTACCGTTGAATCTGCTGGCACTGAAACCAAAGATACCTCCATAGCCTTC
>VTLG01004973.1_pt1 | contig 11337 bp, 16 predicted proteins | sample 4694571 | NCBI WGS metagenome assembly VTLG01 (sample SAMN12604809, study PRJNA352737) | marine metagenome | biome: ENVO:00000447; feature: ENVO:00000209|ENVO:00000569|ENVO:01000036; material: ENVO:00002151; isolation source: viral sequences binned using virsorter ... | reverse complement strand
TTGCTCTAAACGATTTACGTCTAGCAGGACTTGACTTTCTAATTCTCATATTAGGATCACCAAAAGTTACTCTTTTTACTCTACTTCCATCTTGTACATATACTTGGAACTTTTTTCTTCCATAACTTACTTGACCTTTTCTAATACGAGATGGCTTATTTAATCTAACTGATTTACCCCTGTATTTAGCCATTTCACTTTTTCTTTCTTTTTTTTGTTTTCTTTTTTTTCTTTTTCATATTATGATATGGCATATTATCCTCCTTTATACAAATCCTAATACTTCTATTTCTGCATCTATTTTACTATTTAAACTTCTTGCACTTAATGTTTTTACTGTGTTAGTTTGATTTAATCCTCCACTATGTGCCGAATCATAATTAAAACTCACTACAAATTCAGCATTAGCAGGTCCTGTAATATCTATAGCACCTGTTTCATAATTTAATGTACCTGTTGCTACACCTATAATATTACCTTTAGCATCATCGTAAGCAAATACTGCTTTATTAGATGCAGATATATTATATGCTTTATCGTCAATAGTATCATCAGGTAAAGAAGCTGCTACTGCACTTTCTATACTACCTATAGCAGGTATTCTACCAACTCCAAATGGAGTTGTACCACTTGTAGGTGCTGCAAGTGCTATTGCAGATACTCTATTTCTAGTTCCTGATGTAAATCTAACATCACCATTTACAATACCTACAGTAACTTGCTTTTCAAAAAGATTTCCTGATGTATAAAACTGAGTATCAAGTGCTGCTTGAATCTTTTGTAAAACACCATTATTTCCTCCAAAATTAAGGTTTGTAGCATCTGTAGTAAATGTAAGATTAGAAAAAGTGCTACCACCATCTACAGTTATATTAAATTTATATTCTGTTGAAGCAGCTAAACCTGTATTAGTTGAAGGCGTAATACCTGATAAACCTAACTCTTGATAACCTGAATTATAAAACTTTAAAGCAAAAGAACCTTTAACAATTCCATCGCATACACCATCTGCTGTTCTACCATAACCAAATAAATTTTGTGCTGTGTATCTACCACTTGAATTTGTTTGTACTTTTCCTACTGCATTTGCATCATCGTGGTATTTATCATAATTTTCTTGTGTATTAAAAAAAGGTAAATAAACTTTAGCATTTACTACAGCACCATTAGTAGAATCAGTTTGTGCATCTTTATCAGCAGTTATTGAGCCATATAAACCTCTTTCTAAAATCATTGTTGTTGAATCACTTATTGACACAACTCTTGCAATTTCTATATTGGTTACAGTTGTACCTGTTGTAGAACCTAATTGTATTAAATCTCCAACATTAAAAAAATCTGTATCATCAACAACAAAAGTTGTAGTGTCGTTTTCTAAAGCTGTTGCAATATCAGTTATAGCTGCACTATAAAGTTTGCCACTATTTACGTCAAAACCACCTTGATTACTAATAGTTTTTGCATTTGCTGCTGAATGTGCTTCTGCATAACTTACCATCCAAGTGCTAGGTAAAACCATATATTCATTTGCAGCAATAATGTAAGATATACTTCTAATTGATGTAGCAGAATCAGGTCCTAAATCAACACTATTTAATTCATCAACATTAGAATTATCTTTAAATTCTGTTGTCCTTATTAGTATTTCTATAGGTATATCATTATTGTTTTTAACAACTACTAATTTAGCACCTGCCATTCTTATACCTGCATCACCACCAATAGAACTTGCTGTACCAAATGTTACAATATCAGTAAATTCATCTGAATTATCTACTGTTTGTACTATTGATTTAACTTCAGTATAATTATCTTGCATTTCACAAAGATATTCATTTCCTAATCCTGTTGTTATTTCTAATTTTGCATCTAATCTTGCCATTTCTTCTCCTAATTAAAGTGGTATAAAACCTGTGTTTGAATAAATATTGAATCTGTGTTTGTTTCATTTTCTACGAAACAAGCAATAACTTCTCCTGCTGACACAGCAGAACTGTCTATTGTACAATCAACTGTTTTAATTACATTTCTATCTACTGCTGTTGCTTGTCCACTTGCAAGTAATGTACCACCTGTTAAATTACCATCATCAGTACCACCTGCATTTGTCATTGTAAATTTGTATAAGTGTACATTGATAGTACAATCTGTATCTGTTATAGTAGAAACCATAAACTTACAAGCATCTATAGTTGAGTTTACAGGAACAATAAATAAATTTTGTAATAAATCATCTGTTGAAGCACCTGCATCAAATGTAGTTGCAGGATCTGTACCTGTTCCATTTGACATTTCTGTAGCCACACCAAAATATCCTGACATACCTCTACCTACAAAATGATGTGTACCTGCTGTTGCAGGAACTAAAGTTTTTGCATGAAATTCAATTATTTGACTATTTGCAGGTGTCAATGTAGAACCTACTTTACAAACAGAATTACTTGTATCTACTCTTAATAATCTTGAACCTGCAGTATTTTTGACTTCGAATGTAGCTGTTGAGTTATCAGTTTGTGGTGTAATTAATAAACTATCATCACTTACTGATAAGCAAGTAGAAGTGCCTTCACCATCTTCTATTTGAGATACTGAAGTTGAAACACCATTAGTTTCATCTGATACCTTTAATAAACTTTTATATGTCGTACTTGGCGACTTTCCTGCTAAACTTCCCATTTATTCTCCTATAATCCTGAACTACTATCTAATATAAATTCTGCTGTAAATACTACATCATTTGCATCATTAGTAGGGTCAAATGATATATTAATAATTTCTCCTGCACTAAATGTATTGCTACTTGAAAATGCAAATTTGTATGGTGTATCATCAGTAGCCATATCTACTGTTACTGTTGCACTTGGTGTTGAATTTGGCGATTCTGTTCCTGTTGATGATTTATGAAAACCTACAACTGTAGAACCACAGGCTTCTTCACTTCTAAATACTACTTGGTTAAGATAGCCATCATAAGGTGCAACATAAGATACATATTCATTTCTACCAAATTGACTTGTCCACTCTATTATGTATCCAACAAGTGGTATATATACTAATGTTCCACCTGCTGAACTATAATTAAATCCTGCATTTATTAATTGTCTAAATTCTGAACCACCACCACTTGCTAATGAACTACCATTTGTTATTTGTACATCATTACCTGCATCATTAGTAAAATATAAATTATTAGGTGTATCGTTTTTAACCCATATTTGACCTTTACCTGCTGTATCTCCATTTGCAGATGATGCTTCTTGTATTTTAATAGGAATTTCAGACCTTATTTCAATATCTTTTATTTGTATTACATCACTATCATCCATAGCAACATTTATGTTAGCACCATCTGAATATATGTAATCGTTATTATCTTGTGTGCCTAAATGTAAATTAGTATCATTGCTTAAGACTATGGCTTGACTAAATGTTTTACTTCCTGTAATTGTTTCTGTTCCTGATATATGTACAATATCAGATTCATCAACTACACCTTTTGTAGTTCCTGTTACTTCTAAATCACCTTTAATTTTAACTTTAGCATTATTGCTTTCATCAGGCAAGGCTTTTGCTACTTCTATCGCAGAAGCCTCACCTGCCACCTTAATAGGTTGTAAATTGTTGGACAAAGGATAGCCATCACCTAATGTAACTTCATTAACTAATCTTCCATCTTTTGTCTTGTAAGGCATTACTTATCTACTCTCAATCCTTTAATAAAACCTCTTACAGCACCACCTATTAAATTATCTATTAGATCAATAAAGTAAGGTTCTATTGTACTGTTCCAAAAGTTTTTTGTCCATTTCCATTTTGATAATCCTAAAGTCATACATTTACCTGCTGCATAACATATACCCTCTACCCAAGCACAAATTTGCTCGTTTGGTACCTTTTTGAGGATGTATAGCACTATTCCTGCACCACTACCACCCACTAATAATCCTGTATTACTTGATAAAAAATCTAACATATTTTCTCCTCTATTTTAGATTGACATTTAGAGCAACTAACAAATTCCCTTTTTGGATGTGCAAGTGCCTCTAAATTTTTTATACGATTCTCGTGGTTATCCACTTGATCGTCTAATTCGTTTGGTTCTTCAACGTATTGTAGGATTTTGTCTAATTTGAATTGTTTAGCTACTAATTTAACAGCAGCTTGAATTATTAATTTTTGCACCATCATTATCCATTTCCGTTTATCAACTCACCCCACAATGAAGTTCTACCATTTATAATTTGTATTATGTGAACTGTAAATAGTCCACCTCTATAAAAATCTACTATTGCAAAAGCGTGTGCCCAATTAATACTTCTTCCATTAAGCCAAGCATTTGCTTCACTACTCATATCTTTTAAACATCCAATACTCCAAGCAGACTTTGGTCCATCTAAATGGGTAGCAGACATTTGTTGTATGTCGTGCCAATGCCCATACATAACATTTGCACCAAGTTTTCTTAGATGGTTGCTTGTATGGTATTGACCTCCATATTCGTGTCCGTGATATAGGTATAATTTACCTAATTTTAACTTTTTTCCAAAGGGAATATATTTGTACCCTCTTTCTTTAAGTTTTACTGCATTAGCAAATTTATACTGTGGTATGTATGGATATTTATCAACAGCCATATTGCACCAGTTATCGTGATTACCTTCAGTAAAGTATTTTTCTTCACAATTTACTTTATCTAAAGATTCATCAATTTGGTCCATACCTTCATTGACATCTTTTACGTCTTTTTCAAAATCTTTTATTAAAAACTCAAGAGGAGGAGCTTTTTTACGTTTATACTTCCAAGCCGAAAACGCTTCCCATTCACCTACATCTCCTAAATCAACATAAGCATCAGGTTTGACTATTTCTATAGTTTGTTTTAATACGTTTATTGAAGGTTGGTCGTGTAAAGGAAAGTGTTTGTCTGGCGTTACTATTACTCTTTTAACAACACCTTTTGACATATTACTTTATCTCACTTTTTATTTTTTTAATTTGATACAAAAAATAAGCAATAAGTACAACCATATAGCTTAATTCAATCAATGGATTAAAAATATCTACCCATTGTACTATATATCCACTTAGCCCAAGCCCACCAACTTTTAAACTGTCAAGATCCAACCTCTACCTCTTTTACTCTATTACTTAATTCTTTTGCTCTATTAGGTGTTTGTTTCGCCCAAAGACTATCAAGCATTTCTTGTGAAGCATCTATAAACTGTTTGTTCTGTAAAAATGCTATTGTTTTTTTAAACTTACTAAAACCACCTACACCTAATTGGTAACACATTTCCATAACCACATCTTTAATTTCTTGTGGCATATATCCATACCATTTAAACTTTACTTTTACTCTATCTTGTAAATTCTTAATTTTACGTTCAAGAATAATATCACAAATGTCGGCATCTAATTCTAAATCTTTAATGGCAAAGCCGTAGCCTATAGTATCAATTCCTAAAGAATCTTTATAGACTACACCTACATAGCCTTCGTGTTTTTTAATGCTCTCTATTAAACTCATTTTCTTCTTTCTTGAAAATTTTGTTATAATTTTGTTTATACTTTTTATCAGTAACAGGAATCCTGTATGAATCGCCTTTACCATTTTGAACTTCAGTCATTAAATTAGTTAGTTTCTATAATTACTAATGTAAATATTTTAGAACCAAATTTAGCACAACTATGAGAAACTTTAGCAGGAGTAGTATCTAAACCATCTATATAATCTTGTACATCCTCTGCAAGTGTTCCATCAGCATCGCCATCAGTACTAACTATTTTATCATCACTATGTAAAAAACCTTTAACCTTGATAGCCATTATTTACCATCCTTTTTAGTTTTTTTAACTACTTTTTTTAATTCTTTTCCATTTGCATCACATTCAATAAATCTATCTTTTAAAGAGTTTAAATCGTGTTGTGGTCCGACTTTAATTATTGTACCATTATTTTTTTTAAAAAATTTATCCATATTATCTCCATATTAAAGGGGGCAGTTACCCACCCCCTTATTTTTAAGAATTAAGAAACGTCTGATAAGATATAAACACCAAAAGCGTCTTTTATCTCTGTTTCGCCCCAGAATCCAACTCCTACATACTCTGTAGAACGGAATGAAGCATTTCTTTCTGTTTCAATTCTAAATAAACCATCAGGACCTATACCAAGACCTACAGCACCTGCACTCATAGCAAATCCAGCAGCATCTCCACCTGAAGATACATCTTCATCTATTTGATCACTATAGTAAACATCGAAACCAGCAATAGAACCAATAAATCCTGTTGCCATAGCTTCTTCACCTTTGTTACCTAATAAAGATAATGGTTTTGAATTTGAGCCTGTTACTGCTGCATCATTAGTTAATGCTATAAGACCTTTAGCTCCCCAAACCTGTTTTGGTGATAAAACCAAACTATAAGGCATTGGAGCACCAGCAGTTTTTAATTGACGCATAGCACCAAAAACGTGAGATAATGCTAAAGAAGTACCAGCACCACATTCTGTTTGAGAAAATGCTTTACCTAGTTCTACTAAGTCATCATCTAGTTTTGCAGCAAGAGCGTTACCTAAGATTTTACCAACATTGCCAGTTAAATCTTCAGCATTACCCATAACTGCTAAATCAGTCACATCTGCTCTAATAACGTGCTCACTTACTGTGCAGCTTCTAGCTGCTGTTGTAATTGATGTTACTGATGTGTAATCAGCACCGTCTGTACCAGCACCTACGTCTGATGAATTGATTTTTGTATAATCAGGGAATTGTACTGTAATCGCACCTTTCACTGCTTGTTTTGAAGTTACTAAAGGTAACATTACGTTAGAGTGATTAAACGCTATAACTGCGTCACCTATTATTTTGCCTAACCCACCTTGGGCGACACCTGTATCAGTTTCTGCCATTTCAGCCTCCTTTTACTCTCTTTCAACTGCCGAAGCCTTCATTTTGAGAGCGTATTATTTTTCGTAAGATTTTTTTAAAGTACCTTTACCAAAACCTGCGAATGTACCGATAGAGTTTATAGGTTTTCCTTTTTGATGACGAGTTGCTCTTTCTTCTATTTCATCTACATAAGTCATATAATCCATCTTTTGACCTTTGTATTTAACTTCACAATCACCATCTGGTTTTACATCTAAAGACATATCATTATTAGGATCATAATCAGTTCCTAATATTTTGCTATGTTTACGTTTCTTTGACATAACCTAAAGGTACGCCTTGACCTTGTACAGTATTATTTGCTTTTTCATAACCTTTTGGGTCTTTACTAGCCCATTCAACATAAGAACCGTAACCACCAAATTCTGTATTTTTAGTGCCTACAAGATTTCTTGCTGAAGGTTCTGAAACCTTAGTTTTTAATTCAGATACCATAAATTCTAAAACATCTAAATCTTTGTTTTTAAAAGTTTCACGCTTATCTTGAGGTAGCCTTTCTAACAAAACATTACGTCTTTGTTCAACAATATCTTCATATTTTTCTTTATAAGGATTAAGGTCATTTACTTGAGCCTCATATTTTTCAGCTAAAGTTTTATATTCCTCTTTCTCTTTAAGTTTTTGATTTTGTTGAGTTTCTAACTGTTTTTGTAGGTTAGCTAACTTTGTTTCAGCGTCTTGAGCTCTTTTTCTATACTTTTTGCTTTCTGCTATGTACTCATTTTGAGCTGGTTCTTGAGTAACACTCTCCGTATCCTTTTCCACTACTGTTTCGTTTGATACTTGCTTTTCTTCGGACATACTGTCTCCTATATGTTGTATTTATTTTAGTTTCAAAACACAATATCTTGTATTTGTCATACGTTATAACTTAAATTACTTTAGTAGAATAATGCAAGATTTAAATAAATATAAAGAAAAATGGTTTGAATTTTTAGACTACACTCCACACGATGGTCAAAAAAAATTGCATTACCCTACAAAAAAAACAGCAAGGTTTTTTGTAATGATATGTGGGAGGCGATTCGGGAAGACGACTGCATCGGCAATGGAAGCGACATTCTACGCCTCCCAGCCGAACAAGAGAATATGGTTAGTCGGTCTTTCGTATGATAAAGCCGATTTGATGTTCAGGGAAATATGGGATAAGATGGTAAAAGGACATCAAAATGACATAATCAAGGCTAGTGAGAAAGAACGATATATCAAATTCAAATGGGGTACTGTTGTAGAAGCTAAATCAGCAGATAATCCTGATTCACTTGTAGGTGAAGGTTTGGATTTACTTATAGTAGATGAAGCTGCTAAAGTAAGACCAAGAATTTGGGATATGTATTTATCTCCCACTCTATCTGATAGAAAAGGTAAAGCAATATTCATTTCAACGCCAGAAGGGTTTAATTGGTTATATGATTTATTTTTACTTGGAAAAAGTGATGAACTTTGGGAATCTCATCAAGCACCATCTTGGGATAATAGTTTTGCATTTCCTGATGGTAAAGATGATAAGTTTTTGGTCGAAAGAAAACGTAATATGTCTAAAGAACTTTATGACCAAGAGTATGGAGCACAGTTTACATCATTTGAAGGTAGGGTTTATCCTTTTGACAGGAATCTTGACGTCGGTTATTTTCCTTATAATCAGTACTTGCCTGTTTTTTGTAGTATTGATTTTGGGTACAGGATGCCTAGTGTGGGATGGTTTCAAACGTATATTGTCAATGGAGAATGGCACATAAATATGATAGATGAAATAGTACATCAGACAAATATTAAAACAGATGAATTAGCAGAAATGATAAAAGCTAAACCATATATGGTATCAAGGTATTATGGTGATCCAGCAGGATTACAAGCACAAGGTCAATCAGGTGTTGGCGATATAGAAATATTCAGAAAAAGAGGTATTGACGTAAGAACTATTACTGATAAAGCCTCAAGAAGTATTACAGCAGGTGTTAATCACGTTAGAAGTTATATAGAAAATGCTAATGGAGAAAGATACCTACATTTAAACAATAACTGCATAGGTATGGCAGAAGATTTAGAAAGTTACAGATACCCAGAAGCACAAGATAATAAACCACTAAAACAAGAACCATTAAAAGATGGTTTTCACGATCACGGTTGTGATATGCTTCGTTACTTTTTTATTAACCATTTTCCAATTAAAAACAGAGAAATAAAAGTGAGGAACAGATGATGTATTATTATGGAGAACAAGCTATTAAAGATAGTTTAGAAGTTCTAAAGGTTGAAAACTTTAGAAAAAGAGAAAGTTATGTACATAAGTTATTAGATTATTATAATGGTAATGACACTAAAAGTTATATAGAAGATAAATTTGATTTAGACGCTTTTAGAGAAGTGCCACCTTATGAAGCTAATATAACTAAAAAATTTATAAACAAAATGTCACGTATTTACACAGTAGGTGCTGATAGAAATGTTAATCAACAATATAATAATATGTCTGTTTTAAAAGATGCTAAAATGAAACATATAGAAAGAATGACACGTTTAATTGGAAGTATAGCTGTAAGAGTAATGTATATTGATGATGAAATGCCTCACTTTGATTATCAACCTATTTATTACTTTCATCCTTTTTTTGGCGAAGATCCATTTAAACCAGTAGCAATATCTTATCCTTTAATGCACTTTACAGAAGATGCTTCTAATTCTGATTCTGCTCAATATATACATTGGAACGCAGAAAATTATCTTATTTTTGATGAAAATGGTAAAGTTTTAGAAGAAGGTGAACACGGATATGGTATGTTACCTTTTGCTTTTACACACAGAGAGCATCAAAGTGATGCTTTTTATGTAGAAGGTGCAAATGATATAATGAACGCTAATGAGCACATTAATATTACAATGACTGAAATGCAACTAGGTTTAAGATTCCAAATGTTTGGGCAACCTGTTGTTTCAGGTGCAGATTTAGGTAATAATCAAAGATTTGGTTCAGATGTAATATTAGAGTTACCAGACGGTGCAAACTACAACATACAATCACCAGCAGGTGATATTGAGAAGGTTATTGAAAATGTTAAGTTCCAAATGGAACTTGTAGCACAAAATAACCACTTATCTGTTCAATTTGCACAAGATGGTGGCGAAACACCAAGTGGAATAGCTTTAAAGATTAAAGATTTAGAAAGTTTTGAGGATTACCAAGATGATTTAGCTTTATGGACACAATACGAGCACGAAATTTACCAAATCGAAAGAAATATAGCAAGAACTTTTAATATAGGTTTACCAGAAAGCTTAAAACTCGATTTTAATGAACCTAAATATCCAATGACAGTACAAGATCAGATTGCACTTGATACTCATAGACTTAATCTAGGACTTGTAAATCGTGCCGAACTTATGGTAGAATACAATAAAGACTTAACACTAGAAGAAGCAAATGCTAAATTAATCATTAACGATGCACAAAGAGAGCCTCAAAATGAAGATAGACGTTAAGTATAACATAGATTTCAAAAAATTAGAAAAAGAATTTGAAAGTAATAAACTTTTCAAAACATTAAACGAAGGTTTATCGCACAAGGTAGCACAAACATCTTCTCGGTTTATTTTAGATGGAAAAGTAAAACCTGTATTACCAAGAACTAATCCTAGAAAAAGAAAAGATCCAAATGCAAGACCTTTATTTGACACAGGAAATCTAGCAAATAGTTTAAAAGGAAGTGCAAGAGGTATTACTGCAAATAAACCTAAAAATGGTAGAATACCATACAGAAGTCATAGAGAAAGTTCTTATACTTGGAAAAAACCAGATGGACATAGTGTTAATGTTCCACAAAGAGAATTTATAGTAGCCAAAAGTGAAGGTAAGTTATTAATTAGTGGAACTTCTGCACTTGTAGATAAAATATACAAGGAATTTCAAGATAAATTCGTTAAATTATTAAGTAAAGTATTAAGGAAAAAACGATGAAAAAATCTGATAGAGAAATAATTGAAATTCTTCTAAAAAATGTAATCAATATGCACGAAAAAGTAAACATCATCATAGATGTACTTGCTAAAGAAATAGAAACGACTATTGATGATAATACAGAACAAATGAAAGATTATGACGATAAAATAGTAGATATAGACAAAAGTACCTATGAACGTATGTGTGATTTGCTAAAAACAAAAAACATATCATTTATGGGCATAGCATAGTGGAGAACAATGGATATTTTTCAAATACTGGAACAATTTGGAATACCTGTGGCGATGACAATAGCATTTGGATTCTTTATATGGAAACAAAACCGATTCATACAACAAACTCTAATGACAGAACTAGACCAAGACTTCAAGAGGTTGGAAGGTATTATTATTAAGCTGATTGATCAGCAAAAAAAAGTACAAATGG
>VTLG01011998.1_pt1 | contig 11341 bp, 12 predicted proteins | sample 4694571 | NCBI WGS metagenome assembly VTLG01 (sample SAMN12604809, study PRJNA352737) | marine metagenome | biome: ENVO:00000447; feature: ENVO:00000209|ENVO:00000569|ENVO:01000036; material: ENVO:00002151; isolation source: viral sequences binned using virsorter ... | reverse complement strand
TGTATTGTCTAAAAAATTAGATTGTCCTGTAACACAAGTAAATAAATTAGTAGTTACCCATGTAGTTTGTTGTGATGTAATATCATCAGGTCCAGATGCTAATTGCCAAACAAGTTCCATTCCTAGATTAGTATTATTAATTATGTCTACTGCTGTATCTCCAACAAATGAAAAGCTGAATCTTTGAAAACTTGAAGTAATTGTAAATGGTGCATTTATAGATCTTTGTGTACCATCAGTAGCAAAATGCCTTAACTGAAATGTATATTGCTGATTATTATTTTGTGATGCTGATTTTGCATAAAAAGAAACTGTTACTTTTTTAGCATCTGATCCACCATAAGCGAGATCTTGTACATCTTGACCTTCAATTTTTGTTCTTATACAAGCATTTCCACCTCCTGTAGGTGTGTCAGCATTATCTGGAGTAACTTTATATGATTTTAAAAATCCTGCTGGTGCTGATGAATCTTGAGTCACAGTTGAATCAAAAGCAGCTCCACTTGTAGCAATATGTTGAAATCTATCTAATGTATATATTTGAGCCGAAGCATTAGGAGAAAATGATGTACCCCTTTGGGCACAAAGCATTGCTCCATTTCCTACCTTGTTTCTATTACTTAAATTGTTAGTAATATTGGCAGTACACGTTCCATCAGAAGAATTAACAACTATAGCTGATGTGCTTGCTCCTGTTCCTTGAATATTGTTGACTTTAATTGTTGACATAATTAAGTATCTCCTATACGAATAAAAGTAAACGTGGTCGTTTGAAAACTTGTACTACCACTTATTTGATCGTTAGTACCTATAACCTGTATATTAAATCTTACTTTTACTTGACTTGTATCTGTAACATCTATAAATGCAAAAGAAGCACCCGAACCAGATCGTTCACCAGAACCATTATTACCATCTAATGCCCTTGCATGATTTTGAAATGATGCACCATTATTTGTGGTCACTTGAGTTAATACAACAATATTAGTTGAACCATTTAGTGCAAATTGTCCATTAAAAATAACTAAATATTTACCAGTTCTAGGAAATGTAAAAACACCACTTGATTCCGTCATACCAGTGCCGATTTGACTTGCAGCGGCAGCAAAATTATTTCTTGCCAAATTAGTACTTAGTACACCTGTTCCACCTGTATAATTTACAGTATGATACCAAGAATCAAATTCTAATATTCCAGCTAAAGTTGTAATGTCTGCCGAATCAGGCAGAGTATAGACTCTGTCATTACTAGATGACGAAGGTGCTTGTAAACTTACTGACCCTCCACCTGATGCCGCGTTTAGTTTAATTTTTGCCATTTATGCAGCCTCCAATGCAGCGACTTTTGTTTCTAATGTTTCTATTCTAATCTGTGCTTCTTGCAATGCTTTTATTGCTTTCATATAAAGAATTGAATATTTAAAACTTTTATACTCTTGCTCCACACCCTCTTGCATTTGCACAGTTGATTCTACAAGGTTAGGGCATACAAGTTCTGCCTCTTGTGCAACAACACCAAGCATTGTTTTTTGTTCTGGATCAGTTAGTTTTTTAAAATTAAATTTTCTAACTCTTATATTTTTAATATCGTCCCACTGTGAGCCAGCATCAACTATATTTTCTTTTAGTCTTTCGTCACTAATTCCTCCAATGCTATTAGAGGTGCTTTGAATTGCGCCGCTATCTAATACTCTCATTTTATCTGCAACACCATTAATACTGCATTTAAAATGACTATAAGAACCATTAGTAGTGTTTCTAGAACAGGCAGCTTGCAAAACTGTGCTTCCAAAACTTGTACTATTATTTAAAAACTGACCTACTAACTTATTAGTAGAGGTTACACTGACAACTACATGATGAAGTGGGTTAACGGTTCCGATACCCAAATCGCCACCAGATGTCAATGTTACATAATCAGTACTAGTATTTATATGATGGATTCTTAAATGATTAGCACCATCAGGGCTATAAATTTTAAAATCTGAATTGGCATTATTTGTGTCTTGGATTCTTATTGCAGGTTCAGTTCCATCAGCTACATGAAGAGTAGATGCTGGACTTGTTAGACCTAAACCTAAACGACCATTACTGTCTATGGTTGCTCTTGTAGTTCCTCCTGTATTTAAACTGATAGTATCAGATGCAAATGAAAATCCTGTATTTGAGTCAGAACCAACAATCGCTGGTGCGGAAGCTGATCCGTCAACTCCAGAGATACCAGTTGTTCCGTTAATTGCTAAAGCCATAACTATAAGATAACAAGGATTGCACCGCTTGGCACAGTAATTGTCACGCCATTTGAAATTGTTGGACTAACAGAATGTGCGTGTTTGTTGGCAGAAATTTCATAGTTTTGAGTAACGGTTTGATCATTTTCAAACACCCATTGATCATTTCCACCACCAGTTGCCCCTGCTCCACCAGCAACGGCTGTAAAAATACTACCATTAAATATCTCAGCTTCAGTTGTAGTTGAGTTAAATCTTATATCACCAGCATTAGGACTTGTTGGCCTCTGGGCTGTTGTGCCAACTGGTAATCGTAATGCACCAGTATAATTGTGTATCACTGAGCCAGTAAATGTTGCTCCTGAAAGAGCAGCGTGACCAAAGTTTTCCTGACTAATATTTCCTAAAGTAATATAACCATTATTAGCTGCATTTCTTATGCGAAATAAACTTGTACTTGTATCAATATGAGGTTGAAAAGCTGTATTTATTGTCGGATCACCAGAACCACTATTTAAAGAGTTTATTGCTGCTGTTATTTGATTTAATTTTGTGCGGACTTGCGCTCCTGTGCCATTATCTATGACATATCCACTACCACCAGTTGTATCCGTTCTTGCCATTAATTAAACACCTTTTCCAAATCCTACCGCAGAAAAGTTAAAATTTCTATTTATACTTGCATTTGATGAGTCTTTGAAATGAACTGAAAAACCAGTTGATGAGATATTTGTGACTTGGAAATAATCACCACTAGTAATATTGTCAGTTGCAGTTATTCCTATTGATGGCAAATTACTGTTTGCACCTAACAAAGCGGAAGTGCCTGTAAAAAATGGGCTTGAAAAGGTTATATTTTTTACACCACTACCTGATGCAATTGCTGTTGCACTTTGTTCAGTTCTTCTTTGGAAAGTTGCTGTGTAACCTAGCTCTGAAACTTTTATATTTTGGGCTGGGTCAGTTGTACTCAAAATTACTTTAAATTTAAAACCTCTACCTTTATAAGCACCATTGACAAAAGTTTGAAATGCCGTAAATGTTGGCGAGCTAGAGGGATTATCTTGAGTCACTGCAACAAGCATTTCACAATTTGTTGCTGTGGCTTGTCCACCGTCAAAATCAGTCCAAGTATCTATCAATGCTGTTCTTGAATCAAATAAACTGCCAGAATAAAAACTTTCAGTTTGTATATGCCTTTTTAAATCTAAACTAAATACACCGCCCAGATCCAAAACCTCATTGAAAGCATATTCCCCTGTGGCATTTGTAGCTGGGTCTGTAAGTTTTAATGAATTTACAGATGAATCAAAGGTAACATTAGTCTTTGCACCTTGAAATTTTGGTGAGTCATTATCTTCTCGTCTTGTCTGTGCCGTCAAAGCTCCAAGTGAATCTGGTAAATCAATGATTATTGAAGCCGAACTATTGCTTACTCTGCCGCCGTCATCTTCAAAGCGAACCAAATATTCTCCCTCAATATAGGGGACAGTAATTTGTGTGCTATTTCCAGCCAGTTTGTCAATGTCAGTGGCATTTTGAAACGTACCAGAGCCATCTGTCTTGGGAGAATGCCTGATCCTACAGAACCCCCCATGCAACACATCTGTGTCCACTGATGCGTCCCATCTTAGACGAATAAGTTTTGGACTTACTGGTTCAATTCTTAAATTTTGTACATTTGCTGGCAGTGCAGTTTTGCCAACAGTAGCGATTGAAATAATAGATGGATTTGTTGATGGTTGTCTTAATGCGTTATAACTAAAAACTCTCACTTCGTAGGTTCCTTGTTCACTGTTAAAAATTTCAAAATCTGTTTTGCTTACAGTTACAGTTGTAAAGTTTCCATTATTAAATCTGTATTGAACACGATATTCTTGAACACCAGCAACTGCTTGCCAATTTAAGAATACTTTACTAATAGCTCTATTGTTGACCACAACAATTTTTTCACTTGCTGATAAGTTTGATGGTGCTGGTTTTTTGTCGGTGAGTGTTGTTATTGTTCGACTTGGCAGAGTTGTTCCATCTTCAACAAAAGCATATTTGCCAGTGTTATGAAACACAGCACTGATTTGATATGTCAAAGAACTAACTTCTGTGACCCCGACAACTCTAAATAGTTGAGTTTCTACAGTGTCATTTTCTAAAACCCAGACAGAATTTGAATTAGGTGCAACACTTAAAGCACTTGAAAGATTAATCTCTGCTCCTGAGATACTAGAAACAGTTTTACTTTCAACTGTGCCATCAGGTAAAACCACTGATAATACAGGATTATTATTTGCATCTAGATCTGTTGCTGAACTTGAATCATCAACAACTATTTGTGTTGTTGTTGCACTACTTATCCGACCTCCTCTTCTAACGCCAGATCTAACAGGGTCAGCAACTTTTATCACTGCACCGACTCTTACTAAAGTACCAGCCTCAAGTGTTGTAGTAAACGTTACAACTTCACCTTCATTTGCCTGTGTGTACAAAAACCACTTGCCGAGCCTGTGTGCCATTCCCCTAGAAGTAACTGCAAATGCCCTAATATTTTTAACAACAAATCCAAATTTAGCCTGTAATGCCGTATCTTCTACAGTTTCATAATCAAACTCTTGAGTCTCCATATCAAAAAACTGAATATTGATTACTGTATATTTAATTCTTTTAGAAGTGTTTGTGTAACTAAAACCATCAGGCAAAATATTGGCAAGAGTGAAAAGATAACTAGGATCTGTCGGTCTATCCTGGGTTATAGTTATTGACCCAGCTTGATAGTATGCTTGCACCCTCATCACACTACAAAGCTCTCCTACGAGCTTATATGCGTCCTGTTGATTTTGGATTACTGCATTACAGCTAAAACGAGGCTGAGTGCCTCCTTCATTGTCTGAAATTAATTCATTGTTATAAACAGAGGCAGAGTAAAAAGCAAATTTATCAAGTTGACTTTCTGATATATGATCTCCAAATCCATATCTTTCATTTGTTAAAAGATCGTAAAGCACCCAAGCTGGACAGTTACAATATTCTTTATTTGTTTTTAAAGTGCCATTGAATACTCCGCTAAAAGACAAACTTCCATCTGACCTTACAGTTGAATTGTGCGGAATTTTTATCTTGACTCCACGCACCCGAAACATGGCTCTAGGCATCTGTGGGAACTGTTCAGCATCTACTCTCAAAGCAACATGAGCAGTGTTTGGATATGCGTTTTGCTTGTCTATGATTTCTGTAAATGAGGAAAATACTGTGCCATTCTGTAAGGTTGTGACACTACTATCTGCTGTATCTCTGATGACTCTTACTGTTATCGGAAAAGAAAAACCAGATGGAATATTTATTCTGTAATCTCTAAAATATGCACTAGCTGTCTTTCCTGTAATCCTATCGTCAATCGGTGTGGTTGTAGTTCCATTATTTTGAATAATCTGTATTCTTATATCAACTGAAGTTCCAGAAATATCTCCATTATCTTCAAATTTTTGTAAGGCGTTAAAACCAACAGTTACCCTTACAGCGTTGATATTAGAATTACTTATTGACCTTGATACTGGTGATCCACTGGTTACAGCTACGCCTACTGTTGTCTCTGTTTCAATATCTGAAATTCCAGCAATATGTGTTTGGTTTGCTGTTCCTAACCTTGACTCAAAATTAACATCAGAAAAATTAAAATCACTTGAAGCTGGATTTGTATTACTTGCTGATTGCTGTAAAACCTGTGTTCCATTCAGAAATACGTCTTTGAGGCTGCCATTTGTATATTCTGTTGAACCATGACTACCTGTAGCTGAGGGGAAACCAGAGATCTCTCCTTCCCCAAGCACATGGACAACTGTTTGTCGTTGGATGCTGCCTAGTTGATCCTTTGGCAGTTTTGGATCAGTTATTCTTTGGTTTTCATTAAAACTTGGAATTGGCATTAGGCTGTACCATCTACTTGAACAGTGTCAACACCATTTGACACAATTACACTTCCAACAAACCTCTCCCCAAATATAATCGGTACTGCAACACCACTCCTACTGACATTTGCAATGCCACTAAAAGCAAAATTACTTGCTTGCATTTGTGGATCATTTTGTGAAAAAGCCTCAGCCGCAGAACTTGTCGGAACTGATGGTGTTGGTGTTAACAAAGAAGTTACTCCATCTATTGCAACACTTGTTGCCACAGCACTAGCAATTCCCCCAACAACAGGTAAAGCGGCCACAGCAGTTGCGGCAGTACCAACAGCACCAACAACTGTTCCCACCGCACCAATAGCCGCAGAAGCAATACCTCCTACAACAGGAATAGCAGAAGCAGCAGTAGCTACAACCGCAGCACCAGCAGAAAAAGCTCCTGTCACAGCAGCAACAACTGGTATAGAACCACTTGCAATAGGTATAATTTTTATATCATCTGTTCCTTTTAAATGCAATAAATCAAGTGGTATATCTTGTTCGCCCATTTTTATTTTGTAATACTGTTTTGCCATGTGACTTTCAACTTCTGGAAAATTACAAAGCAAAAACTTTATAGCTTGTGATGGTGTATCAACATCAGCTTCAAAAGATGACTCACCTAAAAACTTTCTAAGCTTTCCATAAACTTTTATTTTTTTAAGGCTCATACCTATAAACTCCTCTGAGATTTTGTAGGTAAGCCATATCAAGAGGCTCCTTGCAAGACAATTTATGTATATTATGATTCAGAATCATATTATCACCAACATAAAGAGCCACATGATCTAAATTACCTGTCACCGATTGAAAAAGCAAAACATCATCTTTTTGAATGTCATTTAAGTTTTCTTGTTTTTTAAAACCTGTGATTGGCAAACCTTCTTCAAATATAGGGCTTGCAATAAAATCTTTTATTCTTTTTGGTCTTGCCCATTCTTTTAAATTTATATTTTTAACTTCTTTGTAATAGTCATGAATTATAGACCAGCAATCATGAACAGACCATACAAAACTTCGTCCTATTAATGATGGTGGTTTCCAGCCAGACGGTTTAAATGAATACCAATCTTTCATGACAGGGCTAAAAATAAACCATTCAAGATCCAAAAACTCACAACTGGCTTTGTCATTGTCTGAGGGGTAAATAGAACCTACAGGATGTGAATGTACAATGCCAATAATTTCTCCACTATCTTCACAATCTGCCCAATCATCAGGGTCAATAATAAAATATTCATGCAAAGTTTCTGCAATATTTTTACAAGGCCAATATTTTTTTTCTCCTTTTATGATTGCCAATAATCCGCAGGACTCATTTGGTAAACAATCAAAAGCGTGTTTTTCAGCGTCAGTTTTCCAAGTCATGAATTTATAAAAGTGCCTACACCGTCAAAATCTTTTCTTGTAATCTGTCTTTTTGGAACTCTTACACCTTGCAAATCAAGAACTGATACACATTCAAATTGCACAAATTCTCTGTTTTCAACTGTTTTTCTATCAATAAAATATATTTCTTGAGGCAGTTCATTTGCATTTGGAGTGCCAAAGGGATTTGAGCCAGAGGAAAAATTAACATCATCTAGACTACTTGCAAGAACTCTTCGTCTTGTAAATTTTGCTCCTTGTAAATCATTTTTTGCAGTAACTTTGTTTGTATCAATAATCAAAGCAGTTACAAAACCAAAAACATTTGAGACAGTTAGAGTAGGTCTTGGCAGCGATCCAGTGCCAGAATATTCAAACCCCTCAGCTTGTATAGGAAACTTATCGTAAGCATCACCTTGCCAGACAATACTTGTATTTAACTGATTAGTTCCAGCGTGAAATCTAAAAATTTCATTTTTACCATGCAATAAAACATTTAATTCAACAATAAATAAATCAAGTATTGCACTTGGATTTATATTTTGTAACTCAGATGTTGGTATAGCCATTATGGTTCAAAAACCTGTACAAAGGTTACATTCACTATAGCTCTATTGTTATAAGGTATTGATTTTGTTTTTTTAGTGCAAATAAATTTTAAAGAACTAGTTTCATCAACTGGAGTGTAGTCAAAGGATGCTTGATCTAAGTCTCTATCATTGAGAAAAGAAAATATAGTATCTGATTCACTCTCACTAACACTAAATGTTAAATCTAAAGTCATTGGACTTTGATTTTGCGGTAAACCAAAAAGAGTGCGGTGCTGATAGCCATCACCTAAATTTACAACTACAGCTTTTGTATTGATTGTTTTTGTAGATCCGTAGATCGGTTTAAAGTTTGGGAAAGTTGCCATTTATCTAGTTAATAGACCTCCAGGTCTTTTTTCTTTTATAAGTTGTGCTTGAACAGCAGCACCAATAACAGCACCTAATTGCTGTGCATCTGCACTATTACCAGCTATTGAGGAACCAGAGGCATCTACTGACACATTAACAATATTTGTTGTGCCTCCTTCAATTTTATTATTTGGAATAATATTGCCACTTCGTGAACCCATTTGTAAAATTTCTGGACCTTTTTCTCCAACGAGATAAGCACCACCGGCAGATACTGGTCCACCCCTTTCTCTTTTGAATAAATTACCTAAAAATCCACCTATACCTTTTCCAATACCAGAAACAGCTTGTTCAATTTGAACTTCAATAATTTTTCTTTTTAAATTATTTAATACATTAACTGCTGCTTGTCCAAGACTTTGAGTTCCCATAACAGCATCAGTAAGATTACCAACAATACTTTTTTCTATACTCGCACCTATTTCCATAAATTTTTGTGATAATTGATCTAATTCAAATCCCTCTTCTCTTAAATTATCTAATATTGTTGATTGAAGATTTATATTTAATTTTAATTTATTTATTTTTAAATCTAAATCTTCGTTAATTTCATTAGTTTTTTGACTTTCAAGAAGTTGTAAATCATTTTTTAAATTAATTAATTTAAATTCTTGTTCTTTAAATTTAATTTGATTTTTAGTAAGATTTAATCTATCTTTTTCTATTTTTAATGCTTGCTGTAAAGGTAATATTTCTTTATTTTCAATCGTTCTAGTTTTAATAAAAGCAGCTTCTATCTGAGCTGGAGCATTTGCAGTTCTAGCTAAAGTTCTATTAGCAGCAAAAGAATTATCCGTTAAAACTTCATCTTTTTGTTTTATTTTAGCTAATTCTTTATTGACTTCTTCTACACCACCAGGTCCAAATAAAATTGTATCAAGAAATGGTTTAGCGGTCTTTTTAAATTTTTCATACGGTATTTTATTTAACAAATCAACTATTGGGCCTATAACATCTGCTGCTAAGACAGTAAATTGTAAACCTAATTTAGTTAAATCATCTTTGAATTGATTTAATTTTTCAGTAGTTTGTTCAAGTTCTTTTGGAGTTTTACCTGTTATTTCACTAAATTCAGCTAAAACAAGATTTGAAGCTGTAGTAGTTAAACCTAATTTTTCTAATTGTAATGCTAATTTACCAGCTGGTTTGTTAGCTAAATTCAATTTATCAACTAATTTTTGTATATTTTCTGTAGGTCGTGCAAGAGCAATAGCTAAATCATCTACAGCTTGACCAACTGTTGTACCAGCAATAGATAAAGCGAATCCAAACTGACCACCCAAAGCACCTCCAGCAAGACCACCAAGAGCACCACCTATTGCTGCTGTTGGACCTTGTCCAAATAACAAGGGAAAACCACCACCAATAATTGCACTTCCAAAAGCATTCGAAAAATTACCACCTCTTCTACCACCTCCAAATCCACCACCTGTTCTTGGGATTGTTTGTGTGGCAGCGTTTGCTTTGTTTGTTTTTACTTGTTTTTGCCTTATGACTAAAATTTTTCGATCTGCTTGTAAAATTTTGTTTTTAATAGCTAATTCTTTTTCAAGGATTTTTACAGCACTTGAAATTCCCTTAATACCTCTATTATTTAAAATATTAACTTTTTTATCTAACTGCTCTGTTTTTTTTAATGCCCTATCTAACTTGGATTGACCAATTACTTTAAAATTTATATTTACACCGTAATTAGCCAAAGCAAATACAAAACTTTATTTTAGTGTACCGCTTTTATGGTTTTCTTGCTCGTGATTTATCCTTTGCATTTTGTATTGCTTTTTCTTCGTAATCTCTTTTTAACTCATAGTAAGCTATCCAATTAACAAACTCTTCTTGTGTCAATTTATCTGTTAATTCTCCAATAGTCATTTTTAATTCAGTAGCCAAGAAGAACAGAAAAAACCAATCATTTTTAGCTTTTTAAATCTGCCTTCGCTTCCTCCAATTTATATTCACTACCAGAATTTAACATTGCAAGTTGAATGTCTTGCAAAGTAGAAGCATTAACTTCTCGTCTTAATGAAGCTTTATGACCATCTTGAAATAATCTTTTACCATCTTTATCAAGTGCTTTTTGTATAAGCAGGTTCAAAGCAAATTCATCATTACTAGAATCCAAACCATTTCTTGATTGACCAATAATTGATTCTCTTTCAGCAAGAGTCAAAGGATGCCAATAGATTTCTAAAATAGTTTCATCTCCATCTTTTAATTCATAAAGGTATTTCTGCTGAACACCAAACTTATTTTTGAGAAGTTCAATTGCTTCCATATAAATTTATTAGATATTATATTAGTATACTAGGCGTTAGCAGAGAATTGGCAAGATATTACACCAATAAAATGACTTCTATCTTCAATTTCTAAAGGAGTAGGACCATTTATATCTAACACTCTAGGTTTGCAACTAAAAGTATCTGTATAATCAGAAGCATTAACAGAAGTAAGACCATCAATCACTGCTTCAGAAATAGAAGATAAAACTGAAGTACCTTTTGATTTGGGAACATATACATTACATTGAATTACACCAGCATAATAATCGGAACTTGCACCTTGATTTTGTAAAGTTGATTGTGTGAAATCAATAGTCATTAAAATGTATTTTTTAGTTTTACCAGGTGTTGTGTAATGAACATTATCATAAACCATTTCAATGGTTGGATCTACATCTGATACCGCATCAGTTACTGCTTTTTCAAAAGCTGCTCTTGTATTAACTAAAGTCATTTAGAAAACTCCGTATACTTAACACCACCCTGAGAAGAACCAAAACCTCCAGTGGTACTACCACCAACAAATAATCTTCCTTTATCTGACATGGTTTCTTTTATCATTTTAC
>VTLG01006716.1_pt1 | contig 11341 bp, 18 predicted proteins | sample 4694571 | NCBI WGS metagenome assembly VTLG01 (sample SAMN12604809, study PRJNA352737) | marine metagenome | biome: ENVO:00000447; feature: ENVO:00000209|ENVO:00000569|ENVO:01000036; material: ENVO:00002151; isolation source: viral sequences binned using virsorter ... | reverse complement strand
TTTTAAATTTAGTCCATAAGTCCGATTGAACCTCGAACACACTTAAAACTTGCTTAAATGTTTTGTCTTTATTTTGTTTGTACAATCTAACTTTATAGCCTTGAAACCAACCATTAGTTAAATTGCTAGTCTTATAGTTTATATTTTCATATTCAATATAACTATTATTTTTATTGTTATATATTTTTTCCATAATTAACCTCATTAAGTTAAATATAAAGACTACTCATTTAAGCCCTTAAATTTTATGTCCATTGTTTGCTGTTAGTAGTTATATTGAAACTCATTATTTTAAATTAATAAAATAAAATTCAATCAGCCCATTACTAACAATCGGACAAATTCAAATTTTAAAAATAAAATTTTTTCGAACTTGGGTTCTAGCCTTCGAAACCACTATTTAATTTTGAGACTTTATTATTTAAATAGTACGAATATTTATTCGGCAATTATTAATTTAATGATTTTTTTAAAAATTACAAGCCCTAAAATAACATTTATTTTAAAGGCTTATTTAAGCAAAAATTGAGCTTCCTGGAATGTTCTCTTTTTGTTCTTTTCCAGGATAACCTAAAAAATACGAAAATAATTAAAATAATAATGAATAAATAAAAATTAAAAAAACTGTCAAAAATGCTGAAAGTGTCATTTTAGAGGTTTTAGGCTTTCAAAAAACGCTCATAGATGACCGTAGAGACGCCTTAAAACTTTTTTTGGTATCTACATACCCCCTTAAATTTTATTAAATCATAGATAATTAAAAGGCTCATAATAAATAAATATTCATCAATTAATAATTTAGAAATAAAAGTATATTCATTTAATAAAGGTTTACCCATTATAGAACTATAAATTAGTAAAATAAAATAAGAGCCGAATATATATTTAAAGAGTTTAAAAGTTTTATTTGTATTCATAGAGTTTATTTAAGTTAAATGATTAATGTTATGTCTTTATTATTTTAAGAAAAAAAATAGACCCCACTTGAAACATAAAGCCGAAAAAAAACTTAAAGGCAACGCCACAGCCAAAACAAAAAGAAATCAAAAGGGGTCAAATCGCCCCTAAAAGAAATGTCAAAGGGGGAAAGAGACGCCCGGAAGACTAATGATACCCTTTCACATTTTTCTACCAAAATATTTACGACATACCCACCTTACAGGGTAATAGACACTCAACATTGGTATTACATAAAAGATTAAAAGTTCTGTTATCATAAGTTCCTCACTACTTTGGCTAGTATGGTTGTGTAATTAGGGTTCTCTGAATACTCTGTAAGTGTATTGATTAACACATACAGGTTCATACCCTCATCACGTAATTTTCTAAACTCAGAGTAATTGTAATTGTTCTCTATAATATTCACAAAGTCTCTGACGCTATCACATTTATTGTCGTACACCTTCACACCGAAATCAGCCTTAGCGTTGTCTAACGGTTTCATATTAGGCTTCTTTAGGTCAAATGTACGTATTCCGAAAAGATTGTTACCCTCTATGGTAAATCTAGAAGTACCCCAGCCACTCTCTAGAGCTGCAATACCTATTATTAGTTTATTAGGTATTTGTACTGTGTGGTCAATTTCATTAATACAGCCTTGTACCATATCAATAAATTCCTTCTTTCTATCACTAGCATAACTAGTAGTTCCATATAGAATAGCAAATAGTATTACTAATAGTAATCTCATAGTTCTCCTTATATACTTATAGGGACTTTAACCCCTCTGGTTCTAATAGGGGTACTATTAAAGCCACCTGTCTTTCTTAGGTTTTCTGCCTGTAGAGTTTTCCATGAACTTCTCTAAGTCAGCCCAAAGTAAGGCGTCTTTGTGTTCTTTGTATGACAGTATTTGGTCTCTATCCATTCGTTCTGTCCAATAAGCAACAGCGATAGATAAGGCGTCTAAGGCGTCATCATGCTTAATCGCACCCTTGTCCCTAGTTATCCTTGTCATCTGTTTAAACAACTGGTGGTCTATAGGTAATCTGAAATCGTCTTTAATCAATTCCTGAGAAACTACAAGCCTGTGTTGGTTCATAACAGGTTCAAGAGTATCAATTATTCTTAACTCTTTCTGTTTAGAATGTCTGACCTCTTCTATTGAACATGGGTGTATTTTCGCTAATATAGGTTTTAATAAAGCTGTAGCCATACCATCACCAAAGTTGCTCTCAATGACCACCTGGTTAACATCTTGCTGTTTTGCGATAGTTGATAGCCTTTCGAGGATAATGTCGCTATAACCCCCCTCTAAAGCCCCACAATCGGTCAAATAAAGCACTCCATGCAACATTTTGACTACTGCATAGCCTGTACGGTCTGCACCTCTTCCTGAAGGGTCTATAGCCATTACAGAGCCTTCAAATTTAGCGTATTCTGAACTCATATACATAGGGGCTACCCAATAGTCCCCTTTAAGCCCTACGTTAGGTAATTCACTATCTATAGCCTTTATTTGGTCAGTTCCACTAGCCCATTGTATTTTGGCTGGTGCTTCTTTCCAAGACTCTAATCCTGAGACACACATTAAGTCATTAATCTTTAATGGGTATTTCTCTAAATCAGATAATGTCGTATCTAACATGAACTGTAGTTGAAAACCACTACGACCATAAGACGCTTCACGTTCCATTAAGTCTACTTCATCAAATCTTTTTGGGTCAGTAGGCTTACCCTTAATCTTAGGGTCTTCTTTAATTTTTTCTCTAATAACAGGGGCAAGTTTTTCCCCTAAGTTAACTGTTTGTATATCTGTAGGATATAACGCTGTCCATATTCTAGTCTTAAATCCTCTTTCCTCTAAGTCATTGTATAATGACATTTCGGTTTGAGGTGTACCTAAGAATATAATACGACCAACATCAGGTTTAATAATTGCGTCAAACTCTTTGACTGTTTCACTAAGTCTATCTCTCATTAATTGTGTCTGAGAGTTATTAGCTGACTCTACGTCATCTGCAATAATTAAATCTGCACGTGAACCTGTGAGCTGCGAAGTTATACCTAAAGATTTAACTGAAGGTGCGTGTGAAGCTCTTGCAGGTGCGACATCAAACGATATTTTAGAATGTCTTTGGTCATCTCTTGGTTTCAAATGCTCTAAGATTGGCATTTCTGAGATTAACCTTTGTGTAAACGTACTAAAATCATCTGCTCTGTTTTTACTTGCTGATACCACTAGAATATTTCTTTGTGGATTCATAAGTAGTTGGTGGCAAACGAATGCACTAGTTATCCAACTTTTTCCTACTCCTCTAAAAGCTTCAATAACTAATCTCCTATTATCTGTCTGTAGGAAATCTGCTATATCATATTGTATGGGAGTTGGGGAAGGAAGGGCTAGATGTTGCCAAGCTAAGTATAAAAAGTTTTTAAAGTTCTTTACACTTGGCTCTGTTTGTTTTGTAATTTTTTTAACCATAATTAAACCAATTGTAAGCTGCGTATAGCGATAATGTTAAATACATTAGTTCCATACATTTGCGTGGTAAGTCTTTATCTTGATGAGACGCATAAACCCAAATCATAGTTGAGATACTTGCTAGAACCCAACCAATCCATTGATAGTTGATGTTCGTACTCGACAAGATTAATACCGATACAAATGCTAAACTAAAACCTATCCATCTAAAGTTATTTTTCATCAAATGGTAAGTCGTCTGTGATAGTCTGTTTAGGTTCTTCATCTATTTCTACTCCGTATGTTTTACACGTGTCTAAACAAACTTTTAGTTCACTAGCTGTTAGCTTTTCACCACTCGTAAGCATTTCGTAAGCTTTATCTACTAAAAGTTTAGGTAAACTCTTAATTTTTGCTTCGTAAGAATTAACTTTAGGATTACTCATTATATCGCTGCTATGATTATAGCAACAACACCTATAGCAATTGCTATACTTAATTTCTTGTTATTTTCGATAAATATTTTTCCTTTATTTATCCAAGTCGTAGGCGTATTTCCGAATATTATCATTTTATCTCCTTTATTTTAATATGAGTTTTTTGATATGTTTTTTGTCTAGGTATATCTCAATTTCTGCTTCTGATTTTAAGCATTCATACCTTACGTTACTGCCACTCTTTAATTGTCTCATTGCAACTCTTTTACCTTTAAGGCAGTCGGACATAGAAGCCTGTATTCTATGCTCTTGAATTTCATTGTTAACAATCATAAGTAAAGCTACAACAGTCTCTATCATTGGTAACTTCCCTTTCCGTTTTCTCTAACTTTGTCTTTTAATTTTTCAATATCAGACAAAGCTTTTTCTAATTGTTTTTGTGTAAATTCTATATTTACTTTATTTGTCATATTTTGTTCTTGATTTTCTTGTAATTTCTCAACAGTTTTATATAACTCTTCTAATAATAAAAATTGTTCCTGGTCTGTAGTTGTTTGTTCAGATTTTTTCAATAGGTCAGCATTCATTAATTCTCTAGAAGTCTCTAGAGACGTTAGCCTAGCCGTAATATTTGACCACGCAAGAACACCCATTGCTACAGCAATAATTATTCCTACCATATTTTTGATAGGCATAGCTACTGATGTATTTTCTGATACTTTCATTATTTCCTTTTCATTAGGTCTACACCTTTAAGACCATAAATTGAGCCAACTACTCCTATGAATAATCCTTGATACCAGAATGGCATATTAGAAAAATATTCAAAGAATATGTCTAGTTTAGCACGAATGTCAGGGTCGTCAGAGAAAACAGAGTAAGCCAATAGAATAATAGGAATGGATATAAGAACCAAGACGAACTCATCTTTCCAACCATTATCGTTACTTGCAATAATAGCTTTCTTATATTCGACTTCACCGTTTACCATTCTTTCTACATGATTTCTCTCAGCTTGAGCTTCAAGTTGTTTTGTTTCTCTTCTTGTTTGGTATATGTTTGCTGCTGTTTTTACACCAAAACTTAATAAATTAAATATTGACATTATTCGTCTCCTCTTTTACGCATTGTAAATAAATTGATATTCTTCGTTGTTTAAAATCTTGGTCTATATATTCTGAGATTTCAGTAATCGATTGATTACATTCTTGAATTGTTGCAATAGGTTTTGTCATTGGTAACCAACCTTGCATACATAAGTTTTGTTCACCTATGCCAACCGACAGAAAACATACGGTGGCTAGAATTTTGAACATTTAAACCACCATCAGATTCTTTATTATTATTATTAGTTGTCCGAATACCATAAAACCGACAGTCCACATAACTTTATTTAATGTGTTAACTTTTTGGTCTAAGTGAACTAAATGATTATCTTTAATTACATTTATCGTCTGATTAATAAGTTTTATTTCACCTTTAATCTTTTCCATTTCTAAATTTAGTTCGTTTGTATCTTTCATTAGTATTGTAATGATACTCCTCTTATTCTAGCTTCTTTACTTCCATTAGCTTGGTTAGCAAATTCTAATTTGTATTTTAAACTTGTTCCTGCTGTTACACTTAAATCATTTACTTTTGCCATTTTAATTCCTGTTGCAAAATCTGGCATAGCTGTAAGTGTAGCTGTTGAATAGTTAGAACCACCATCAGCAGAAAGTTTTAAAATAACATCTGTGTTTAATGTGTTAGTACCTGCGTTGTCTTGATAAGTAATTATTGCACCCATCTTGTTAGTTGATGATGAAGCTGTAATATTGTTTGAAGTAAATGAACCTGTTGCATTAGCTACAGTTGCAGTTGGTTGTGCCGCAGGAGGTGTAAAATTAGAATCAAAATATTTAGCTGTTCCTTTATATATTCTCCAACCATCTAAATAGGCATTTGCACCAGATGGCGACCATAAACCTGCACCCCAAGTTAATTTTCCACTTGAATTTCCTACTACTGCTGTTGACCAATTTGCTGAAGTTGTGACAGTTTGTGAATTTCCATCAATAAATACTTTAATTGTTCCACTTTTTCTTGCTACACAAATATGAAGCCAAGTGTTAGGAGATATTGCTGTGTTTGGAATGTTTAAATGATTTGTTCCCCCAGAATGTTTTACATTAAGCACTAATTGGTCGTTATTCCATTCATTTATTCTTATATAAAAATCTCCAGTATTAGAACCATCTCCTACACCCATTATAGAATGTTCGTGTGTTTCAGCACCATATCTTATAAATCCATCAATAGAAAAATCTCCTGTTCCAAAATTCCAATCTGAATTAGCATTAAATTCCCAACGATATTTTTCATTATTGATATTGTTAACATAGTATGAGTTGCTGCCAAATTTTTGTTGTCCAGTATCTACATCTATTTGTGAACTATTTCCTGATATGCTATCTCTATTAACATCACTACCACTCGCTTTGTTATAAAAGTTTTGTGAACCTGCACTTTCTCCTTCTCCACCGTCCATTAAAAATACTAATCCAGTTTCAGCAGATATAGTTGACATATATTCTGCAGTATTTCTAAAAGCATTAGTTAAAGATGTAACTCCTGTGCTATCTTGAAATACATCTACATACATTGAGTTAGTATTGTAAGCTGCTTTGTTTTCATTACTTGATTGTCTTAAAGCAAGAGTAGATAAATCATTTACAATTTTATTATCATCAAAATCGGTTGCGTGTTGATTTACAGAACTTTGAGAGATTCTAGCGTCTGCAAAAGTTCCTGAAGTAATTTTACTTGTGTCTAAATTTGGAATTTCTGCTGCGTCTAAATCTATTGCTCTATTTCCTACTTTAATTATTGCCACACGTTTCTCCTTTTTAAATTATTATAGAACTATTGTATCTGCTTCTTCTTGTGTCAGAGCTTCCCCTGCTACAAGTTTAGCTTTAGCACTAGCTTTTAAAGACTCCTTTTCAGCTTTAGCATTATCTTCAGCTTCTTTTTGAGAAGCCATATTTGCTGTGTCTTTATCCCATTGTGCTTGTTCTTCAGAAGTCATTTCTCTAACTTCTTCTACGCCATTTGGTTTTGATATTGTTATTGTTGACATATTATTCTCCTATTATCCTTTTAATCCATAAACTAGATATTCTGCACCAGTTAGTATGTTTCCACCACCATCAGAAAATATAGTTATTCCTGTTACAGCAGTATCAACTTTTAATATTGCACCACCAATAGAACCATTAGTTGCACCACCTGTTCCATCACAACCATGTCCACGATAAAGAATTTGTGTTCTTTTACTTGTACTTAAAGGGTCAAAAACTAAAAATTCTTCCGAACTTGGAGAACTCAAAGCATTTGAGTTTTGGTGTAGTCTAAATGAATCAGAACCATTATTACCATTTTGAGTGTGAGAAGTTGAATAAAATGTAGTTGATGAGTAAGAATAATTGGAAGATGTATAAGGTGAACCCCCTGTATTCATTCTTGCATACATAGTTGCACCATTATTTGCAGTTGTTAATTGTCGAATATAAATTTTGTAATCTTTATAAGTTGATGAAAAGTGTCCATCAATAGACCAATTTGCAGTACCACTTCCAAGTGTTCCTGAAGATATTTTTACAAAGTCACTCGACATTGTAGACCATGTTGGGTTTGCACCAGAGCCACCTGTAGTTAAAACTTGTCCATTTGTTCCTGCTGCAAGTCTTTGTAAACCAGAGCCGTCTCTGTATAAAACGTCTCCTTGTGTTGTTATTGTAGTACCAACGTCTGTTCCGTCAGTTCCTTTTTGTGACATTACGTCCCAGTAAGTACCGTTGGTAGGAAGGTTACCTGTACTTGCTAGTTTGCAAATGTATGAAGAACCATTATAGCTTACAACGTCATCAACGACATAAGCTGTTCCCCCTGCATAAGTTCCCTTCCAATTGAACTTAATGTTTCCTAGATTAATTGTAGCCATATATTTTTCTCCTTTTTATTATATTGTAGCTATTAGTTTGCCATTTGATATTGACCAAGTGATACCACTTGTACCCATAAAACTATCTTCAAATGTGGCATAGTCACTTTCCGATATATTGTCTGCTCCTTCATTAGTAGTCGTAACTATTAATTGATTAGAAGCGTTTTTATGAAATCCGTAAAATTCAGGTGAACTAGCATTACCTAATTCCCAACCATTACCTGCGTCATTAACTTTAAATACTTGTCCTGCTGCAATTCCTGCTGTACTTAATTTTCCTGCTGTAATTGAGCCGTCATTTGCTGTTAATGCTACTCCCTCTCCTATGTGTAATATAAAGTCCATAGTGTCGGAAGCTGTAAGGGTTGCACCTGTAAATGTTATTTGTGAGCCACTAACTGTAAAATTACCATACTGAACTACACCATTAATTGAACACAAAACGTGTTCGGCTGCGATTGGTGTAAATGCAGTTGAGCCTTTAGTTAAATTATAAGTTGACCCACCATTAAACGTAATGTTATCTAATTTATCGATACTTTGTAAATTTGTAATCCCACGTCCTATGTAAGCCATTTAGTTTCCTTTATTATAATACTATTGTATCTGCTTCTTCTTCAGTTAATGCTTCACCTGCAATTAACTTTGCTTTAGCACTAGCTTTTAATTCTGTTCTAGTAGGTTTAGCATCATCTATTACTTGAAGTTCAGCTTGTTTAGCTTCAATATCTGCTTTAGATATTTCTTCTCCTTGTAACCAAGTTATTGAATTAATATCTTCTGCATCTCCTAATGCAACTTCTGCATTTGGGTTTATTGCTTTGATTGCGTCTATTATTGTTGCCATAATTATACTCCTATTTCTTGTGCGTAAATTCTTGAATTAGTTATTGCTTGATAAGATTCTGTACCATCTCCATAACCATCAGTTCTGTTTAAATAAGCCGTTCCTTGTGAAATCCATTGAACAGTATAAGTAATTGCTGAAGTCGTGTTTGGACTATCATAATATTCTGCGTGTGAGCCATAATCGTGGTTGCTATCAGAATCACTAGCACATCTAAGCCATGCTTGTTGTCTGGAACCAGTTGTATGTCCACCAAGAATAGTAGTTGCACCACCTGATATTGCTCTTTTAAGTACAAATGCAGTAGTTCTACTTGAGTTTGATACTAAACCTGCATTAAATACAATTAATATTTTATTTGAAGCTGACGCAGGAGTGATAGTTACATTTAATCCTGTAATATCTGCATAAGTATTTCCACTTGAACGACTTGGTCTAGTTTGTATTTCAGTATGAACCATTTGTAAAACTCCACCTGCTGTTCCCCATTCTGGAGCATTAGCAGACGAGTTCATTTTAAGTGCTTGTCCTGCTGTGCCTTTTGCTAATCTTTGTAATCCACTTCCGTCTCTGTAAAGTATATCACCTTCAGTTGTTATTGTAGTACCGACATCTGTACCACCTGCTGCCATTTGAGTCCAATAGGAAGCGTTGGACGTTGCATTACCAGTAGACGCTTGAATACAAATATAACTTGAACCACCTGAAGTGACAATATCGTCAACTACATAAGCTGTGCTGTTATTATATGCACCTCTGAATACTGGCTTAATTCTTCCTAAATTTACTGTTGCCATATTTTTATTTTCTCCTTATTATTGTTGTTAGACTGTCACATTCAAGTTGCCATCTGAGTCAACTGTAAACGATAGTCCTTTTTTTGCAAAGAAACTCTCATCATATAAATCTGTTTGAGAAGCATCATTTGTTGCTGCTGAAATATTATCAGCACCATTAGTATAGGTTAAAATTAAATCTTCTGCTTGTGAACCTGTACCATTAGTTTTTTTAAATCCGTAATAATCTATCTTACCTAAAGCGTCTTGAGCTGCTGTTGCAATATCAGATAATTCAATTGTACCTGCTGCAATGTCTGCTGAAGTTAATGCCTGAGAGGCAGGATAGTTCCCTATGTACGCCATTATGTACTTATGCTATCAACAGCCGAAACCCACACATCACAAGAACTTGCTGTGTCAGATTTTACTTTGATAACATCTCCATTTTGAACAACGACTTTAGCCCCACCATCAATTAAATTCAATTGTGAACCAACTGGAATAGGTGCTGACTTAATCATATAAATGTCGTTTGAACCGTCATTAATATAGCAATCTACATTGATAGAAGTTGCTGCTACATTAGTAAGAGCAATACCAACGACTGTATCGTAACTATCTGCCGTATAAACGTTTTCAACAGAAGTACCTACATTGTTCTTTGTATATCTTCTAAAGTTTTGAGCCATATTTTATTTTCCTTTTTTATAAAGCAATTGCTACGGCAATCGCTAATCCGTTTGTTGCGTATGATGATAAGTCAATTGCTTGTATATTATTCCATTGACTTCCATTGTAATATTTCATTACATTTTGCGTAGAGTTGTACACTAAGTCACCCTCATCTAAACTTGTTGTAGGGTCACTTGACGCAATTCTATATCTATTAGCAAAACTATTAACATCTGAAATGTTTGTTGCTACTGTATTTACATTAGCTATTGCACCACCAACAGTATTAACGTTAGCAATGTTTGTAGCTACAGTATTTACATTTGTTATAGCATTTCCAACTGTATTAACATTTGTTATGTTAGTTGCTACTGTATCAATTTCTGAAGTTGCTTCATTTAAATCATCTGCAACTGTTTCAACTTCAGAAACAGCTTCAGCTAAATCATTTGCTACAGCTACTACTTTTGTAATATCTGCTGCAACTGTATTTACTGAAGTTATATTATTTGCGACTGTATTAATATTTGTAGCATTACTTACAGCCGAGTTAATGTTACTTGCGTTTGAATTAACAGCATTGATGTTTGCTATGTTAGCATTAACTGTTGTTAAAGCTGTTTTGTTTGCTGCTGACAACCAAGTGTTTTCAATATAATTCTTTGTTGCTACATCATTTGTACCTGTAGGGTCAGCTACATTTTTAATTCTTTTACTCTGAGCGTCCCATTGAAAATCTGTTGCGTCTAATTTAATTCTGTCGTTTGCGTCATCAATAGCTTCCTGAGACATAAAGAAACCTTGATTAGAGTCCGTGTCTAAATCATTTTCTGTTAGAACTGAACCTGCTGCGTAGTCAACTAATCTTGAAGTTTGACTTGTCTTTCTTCTAATCTCGATTGAACTTAAATTAGCAGGGGCAGAATTGAAAGTTATCTGAGTTCCTGCACCATTCCAAGTAAAAGCAGTTGTAGCTACACCATTAATAGTAACGTCAATATCAGCTTGGTCTCTATAAGAGAAACTTACTGCATATTGAGTAGTATTTCCGTTACCTGTATATCTTACAAATGAGTTAGCCATTTTACTCCTTTTCTTATATTCCTTCTAATATGGGTACTTATTGTTGTCTTTCTTCAGGGAATTTCCCTGCTAAAGACCTTAAAATGTTTTGTACACCGATTAAATTGTAGTATGGCAATATACCAATTGCTT
>VTLG01007356.1_pt1 | contig 11342 bp, 9 predicted proteins | sample 4694571 | NCBI WGS metagenome assembly VTLG01 (sample SAMN12604809, study PRJNA352737) | marine metagenome | biome: ENVO:00000447; feature: ENVO:00000209|ENVO:00000569|ENVO:01000036; material: ENVO:00002151; isolation source: viral sequences binned using virsorter ... | reverse complement strand
AGTCCGTATATTCAGTTAGTGAAATTGAGGAAAACTTGCCTAAAATAAAAAAGGTTGTAGGCATTTATGGTGGACGGTTTCAACCGTTTGGGCCCCACCATTTGAAAACCTACCAATGGTTATCTAAACAAGTAGATGATGCATATATCACTACATCTAATATAAAGCAACCACCAAGACACCCAATGAACTTTAAAGAAAAAGTTCGTCATATGGTTAAAATGGGTATTCCTAAGAATCGTATTATACAAGAAAAATCACCTTATGTAGCAAAGAATGTGTTAAAGAAATATGATAAAGATACTACAGCAGTTATCTATATTTTTGGTGCTAAAGATGCTGGTAGATTAAAAGGTGGTAAATACTTTCAAGATTATAAAAAAAATAAAAATAATATGAATGGATATGAAGAAAACGGATATGTTTTAACAGCCCCTCACGTTTCAGTTAAGGTGGGTGGTAAAGAAGTTAGTGGTACGGTAATGAGACAATTACTTGGTTCACCTGATTTTGAAAAAGATAGAGAAAAGTTATTTAAAAAAGCATTTGGATATTTTGATAATGGTATCTATAGTATGATGACTAATAAATTTAAAAAACTTTTTGAAGAGTTTAAATTAAGTGATGAATTAATAAAAGAATTTTTAATAGAAAGTACAACTTTAATGTCGCCTACTGATGATGGACCTCCTACATTTTATAGAGGATTTGATGATTATAAAAAATGGTCTAAATTGTGGATAGAAGATATGTATGCTGAAACTGGTTGGAAAATACTTCAATTTATTTTAGGGAAACATGCAATTAATCCTGATTTTGATTATACATTGAAGTATAATGTCGTACCAGCAGTAGCGTATGGTAGAAAACAATCTGGTGATTATGGTTCTCGATTTGGTGTTAAAGATCCAATAAATACATATAAAGATTATATAAGTGGAACAGTACTAAAAAATTTGGGATATGAAATAATAAAATGGATGGGTATAACACCCGATGGTAAAAACTATACTGGTGTGGAAGTAGAAACTCCAGTATTACCTGGTGTTGGACATCCAGATGATAATGTAGCTAATACAGAAGAAGATAAGTTAGATTTGAAAGAAAGAATTAATTTAGATGAAGAAATAAATCTTATTATTGGTGAAGATATAAAACCAGATGTTATCAAAAGTTTTTCCATTAGAAATTCATTAAATTCTAAAATATGGGATAATCAAGAAATAAAACCAGAAATTAGAAAAAAATTATTAGTGATAGCTAAAAACTTTTTTAAAGATTTAGAATTAGAACCAAATGTTAAATTAGATGATATAACTTTAACTGGTAGTATTTCAAATTATAATTGGTCAAAGTTTTCAGATGTAGATTTACATTTAATAATTGATTTTAAACAAGTAGATGATGATAGTGATTTTGTAAGAAATTATATGTTAGCTAAAAAAACTATTTGGAATAATAAACACGATATTACTATATACGGATTTCCTGTAGAAGTTTATGTAGAAAACGTAGGTGATCCACACGTAGCGTCAGGTTTATATTCAATATTAAAAGATAAGTGGATAGTAGTACCAAAGAAAAAAGAATTACAAATTGATTTACAAGATATTCGTTCAAAAGCTGAAGGTTATTTAGGTTCAATACCAGTTTTACAAAAATTGATGAAAGATGGTAAGTATGATGAAGTAGTTGAGATGGTAGAAAAAATTCAAGATAAACTTAAAAGAATGAGAAGTTCTGGTCTTGCTAAAGGTGGAGAGTTTTCAGTAGAGAATCTTGCATTTAAAGCTTTAAGAAGGTCACCTTTTATCACAGATATTATTAAAATGAAAGAAGATGCTTATGATAAAAAGATGACAATGAAAGAAAATTTATTAGTTACAAACAAACCGTATAACGGAAAGGAGTTATTATTAATGGGAGGAGCTTATGGTCACATGAATCATCCTTTTGATGACAAAAATATTACATTTTCGGATTTAAATCAGATAATTATTAATGGGTTAGGTGGTAAGTTAAACCGAGAGGATGGAGTTACAGAAAAACTTGACGGTCAAAACTTAATGGTTTCTTGGGTAAACGGAAAATTAGTTACAGCAAGAAATAAAGGTCAATTGAAAAACTTTGGTTCATCAGCAATGGACATAAAGGGTGTAGCTTCTAAGTTTGCAGGTAGAGGTGATATTAAAGATGCTTTTGTATTTGCAATGAAAGATTTGAATAAATCAATAGGTTCTTTATCTGATAAACAAAAAGAAAAAATATTTGATAATGGTAAACGATGGATGAACTTAGAAGTTATGTATCCAAAATCGGCTAATGTTATAGATTACGATAAAGCACAAATAGTATTTCACGGAACATTAGAATATAATGAAAGTGGTACAGCAATAGGACAACCTAAAGATAGTGCTCGTATATTAGCAGGTATGATTAAACAAGTTAATCAAAACGTACAAAAACATTATAAAATTGGTAAACCACAATTTTTAGAAGTACCTAAAGTACAAGATTTTAGTAAAAAGAAGAATGTATATTTGAATAGACTAAAAAAGTTACAAAATCAGTATAAACTAAAAGATAATGATACGTTATCAAAGTATCACCAGTCATATTGGGAAGAATTTATCTTTAATGCATCAAAACAAATGAAATATAAGATACCAAATAAGGTTTTAGTTAACTTGACTAAGAGATGGGCGTTCTTTGATAAGTCATATAAGGTGCAAATGATGAGAAAAGATATAAAAGATGAGAAGTTTCTTGATTGGGCACTATCATTTGATAAAAATGATCACCAAAAATGGGTAAAAGATAATATGAAACCATTTGAAGTGTTGTTTTTTGATGTCGGAGCAGAGATTTTAAAGAATATTAGTGGTTATTTAGCAGCTTCACCTAAAAAAGCAGTACAAAAGATAAGAAAAGATGTAATTAATGCAATAAAAACAGTAAAAAGTGGTGGAGATGTAAAAAAGATACAAACTTTGAAGTTACAATTAGATAAATTAAATAAAATAGGTGGATTATCAGCAATTGTTCCGTCAGAAGGTATAGTTTTTAAATATAAAGGTAAAACTTATAAATTTACTGGTGCTTTTGCACCCGTAAATCAAATATTAGGTTTATTAAATTTTTAGAGGAGTTACAATGGCAAGAAGTAGAGAAAGTGTAAGAGAGAATAAAGCAATGCAATCCATCTTACGGGGCGAAACACCAGAAAAAAGAATAATTGTTTCTAAAGTTGATAAAGACTTTCAAAAGAAAATGAAATTAGAAAGAGAACTTGAACAAGAAAGAATTAATGAAAAATTAGAAGTTACAAAAGAAGCTAGAATGCCTTGGTTTTGTCCATCTTGTGATAAAGTGATGAAAGCTACAATGGATGAAAAAATGTGGTATTTATATCAACATTGTTTTGATTGTCAGATAAAAGTAGAAAATAAAATGAGAATAAATGGTACATATGATGAATGGGCTACAAAAAAAGTAAATCGAAATAAACTTGCATGGATAAGAGACCAAAAACAACAAATTAAAGAATTTATGGAGCAAAAAACACCAACTTTTTATAATCAAGTTCGTCCAGATGGATATTCATTAGATGAGGAAAAATGGAATGCTGATTTTGATAGAGTTCAAAAAGAAGCTGGTGATGCTTTGAAACATTTAGAAAAAATAGAAGAATCTTTAAAGTAAGATATTTATTATTAGGAAAAAAGTAACTTTAATAATTTTAGGAGAACGTAAATGTCGTCAATAATTACACATGGTGATTCAAATAGAACTGATATAGCTGGTGCTTCAAGTAGAGTATCTGCTGTTTCTGCATCTATAGGAACAACGCTGGGGTCTAGTTATGATAATGCTAAATATAAAAAAGTTCTTACGTTAGGAGCTGGTAGTCATGACTTGACTGGATCTCGTGCAGGAAATCAAGGGTTTATCGTTGCAAGTGCTGGAACTTCAGTACTACACCCACTGCAAGGTGATACAATAACAGCTTCAAATTTAACAGCTAAGACTTTATATGAGATTGGATTAACTCGCGTGACGGGAAGTGGAACAGTACAAATAATATATTAGTATGAGTAGAAATTCAAAAGGTCAGCTTAAGGATGCAATAAAACAGGAGTATGTAAAATGTGCTTCGGATCCTGTTTATTTCTTGAAAAAGTATTGTTTTATACAACACCCAATAAAGGGTAAAATACCATTTAGTCTTTATGATTTTCAAGAAAAAACGATAGAGGATTTTGTCCAACATCGATTTAATATAATTTTAAAAGCTAGACAACTAGGTATATCAACAGTTACTGCTGGATACTCTTTATGGATGATGACATTTCATCAAGATAAAAATATCTTAGTAATCGCTACTAAACAAGAAGTTGCCAAAAATTTAGTAACAAAAGTCAGAGTAATGCATGCTAACTTACCTACTTGGTTAAAACAAAAATGTGTTGAGGATAACAAATTAAGTTTGAGATACAAAAATGGTTCTCAAGTAAAGGCTGTATCAAGTGGTGAGGATGCGGGTCGTTCAGAAGCGTTATCTTTATTAGTTCTTGATGAAGCTGCATTTATTGATAAAATTGATACAATATGGGCAGCAGCATCTCAGACGTTATCAACTGGTGGACAATGTATAGCATTATCTACACCAAATGGTGTTGGTAATTGGTTTCATAGAACTTGGATGGATTCTGAAGATGGATTAAATGATTTTAATTTTATTAAATTACATTGGACATTACATCCAGATAGAGAACAAGAATGGAGAGATGACCAAGACAAATTATTAGGGCCTTCATTAGCAGCTCAAGAATGTGATTGTGATTTTATCACTTCTGGTCAATCAGTAGTTGATGGTGTTATTTTAGAAGAGTATAGAACTACTCAAGTTAAAGACCCAATTGAGAAAAGAGGTATTGATAGTAATGTTTGGATTTGGGAGCCACCAAACTATACAAAAGATTATGTAGTATGTGCTGACGTTAGTAGAGGAGATGCTACAGACTATTCTGCGTTTCATATTATAGATGTAGAAAGTTTAGAACAAGTCGCTGAATATAAAGGTAGAATGTCTACAAGAGATTATGGTAATCTGTTAGTTAATATAGCTACTGAATATAATAATGCATTACTTGTTATTGAAAATAATAACATTGGTTGGGCAGCAATACAACAATGTATTGATAGGGAGTATGAAAATTTATTTTATATGTCAAAAGATTTACAAATAGTTGATGTACATAGACAAGTTAATAATAAAATTAATAGAATGGAAAAACAATTAGTTCCAGGATTTACATTAACACAAAAAACAAGACCATTAGTAATAGCAAAATTAGAAGAATTTTTTAGAGAAAGATTAGTAACAGTTCATTCACAAAGATTAATTGATGAATTGTTTGTATTTATATATAATGGTAGTAGGGCAGAAGCTATGAGTGGTTACAATGATGATTTAGTAATGTCTTATGGTATGGGTTTATGGATAAGAGAGACAGCTTTAAGATTACGAGCTGAAGGTATAGAATTGCAAAAGAAAGCAATGGGTAGTATTACATCAAATCAAGGAGTATATACACCAACAGATAACCAAAATGATTCTTGGTCTTGGGAAGTAAACAAACAAAAAGAATCATTAGAGTGGTTAATTAATTAAAGAGGTAAAAAATGGCTGATACAAGTCTAAGATCAAGATTACAACGACTTTTTTCTACAAATGTAGTTGTACGAAATGTAGGTGGAAAAAAATTAAAAGTCGCCGATACTAGTCGTATGCAATCTGTCGCTAGAAATAATTTAATCGATAGATATCAAAAAATATTTACGGGAAGTGGACTTAGTGGATATTCCGATTCTATGTTCACAAAATCACAAAGGTTAAATTTATTTAAAGATTATGAATCAATGGATAGTGACGCAATCATTTCTTCAGCACTTGATATTTACGCTGATGAATCAACAATGAAATCAGAATATGGTAATGTTTTAGAAATTAGAACAGATAATGGTCAAGTTAAAGAAATATTACATAATCTTTTTTATGACATATTGAATATAGAATTTAATTTATGGCCGTGGGTTCGTAATATGTGTAAGTATGGAGATTTCTTTTTACAATTAGAAATTAATGAAAAGTATGGTATAACTAATGTAGTACCTATGTCAGTTTATGATGTTACACGAATGGAAGGATTAGATCCAGAAAATCCAGAATATGTAAAATTTTTAATTGAAAGTGCTACAAATCAACATAGATACAAACCACAAGCTTCAGCTGAAAGAACCGAGTTGGAAAATTATGAAGTAGCTCATTTTAGATTACTTTCAGATTCTAATTATTTACCATATGGTAAGTCTCAAGTTGAAGGTGCTCGTAAAAATTGGAAACAATTATCACTTATGGAAGATGCTATGTTAATTCATAGAATTATGAGAGCACCAGAAAAAAGAATATTTAAATTAGATATTGGTAACATTCCACCAAATGAAGTTGACAATTATATGCAAAAAGTTATTACTAAAATGAAAAAAGCACCAGTTGTTGATGAAGGTACAGGTGATTATAATTTAAAGTATAATATGCAGAATATTACTGAAGATTTCTTCTTACCTGTTCGTGGTGGAGATAGTGGAACGAATATAGAATCTCTTCCTGGTTTAACTTATGAAGCTACAGAAGATATTGAATATTTAAAAAATAAATTATTATCAGCTTTAAGAATACCTAAAGCGTTCTTAGGATTTGAAGAACAAATTGGTTCAAAGGCAACTCTTGCAGCAGAAGATGTAAGATTCGCTCGTACCATTGAAAGAATTCAAAGAATTACAATATCAGAGTTAACTAAGATTGCAATTATTCATTTGTATGCACAAGGGTATACAGATTCCGATTTAGTAGATTTTGAGTTAGATTTAACGAACCCATCAACAATATATGAAGAAGAAAAAGTTGAATTATGGAATAATAAAACAAGTTTAGCTTCTTCAATGTTACAAGATGGATTAGTTTCTACAGAGTGGATTTATAAGAACATATTTGGGTTTAGTAATGAAGAAATTAAAAAAGAAGATAAAAAAATTGTATATGATTTTAAACAAAAATTTAGAAGAGAACAGATTCAAACAGAAGGAAACGATCCTGAAGAATCTGGACAAGCGCAGGGAACACCATCAGATATGGCTATGGGTAGAACTGGTCATGAATTAGATGATGAAGGTGGTTCACCTGAAGGTGGTTGGGATGGTGCAGGAAGACCAAAAGAGGGTGGTAAGTATGGAAAAGATAGTGGTGCAAGAGGTAGAGACCCACTTGGAGCTCACGATAAGAAAAAAGGTGGTAGTGGTTCACTTAAATATGGTAAACCATTAGCACTTGCACACTATGATAAGTTAAAAAAATCAATGAAATTTGGCAAAAAAGATGTAGAGTTAATAAATGAAACAACAGAAGTTGAAAAAGAGTACAAAGATGATGTATCTTCTTTAATGAATGGGGTTTCAAATGACTAATTATTATTTAACTTTATATTTATTTATGACAAATTGTAAGGAAATTTGGAGTATTTTGTAATGGCTCGAAAATTAAAGCATTCAAAAATAAAGAATACAAGTATTCTTTTTGAATTATTAACAAGACAGATAACAGCTGACGTTTTGGCAGGAAAAAGTACTAAATCAGTAAAAATAGTTAAAAAATATTTTAACGAAGATACTGAATTAGGAAAAGAACTTCAATTATATCGCATTCTTTCAGAAAAACATTGTACTACTGAAAGTAGAGCAGATAATTTAATGGAAATTGTATTAGAATCAAGACAAAAGTTGAATAATTCTAAACTTCGCAATGAAAAATACAATTTAATTAAAGAAATTAAAGAAAATTATAATTCAAATGATTTTTTCAATGGCCGTATTCCAAATTATAGATTACTTGCGTCAATTTATAATATATTTCAATCCCAAGCTTCACCTACAGTATTTAATCCAGAACAAGTTGTTAATTCTAAATTTACTGTTTTGGAGCATATTATAAACAAAAGAGTTAACGATAAAGAAATAAAAGAAAAAGTTTTATCTGAGTATAATAAAAAAGATAAAGATTTAAGATTACTTGCTTATCAAATTCTTGTTGATAAATTTAATCAAAAGTATAAGACTTTGAATGAATCTCAAAAGAATTTATTAAAAAATTATATAAATAATATTAGTAACACAAATTCATTAAAAGAATTTATTGATGGGGAAGTTGTTAATATTGAAAAAGAATTAAATAAACATTTACCTAATGTTGATGATACAATTACAAAAATTAAATTAACGGAAGCTGTGAAACAATTAGATAATTTAACAAAAGGTAAAATTGTAAAAGATAAACAGGTTTTAACTCTAATGCGTTATTATGAATTAGTAAAGGAGTTAAGGGATGTCCACAAAAATTAAGATTGAAACTTTAAAAAAATATATTAAAGAGCTAATTAAACAAGAATTAGCTGAAGTTTCTGTAACTGGTGCTATTGATGGTGGTGAAGGTCCTCCAAAAACACCATATGCTTTTAAGAAGAAAAAGAAAAAGAAAGACGAATCTATAAATGAAGCTAAGTTTGCAGTAAAGTTTAATATAGGTACTATGGGTGAAACCGCAATGATTGTAATTGATGCTGCTTCAGAAGGAGCCGCAAAAATGTTGGTAGCTAAACAACTAAGGCAGGGTCAAAAAGGTATAGTAAGTGTTAAACGAGTTGAAGCTGGTAAAGCAAAACAAGTTAGTCAAAGACTTGAGAATGTAAATGAAGGCAGATACCACGATTACAGAAATGATGAATCTCTATCACCAAAACAAAAAATTGGTTACTCAATGAGAGAGGTTCGAGATAAATTGAATGAGTTAGATAAACTTGTTAAAATGAATGTGAGATTGAAGAACGAAATAGGAGTAGATTCTACATCCTATTGGAAACGAACTCACACGGCTATGAAAAAAATAAGTGAAAGGTTAGTAAAACTAGCAAACAAAGTCGGTCAACTTTACTAATCTTATCATGAAACCGTCTTGGGATAAAGATGGACTTAATTTTTTAGGCAGATTGTTAAGTCTATCTAACTTAAAAAAGCGTTGGCTTATAGAAGAAACTAAAGTCAAAGGTGAAGAGCCTAATAAAATGGAAACAATTAGTTTCATAAATAAGTGGATAAAAAAATTGGAAGATATGAAAAACGAAATTATTAAGACACGGAGTTAAATGTGAGACAACTTATAGTAGATTATTTACCATTTGAGGTAAAACCAGAACAAATTAATGAATCATTAAAAGAGAATGATGGTAAATTAATTGTACGCGGTGTTTTGCAACGTGCTGAAGCAAAAAATCAAAATGGAAGAGTATACCCAAAAGACATATTACATCGTGAAGCTAAAAAATATGCAAAAGAATTTATAAAAGAACGTAGAGCTATGGGTGAACTTGACCATCCAGAGAGTTCAGTAGTTAATTTACAAAACGTATCTCATAATATAAGAGAAATGCACTGGGAAGGTGATAATTTATTAGGTGAAGTTGAAGTTTTAGGTACACCAAGTGGAAATATACTAAAAGAATTATTTAAATCAGGTATTAAGTTAGGTATCTCTTCAAGAGGTATGGGTTCAGTAGAAACTGTAAATGAAGAAGGAGATCAAGTTACTCAAGTACAGCCTGATTTTGAATTAATTGCATTTGATTTTGTTTCTAATCCATCTACACATGGAGCTTTTATGTACCCAATGAATGAGGGTGTTACAAATGATATTGAAATACCAGCAGGTAGAGCGTGTGGTGTTTATTGTAAAGTAGAATCTGTAATAAATGATATTATGAGAGGGTAGATGAAAATTTTAGAATCATATAAAAATATAGCTAAAAGTCTTCTTATAGAAGAAGAAGATGTTATGGGCCACATCATAAAGTATAAAGATGAAGACGGTGATGAAAAAGAAATTACTGTCAAAAGTGCATTACAATCGGGAGACTCACATCCAGCATATCAACAAGCAAGAGACATCGCTGATAAAGGACAAGCTGGTTTAGCAAAGAAAGATAAAGAAAAACCAAAAGGTAAAGCTTTAGGCAAAGGAGATTTCGAAAGAGATTTAGATGATGATCCAACTAGAGGAGATCCTGATGACGCTTGGGATGATGAAGAAGGCAGAGCAAAACCATCTGGTGGAGATATCGAAGATCATGAAATTGAAGCACTTATTTCACCTCTTGAAGTAGATGATTTTATTGAGAAATATGATGATAAACTTTCTGATGAACAAAAAGATGAACTTTATGATTTGGGATCAGATTTAGAGGCTGCGGAAGGTGAAATGGCAACAGGACAAATTGATGATGATGAATATGAAGATAAAATATCCGATATACAAGGTCAGATTGCAAATGTAGTACGGGGGGATGGTTTTGAAGATGATGATATTCAAGGTATGAATATGACAGTAAGAGACAAAAAAGCAGAGGCACAAATGGATGCAGGTAGAGTTGCCGATAAAGTTGCTGACAAACATGGACTTGAAGTAGATATGAGTGGTGGTGATGATGATAATTCTTATGAGCTTGTTGGAGATAATGAAGGTGAGTATCCTGGTGATAACGGAATTATGGTATCAGCAATTGAAACGGATGATGGAATTGAATATACTATAGGTATGGGTGGTGTGAATCAATTTTGGGGTGAATCATTTAATTCAAAGGAAGAAATGGAATCCGCATTAGATAAAATAGCAGGTGATAAAAAAGTTCAAAACGCATTAAATAAAGGTGATATTCACAATATTAAAGACCATATAAAAACATTAGTTGGTGATGATTCGGCCGAAGATAAAGAAAAAATGGACCCTGAAAAAGATGGATATGCTCAAACTTTGAATAAACAGTCTGGTTCAGAATTTAAAGAAACGGTATATGATTATTTATTTCTATATGGTCATAAAATTCCAAAAGAGTCATATAATGATATTGAAAAGTGGTATAATGAATTAGATTCTGGAGCTCCTGAAGATAGAGAGGAAGAACTTAAACAAAAAATTGCAGATGAAATAGAAGGATTAGAAGCTAATAACGAATCTATTAAAATAATTAATGGTAAAAAATATAAACCAGTTAAAGAAGAAAAGAAAGTTACAGAAAAACATCCTTTCAGAAAAACTTATGAAAGAATGGGTGGAAAATAGTGGCTAATTATATAGATATGATGAAACGGTGGAAGGATTGGCGTTTAGGCGAAACTGCAGAGCAAGTTTTAGCTGAGGCAATAGAAAATGAAACAAGTCTACCATTTCAAATAAT
>VTLG01006715.1_pt1 | contig 11342 bp, 12 predicted proteins | sample 4694571 | NCBI WGS metagenome assembly VTLG01 (sample SAMN12604809, study PRJNA352737) | marine metagenome | biome: ENVO:00000447; feature: ENVO:00000209|ENVO:00000569|ENVO:01000036; material: ENVO:00002151; isolation source: viral sequences binned using virsorter ... | reverse complement strand
TTCCTAATGGTCGCTTTGCAGACCAGCTCACGACGTGGACCTTTCCTATTCTTAAACTAGGCAATCTAGACGCCAAACGAGACTGGGGACATGCTGAGGATTATGTGAGGGCTATGTGGCTAATGATGCAGCAGGAGGCTCCTGACGATTATGTTGTAGCCACGGGGGAAACTCATTCAGTCAGAGATTTTCTAGATGCGGCCTTTTACCGTATAGGGATCGAGGAGTGGGATGCTTATGTGGGAATAGATCCTAAATACTATAGACCCGCAGAAGTAGACTATTTACTGGGATGTCCGAAAAAAGCCCAGAATCTCCTAAGTTGGAAGCCGGAAATTTCTTTTACCGAATTAGTCCATAAAATGGTGGAGTATGACATCAATGAGGCGAAATTACAACGACCCCGCCTACAAGAGTTTTAGGCTAGATGTGCTAAAGAGAGACAAATTTACCTGTCAAATGTGTAAAGCTAAGGGGAAGAAAACTAGGTTAAATGTACATCATATCATGAAATGGTCGTCGGCGGCCTCTTTGAGATACGACGTGGATAATGGGATAACTCTGTGTCGTAAATGTCACGATGACATAAACGGGAAGGAAAACCACTATATTGCTTATTTTTTAGAATTAATTAAAAAGGGTTAAGATATGTTCAACAAAGAGAAACCAGAAAAGCCTTTAGACGGACAGCTTCACTCCCAGAAACTATCTGAAGCTATAGACAAAGTAGAGGATATTTTAACAAAAGATGGTGAATCGGCGGTTCTTACCGGTCTAGGTAATCAGGTGTTCGATGCTCTATGGGTAAAATATCAACAAAATATACGATCTCCGAAACAAGGTGGCATAGGCGGGTTGTTATTGGGTTTTAACGGTGGTAATGGCGATATAACCGTAACAAATAGACGACCAAAACCGGCACCAGCACCTCCTGAGCCAGATGACAACGAGGATGAATAATTATTAAATGCGAAATTATACCGTAATAAAAGACACACGAGAGCAGGACGGGTGGATATTTTCACCTTATGATAAATGTGATGGAATGGATATAGAGACTCTCCACACGGGAGATTATACCCTGAAGGGGTTTGAGGATGTGGTTTGCGTAGAGAGAAAAGCGTGTACCTCTGAAATAGCGATGAACTTAGGACGCAAAAAAAAACCATTTCAAGCAGAGATGGAAAGGATGAAAGACTATAACTTTTCTTTTATCATTTGCGAATTTGGTATGGATGCTCTCCTGAAATATCCGGAGGGGTCTCGTGTTCCAAAGAACGCTAGATCTAAAGTTCGAGTTACTGGTAAATATTTATTAAAGTGTTTGTTAGAGTTTCAAATCTGGTACGATACTAAAATTATTTTTTGTGAAAATAAGGGAAACGCTTTTTTGGTATGTAATAGTCTTTTCAAGAGACTCAATGAATTATTTTACATGAGGAATAAAGATGGCGGCGACCAAGAAACTGCCGAGTAAAGTCTATGTTCTGGGTCACGAATACGCAATAGAGGAAATGTCAGAGAGATTGTTCAAGGAAAGAGAAGCATATGGCGATTGTGACAATGAGCAAAAAAGAATTAGAGTTTATTGTGGCACCACATACTCCGTTACCAGAGACACGTTGTTGCACGAAATACTGCACGCTGCGTGGTCCCTGCTTTATATACAAGCAAGAGATGAAGAGGAAAAAATAGTTTCTAGATTAGCCACTCTACTTATAGGTTTTTTTGACGACCCAAGGAACTTAAAAGTAAAAAATTTCATACTGGGTCACGGAAAGGAACGATCATGAATCGCCTTCTTACAACAACACTTTTAGCAGTTATTATTACGCCCCTTTCTTTTTCAATATCCTATGCCCAAAATCAAGTTGCTCAACATTTACAAGATGTTAGCGTAACGATCAAAGCTGGAAGATCTGAAGGTTCAGGGGTTATTATCTCTAGAGATCTTCTACTCAATAAAGACACAGAAGAAAAAACCAAAGTTAATTTTATATGGACTTGTGCGCATGTGGTGGACGGCCTTAGATCTACTCGTACCGTTATTGATGGTCAGGGTAAAAATAAAACCATCATAGAATTCAAAGACGCTCAAGTGGTAAAAGAGCTAGTAGAAGGGGGTAGAAAAGTTGGCGAGCTGAAAATGGATGCCAAGGTTATCCTGTATTCTGATGCTACAGATGGAGAAGATCTAGCTCTTCTGATAGTTAGAAAGAGGGGATTTGCAGATCAAAATACAGAATTTTATCTAGAGAATAAGAATGTGCAGATTGGAGAGCCTCTTCTTCATGTGGGTTCTTTGCTTGGTCAGGCTGGAGCCAATTCTATGACAAACGGAATAATGTCGCAGGTTGGTAGAGTTCTTAATATTGGTTCTGGAGACGGAACCGTGTTTGATCAAACAACCGTTACGGCATTTCCGGGTTCGTCTGGGGGTGGTGTTTTCATGAAAGATGGAAAGTATGTCGGTATGCTAGTTAGGGGATCTGGCGAAACTTTCAACTTTATTGTGCCAGTGAGAAGAATGACCAAATGGGCCAAGAAGAGAAATATAGAGTGGGCTATTGACTCCTCTAAGCCATTGCCAACGATTGAAGAGATTAGTAAATTTAAGCCCGAAGACGCAGAGTTGGATCGTACTAATAGCGGTGGCGCAAAACCCTCCCTATTCCCATTTTTAATCCAAACAACTAGCAAGCCAGAGGTTGAGCAAACAAAATGATTAATAATGCCAGCAAAATAGAAGACGCTTGGCTTGGCATAGAGGTTGATGAGTCTGAGCTATTTAATCCTATGGATTTTGTAGTGAGCGGTGCAAATAGAGACGATCTACTAGAGAGAATCGCTTGGCTCATGGTGCGTCCTGAGTATTTTTCGTTTGTGTGTAAATATATATTAAACATAGAGCTGTTACCGTTTCAGTCTCTCATCTTACATGAAGTGTGGAACAGAAAATTCCCTATGCTTATCGGTTCTCGTGGTATGGGGAAATCTTTCATACTCTCTGTCTACCCCCTTCTGCGCGCTCTATTCATGCCCAGACGGAAAATCGTCGTGGTTGGTGCGGCATTTAGACAGTCTAAGGTTCTGTTTGAATACATGGACACTATATGGAAAAATGCGCCAATCTTGCGAGACTTGTGTGGCACAAATAGTGGGCCGCGAAGGGATGTTGACCGATGTGTGATGCATATCAACGAGAGTACGATAACATGTCTCCCTCTTGGTGATGGTTCTAAGATTAGAGGGCAAAGAGCTAACGACATCATCGCAGATGAGTTTGCGTCTATACCTCGTGATATTTTTGAAAACGTTGTGGCTGGTTTTGCCGCTGTCGCGGCCTCCCCCTCTGAAAAGGTTAGAAGTAAGGCCAAGAGAAAGAAGTCTAAGGAGTTAGGTATAGATGCTCACGAGAGGTCCGATTCCCTAATAGAGAAGTCTAATCAGATAATACTGTCTGGTACGGCTTATTATGATTTTAACCATTTTTCTGATTATTGGAAAAGGTATAAGGATATAATCAATAGTGGAGGCAGTGAAAAGAAGCTGCAAGAAGTTTTTGGAGAGAGTGTTCCAGAAGAGTTTGATTGGACCGAATATTCTGTGATTCGCATGCCTGTAAATACTCTTCCAGACGGCTTTATGGATGAGGGTCAGGTTAGTAGAGCAAAAGCGACGGTTCATTCTGGGATATATAATATGGAATATGGGGCCTGCTTCACCACCGATAGTCAGGGCTTCTTTAAACGTAGCTTGCTTGAAGCCTGTACAACTTCTCCGTCTGAACCTGTAAAATTACCTTCGGGGGAGATTTCTTTTGAGTCGATACTAAAAGGGTCTCCCGATCAGAAATATGTATTTGGTGTTGATCCCGCGTCCGAAGTTGATAATTTTAGTATTGTCGTCTTGGAGGTTCGAGGAGATCATAGAAGGATTGTACACTGTTGGACAACCAACCGGCAGCAGCATAAAGATAAACTACGGTCCAAAATTGTAAATGAGGATGATTTTTATTCTTATTGTGCAAAAAAAATCAGACAGCTAATGAAGGCATTTCCGTGTGTAGAAATTGCTTTGGATGCTCAGGGTGGCGGAATTGCTGTGATGGAAGCGTTGCATGATAAAGACAAGATTCCAGAAGGAGAAGTTCCCATATGGCCTGTAATTGATGAGAATAAAGCAAAGGATACCGATGACCATTCAGGTCTTCATATTTTACGCCTTTGTCAATTTGCGAGAGCCGATTGGTTAGCAGAAGCAAACCATGGGCTCAGAAAAGATTTTGAAGACAAGATCTTACTATTTCCCTTCTTTGACGCGGCAAGCATAGGGTTGTCTATTGAGCATGACAAGGTGGCGGGAAGAAGGTACGATACACTTGAAGACTGCGTTATGGAGATAGAAGAACTTAAAGATGAATTATCTATGATAGTATTGACGCAAACCTCAACAGGCCGAGAAAGATGGGATACCCCCGAAGTCAAAGTGGCGGCGGGAAAGAAGAGCAGACTTCGCAAGGATCGTTATTCATCACTGCTAATGGCTAATATGTCTGCGAGATGTCTCTCTTTTGAACAGAGCGTTTCCGAATTTGCTACTATTGGCGGTTTTGCTCAAACGGATAACGATTCTAGGTTTAGTAACGAGCAGCTATACCATGGGCCGTCTTGGTTTTCGGAAAAAATGCAGGACGTGTATTAGTTTGTGTATAGTAGTATTGACAATAGTATTAGCAATATAATTGATTGGAGAACAGCATAAATGTCTAAATCACCACTTTACAGAACGTGGGAAAGTGACTCTCAGAAACAGGAGGCTTACGCTCTCACCTCCGATGCCTCAGAGGCTTATGACGGCATACAAAAAGCCGTTGCATATGGCCGTAGAACGAGTTATATAGACATTGAGCCCAATAGATCCGTGCGATCTAGTTTTCTTCGAGAGGATTATGACAATTTTCGTCCGGGCGAATCTGTATCGAATCGTCAAAAGAGAATCATAAAAATGAGTATGCAGGCTTATGACAAAGTCGGTATTATTCGCAATGTGATTGATCTTATGAGTGATTTTGCTTCACAGGGTCTTACCCTTGTACATCCCAATAAAACGATAGAAAAGTTTTACAGAAAGTGGTTTGTTCAAGTGGGCGGAATAGATAGATCTGAAAGATTTTTAAATTATCTTTATAGATGTGGCAATGTTGTTGTCAAAAGAAGAACCGCCAAATTGAATCGTAAAAAAGAGCAAGAGCTTAAGAGGTCTGGAGGAGCGGATTTAGAGGTGTCTGATCTTAAGATTCCCAGAAGAGAGATTCCTTGGACTTATGATTTTCTTAATCCTTTAGCAGTCGATGTTCGTGATCATGGAGGTCAGGTTATCGGAAAGCCTGAGTTTGTGCTGAATTTATCTAAATACACTTCTGAATCACTAGTGAATAGTGCGACAACAAACAAGACTATATTTAAAACATTACCACTTGATTTACAGCGTAGACTTAGCGATGGCGATAGAACAATTCCTCTAGATTTAGACAAGGTTGGTTTCTATCACTACAAAAGAGATGATTGGATGATGTGGGCTAATCCCATGATATACGCTATTCTTGATGATATTATGATGCTAGAAAAAATGAAACTTGCCGATCTTGCTGCGCTCGATGGTGCGATTTCTAATGTTAGACTATGGACGGTCGGTGATTTAGATCACAAGATTATTCCAACAAAAGCTGCTATAAACAAGCTGAGAGACATATTGGCTAGTAATGTGGGTGGCGGAACGATGGACCTTGTATGGGGTCCGGAACTCAACTTTTCAGAAAGTCAGTCTCAAGTCTATAGATTCTTGGGTGCGGAAAAATATCAGCCGGTTCTTACGAGTATCTATGCGGGGCTCGGCATTCCTCCCACTCTAACCGGGGCGTCTACTAGCGGAGGTTATACTAATAACTATGTGTCTCTCAAGACTCTTATTGAAAGACTAGAATATGGGAGAGAGATCCTGTCTCAATTTTGGAGACATGAGATTGAGATAATCAGAAAAGCGATGGGTTTTAGATTTCCTGCTGAGATTCATTTTGATTCAATTATATTATCTGATGAAGCGGCTGAGAAACAGCTATTGATTCAGTTGGCGGATAGAGATATTATTTCTCAGGAAACTTTGCTTGAGAGATTTAGAGAACTGCCCGGAATCGAGCGAGTGCGTGTACGAAGGGAAGAAAGAGAAAGGACAAATGACACAGGCGCTCCAAAGAAGGCTGGACCTTATCACAATCCTCAACACAAAGAAGATGTTGCAAAAATCTCGCTAACTAAGGACGCTTTAGATTCTGATGAATATTTGGAAAAGCTTGGTCTTCCTCCCGCGATTAAAGAGGAGGTAGTTGATCGTGATCCTGCTCCGGAGCAGGACGAGAAATATAATCCAGAAGAGCTTAATGGGCGACCAAGATTCTCTAGAGATACTACAAAACGAAAAGAGAAGCGAGTTTTGCCTCGTAGTGGAGACGCTACTACAGCCACCCTCTGGGCATTAGATGCTCAGTCCAAAATATCCGAAGTTCTTTCTCCAATAGCTCTTGCTCATTTCAATAAAAAGAATGCTAGAAGTCTAAATAAGTCAGAAGTAGACCAATTAGAGTATCTGAAAATGTGCGTATTGACCGGAATGACACCATATATGGAAATAACTTCTGAGGTTGTTAAGCAGTTATTAGATGGAAAAACCAAACCTTCTGATGAATTCAATTCTATTGTGGAACACAAGATAGACTCTTTTGTTCTAGCAAACAATAAGCAGCCCAATAGCTCTGAGATGAAATACATATACGCTTCTTCATTTACAGATATGCATGATTTTACTTAATAATTACCCAACATTTTGTTTTTTGTGTATTATCGTTGTGGAGGCTATTAAATGAAGATATATAAATCTGAAATCAGAGACGGTTTAGGCGACCTTCTTTCTGAGAAGAGTAGCGTAGCATGTTGTGCTGTCGCAGAAACTTATAATCCAGAAGACTCCAGCCAGTTAAGAAAATTACTCGCTGAGGAGTCCACTGTTGCACAAAATGAAGATCAAATAGATTTATATTATCTTAAGTCTATATTAGTTAGTACGGGGTGGAACAAGAATGATGACGTGTTTGATCCCAAAGAATTGTGGATAGCCAAAGAAACGCCCGAAGACAAGCCCTTTAATTTCATGCATGATGAAAAAGATATTATCGGCCATATTACCGGCAATACTGTTGTTGATTTTGAAGGCTATGAAATTGATACCAACACAGAAGAGGTGCCTGACACCTTCAATATTTTAACAACTTCCGTTATATATACGGAGTGGAGTGACGAAGATCAAAGAAGCAGAATGCAAAAAATCGTTTCTGAAATCGAGGATGGAAAATGGTTCGTTTCAATGGAGTGTTTATTTCCAGACTTTGATTATGCTCTAACAGCCTCTGACGGGTCTACTAAGGTTTTACCTAGAAATGAAGCGTCTGCATTTTTAACAAAGCATCTAAGATCTTATGGCGGAAGTGGAAAGTATGAAGACTATAGAGTTGGCAGATTATTAAGAAACTTATCGTTCTCTGGTAAAGGCTTAGTTTCCAGACCTGCTAATCCTCGTAGTGTAATATTGGAAGGAAACGAATTTTTTGATGAATCTAAAGCAGAAATTTTAACTATATCCTCTATAAAGGAGAGTCCGATGAGTGATAATCATGAAAAGCAAATCTTAGATTTGCAAAAGGAGCTTGCTGAAGCAAAAGCTGAAAATGAAGCGCTGCGAGACAAGGTTACCGCTGAGAAGCAAACCGAGTTCCAGTCAAAAATCGATAGTCTTGAAGAAACTCTTGCCGAGCAGGTTGCACAGATTGCTGGCAAAGACGAAGAAATCAAGACTCTAGCCGGGTCTGTTAAGTCACAAGAGGAGTCTCTTGCGGCCAAAGACGAGGATATTAAGTGTAGGGATGAAGAATTAGCCGTTATGAAGAAAAATGAAGCGCTTATGAAGCGGAAGGCTAAGTTGGAAGATCTCGGACTTGATGCCGAGGAAGCCATCGCTACTGTTGAAGAGTTCCAGTCTGTTGACGAAGAAACCTTTGACAAAATTGTAGCCGTGATGAAGAAAAGAGCTTCTCAGGAAGAACAACCTGAAGAAGCGCAAGAAGAAACAGCTCCAGTGGCTAGCGCTGAAGTTGACGAAGAGAAGGATAGTGCCGAGGCTAATATTGAGGTCTTGGAAGACGCCGAAGAATCGGCGGAAGTCGCTATCGCAGAAGCTGTTGGTGAAGAAGACTCTGCGGAATCTCTTCGTGCGGTTGCTAGCGAATGGCTTGGTTCTATTTTGCAGTCCGTTCCAAAAGAAGACAACTAATTAAATTTTTACAAAAGGAGATTCATAATGGCTCTTAAATCAGATAGAAGTACTCTTCAAACTGACATCTCGTTTTTTATGAACGAAGCCGCTACTCGCGGTGGTGTCGCAGTTATTAGCACTGGTGGTTCTGGCGCGTCTATGGACAATGGTTCAGCTCTTGTAACTTATGCAGCCGCTCCATCTGGAACGGCGGCAGTAGGATTGCTGATGAACGATATGGTTAATATTGACCTTACTAGACAACACTTGAATCAGCATAAAGACGAAGTTCAAAAGGGTGGTAAAGTCACTCTTCTCAACAAGGGTTGGGTTGTGACCAGCAACTTGGAAGGAACTGATCCCAATGCGGGCGATTTAGCCTACTTGGCACATAGTGGAAATCTTTCGTCATCTAATATTGGCGGAACTGATTCTGCTGAGAAAATGGTTGTCGGACGATTCCTGTCGGATGTCGATGAGGATGGTTACGCCAAGGTGTTTATCGATCTTCCTAACACAAACCGCTCAGTCTAATCAACCCAAAGAAAAGGAGAGTTAATATGTCTACTAAAAACCGACCCACGCCCGAATTTATTGAGTTGCTCAAGCGCTCGGGTAGTTCTGATAAGATGGTCGCAGTGGCGGCCCAAAGAGAAATCGCTAAAGCTCTTGAAGCACCTATTCGTAAGGGTGTGTTGTTTGGCGATATTGTTACGTCAATTTATGAAGCAATGCCTTTGGAACCCGGCGCTACGCCAGAATTTCCATTGGATCTTTTGGCTCCCGGTACGGAGACTGATCACATTGCGTACACCAATCCCGGCAACGGTCGTATTCCCGAACGGCATGTCGAAGGTGATTACGTGATGGTTAACACTTACGGCATTAGTAGCTCGATTGATTTCTTGCTTAAATATGCTCGTGAAGCTAACTGGAATGTGGTTGCTCGTGCTATGCAAGTGCTCGAATCGTCATTTGTTAAGAAGATTAACGATGATGGTTGGCACACACTTTTGGCTGCTGCTGTTGATCGTAATATTTTGGTTTACGATGCCGACGCTGCCGCTGGCCAGTTTACCAAGCGTTTGATCAGCCTCATGAAGACGGTTATGCGTCGAAATGGTGGCGGTAATAGCGCTACTGCTCCCGGTCGTTTGAGCGATCTTTATTGTTCGCCTGAAGCGATTGAAGATATCCGTAACTGGGGTGTTGATCAATTAGACGAAATCTCGCGTAGAGAAATCTATGTTGCCAACGATGATGGACCGGCAATCACGAGAGTCTTTGGTGTCAACCTTCACGATATCTTTGAATTCGGTGATGGGCAAGAGTATCAGACTTACTTCACCAGTGATCTCGGTGGCTCCCTTGAGAGCAGCGATGTTGAGCTTGTGATCGGTCTTGATCAGGGTCCGAACGACAGCTTTGTAATGCCCGTCAAGAAGGAAGTTGAAGTTTATGAGGATGAAGGTCTTCATAGACATCAGCGTCAGGGTTATTACGGCTGGGCAGAAATTGGTTTTGGCGTTCTTGATAATCGAAGGGTTCTTGCTGGCTCCTTCTAATATCATTACTTTCCGCCAATCTTCGGCTACCCTAGAGCTTTTTAGGGTAGCCTTTTTTATTATATCGTTGTTTTTGTGTATTGTTTACTGGAGGGTACAATGTTTGGCCATGGCGCTTTTAGCGAGTTAAGCTTTAGTGAAACAAAAGACACAGCAGCTGTGTTTGTGGGATCTTTGCCTATTATCTATTTTAATAGCTCGACTCTAACTTTCCCACTTAATATCAATAAAAGCGCCGATTTCCCTCTACAATTGAATACACTACAGGATTACGCTTTAAAAGTTAATACGGTTATAGATCTTACCACAAGGAGATAGAAAATGGCTCAATTTTGTGTGAATATTGCCGACGGTGATGTTTCTAGAGTGGTTGCCGCCATGTGCGCCAATTATGGATATGCGGTCACTGTGCCCAATCCGGACTTTAATCCAGACCTTCCAGTAGATCCAGATACAAATCCGCAAAACATTCCTAATCCCGAAACGTCCAATCAGTTTGCTAATCGTATGACAAGAGATTTTCTGATGACCAATACAGTCGCTCATGAGTTAAAAGTAGAAAAGGAAGCTGTTCCTCAGCCTTCTCCTCCAGACATTACAGATCCGGCAGAATAAGGAAACTATATTATTTTTTAATATCTGGTAGGAGCCATCATGGTACTTAAAGTAGCAGACAGAATAAAACAAACCACTACCAGCACGGGAACCGGAGACATATCTTTTACAGGAACTCCTGTTGGATTTGCTTCCTTCGGTTCCGTTTTGTCAGATGGTGATGTCACTTACTACGCTATAGAGGAAAATGATAAGTGGGAGATTGGTGTAGGGACTTATGGCTCCGATAACATGGTGCGTAGTTATGTATTGGCTAGTTCCAATAGTGATAATCGTATTAATTTGGGCGGTAGTGGTGTTGTTTTTATTACGTATCCGGCAAGTAGGAGCGTTATCAAAAATCAAGAGTCTCAATTGGTAATTGGTCCATCTGGATTAATTTTCAATGATGGTGACGTTCTTGTTGATAATTCAGTAGCTATATATGCTTCTGGTAATTCGTTAACTAATGCTAGCCAAATTGTTGGTGTGTCTGGTATTGCTGCCTATGCATCCGGTCAGTGGGCTACTTTAAAACTTTCAGATTTGTCTGATGTCAATACGAGTGGAACGGTAACGTCTAGTCATCTTTTATCTTTTAACACCCCTGACAAAAGTCTACTTCTCGGAGATATTACCGGACCATCCAACGAGAGCAACACTCTTATTGGCTATGGGGCGGCTAGTGGGACGACGGGTAGCAATATTGTTTCTCTTGGTACTCAGTCCGCGATAGCAAATGCTAACGGATCACAAAATGTTAGTGTTGGTACGTTGTCCGGACCTTCAGAGCCTGAGTACAGATCTAGTGCTTCCAAT
>VTLG01004972.1_pt1 | contig 11343 bp, 20 predicted proteins | sample 4694571 | NCBI WGS metagenome assembly VTLG01 (sample SAMN12604809, study PRJNA352737) | marine metagenome | biome: ENVO:00000447; feature: ENVO:00000209|ENVO:00000569|ENVO:01000036; material: ENVO:00002151; isolation source: viral sequences binned using virsorter ... | reverse complement strand
TGTTCTTGATTGTATTAAATGTTTCAACAACCAAATCACTATTGTTCTGAAATGTTATACCTCTTTGTCTTAAATCAGTCATTCTATTGTTTATTTCATTTATTGCTCTTCTCATAGATACATGCCAATAATTATTATTATCTATTCTATTAAAGAAATGATATACACCAGAATATTTTTTACCCCAGTTTAATACAAATTTTTGATATGCTTTTTGCAACTCAATACCAACTCCAGGGCTCCATCTAAATGTTTTGGTGGATTTTACTTTTGTTCCATATCTTAAGTTGAAATTTCTTATCTTCTCTAATATTTCTGCTTGAGGTCCTAACAAGACTTCTTCAGCTATTTCACTTATGTTTGGGTTGAACTCCTCTATCTTCATTTGCCTCTCCTTTTATCAATCATTTTATCTATAGTGTGATTAACAAATAAACTTTCTAAGTCTAATAATTGCTCATCTTTCTCATGTACTAATCTTTTATACGTCTTTACTAATGCCTTCTGTTCTTTTAATTGTAACTTCATATTATTTATTAATTGATCTTTAGTCATAATGTCTCCTTTTAGTTAAAATGAGAGAATGCCTACGTTTAGCTTGTGCTTGAGTGTCTCCTCGGGACTTACATCTCTCATTTTTGTTGTCTACTATCCACCAGTTTTATTATTATTCACCCAAGCTACTAAACTCCCATCAGTAATTTCTGTGGAATTAGTAGCATCTGTACCATTAACTGATACTGCAGCTGATAAAGGTATATCTTGCTCTGATCTAAGATCACCTACATTAGTTGCATTAACTTGGGTTTCTACAAAACTAGAACCTCTTAGTACTTTTATTGTTGCCATGGCTGTTCTCCTTCTTTTGTATTTGTTGTATAAAGACTATTTCTCCAGTCAAATACATGACCTTCACCATATTCATCATACATTGATCTCCATGCTGCTCCAAATGGCAGCTTATCGAATCCTTCTTCTATCTTAAGTTCTATATTACCTATTTCATTCTTAATATCTTCTAATTGATGTTTAAGTTGACCAGTTTTAATACTCATCACTTTAACATTACTTTCTAGTACTGCTATATGATTATAAACATCATCAGTCACCCCTAACCACATATTAGTTATTCTTATTGAGTTCCATGTACACCATACAGTTAGCATAGCTAATACAGATGTTACCCAAAAAGTTCCCTTACCTTTTTTCATTTCTTCCCCTTCATTTTATTATACTTATCTTGTATTACATCACAAAATGAGCCTATATCACACAATATTTGCTCTATTCCTCTATACATTACTGTTATTGCCAATAGCCCAAAGACTATTATAAATGCAATCTTTAACATATTACTATACCTCCTGATTGTTTTAGAAATCTAGCGAATCGCTTCACATTCTCTACGTCAAATGGATAGTTAGACAAGAATTGAGTATCCTTATCATCACTTTTAGATCTTTTATCATTATCTTTCTTTATTTTATCAGAATAGTCTTGAGCTTCTCCTGATTTTATACTTTTATCTAATAATCTGCCCATTTTAAGTGCTTTGGTTTTCTTTATTACATAGCCATCATTAAAATCACCACCTCCCATATCATCTGCAGTCATTATATCTTCACATATCATACAAGTGTAACTCCACAATGGTCGCCACCACCATACATTGTTTCTAAAGTACATACCTGGATTAGCCTCAAAATACTCTTCCATTTCAGCATAGTATGTATCTCTTTCCTTATCTGTCAATGAATCAAGCAAGCTCCATCTTTCCTGATATTCTAATGATTCAATAGCATGATAGTTCTCAAACTCTACCATTCTTACATTTACTTTAGGCTTTAGCCCACTTACATCAAATCCCATTATGTATTCCTCCATATTGCTATTAATTGTCTCTTCTTCATTTTATCATGATTGTTTCCTGGGTATCTCTTGTTTGCCCATTCCACAAATTGTTGCTTAGTCCATGCTGGTACAAATGTATTATATCTCATCATATTTATCCTCATCTCCCCACAATTCAAATGAGGTATGATCCTTGCATTTTGAACAAATACCTATCATATCCATACTCTCATCTAAATCATGCAGTTCATACATTGGTTCAGCACTACAACATATACTCATCCATACTGGATCATTTGCCACAATTCACCTCCACTTCTGCCTGTTTCTCATTAAACATCAGTTCAGTCATAACAGTAGTCTTTAATGAATTAAATAACTTGACATAAAACTCCTGATCCTTTGTCTTCCATTCCCTTATTGCACCTTCTTTAGTAGTAAATACTATTGCACTTACCTTATTATGATAGTGCTCTGTCTCAAAATGTGACACAGAATCCCATGATATATAAAACATACTATCACTACTGTATATAAATAGTCCTACTACAGTTATAAAATATTCCATTTAGTAATCCTCCTCGGCCATTAGCCAGTTATATATTAATAAAAATACTACAATTGTAATAATACCCCAATAGTCTATCATCATAAATCCTCCAATTCGTCTATGTGTTTATCACCACCACCTATTTTAGTAATATGATTGTTATTATCATCTATACTAGGCTCATCACTATGAATATGTGTGGTTGAGAAATCAAGATCTATACTCCTACTACTCATTCTCTCTACTTTATCAAGAGCTGACATTATAATATCTCTATAAATATTACATTTACCACATCCATCAGGTCCTGTCTCACCTTTGTGCCATAGAATATCCATATGTGACATGATATTGACATATCTTTTATCATCTTGAGAATATTTCTTAACATGTATAATACCTTCACCTCTTTTCTTCATCTCAAGTTTATATTCTAACAACTCAGTATTCTCTTGTAATGTTTCAATTAGTTTTGTGTGCAATGCTGTATATTCATCATGCAATGATTGTATTCGTTCTTTTGATTGTTCAAGATATTTAGTTTGCATATCTCGACTCTCTTTAATAATAGAGATACGTTCTTCAAGTAAGTTATTTGTTTTTTCTGTTATCTTTAAACTTTTCATCTTTGTAGCTAGTATATCTTTTAATTTCTTATTCTCTTGATATACTGATACTTTCTTAGTTATTGTACTCATAATTACTCCTTCACTGGTTAATAGTTATTGTTGCGCTTTATGGGAGCTTAGTCATTAACTGAGTATTGTGTAGCAGTCGCTTAAACTCGGTTCTCAATCCGCTGATCCGCTTGGTCACTTAATAATGTATCAGATACATTAAATACTACTCCCATAAATTGTTGTTACATTCATCAGCCTCAGTTAACTATCATACACTAGTAGTTAGATAGACCTTGAGACATATCATATTATTCAAGGTTTTGTTATTGTTAATGAGCAGTTTAACAACATCACTCTCACTATTTCAGAGTTTATGACGTATCCTCACTTACTCAGGAGGCTCGTAACATCATGCCTTGTTTGGTGTAAAATGTTACTCTTACTTTCCTTTGTAAGGGTATTAATAGACTACAATAAATAGCTATGTATACTAGCTAAATACTGCGTTTCTAAACATTTCCAAGGCATGAATTTAATTAGAGAGATAGATCCATACGTTCTGCATGAGATGTGATTCTTACCGATCAACATTAAGCATTCTCGGCTCACACAATCTATCTCCCTAAATCTATTATTACATAGATCCACAGGTTTCACCATACATATTCCATTTAGGTGAACCAGTATTCATTTTAAATCTTCTACCTACTCTAGCTATCTTCCTGATTGCCTTACGATACGCCGTATCAGCATCACAGTCTCTAGCTATAGTTATTACATTACCACAATGACTGTAGTAATAGAATTTGTCTGTAACATTTAATTGTGTCATAATACCTCCTGGTTTGGTTAGTAGTTAATATTGTTTGGTATAAGTTTCTATTAATACTTATGTATATATCTAGCTACACACTAGTACAATTATAATAAAGATAGAACAGTGATTTCTGTTGCCAGGCTCACCACACCCCGAATTCTTTCGTAGATTTTGCTACGATGTTTTCAATTGTCAAGGAAGATTATCCTAAGTCTAACTCAGAATCATCATCAAGCTTACCACCATTGGCAAGACATTCAAGATCAGCTATCACTTTAATAGTTGTCTGAATCTTCTGCTTGATTTCATACTGACCCTCAGTCTTACGACCTAGAGTCTGATTCCAAGAACCACGAGCAGGAACTTCATGCAATCTCTTCACTAACTTGATTAGCTCCTGTTCATGGATAGACCTAATCTTCTTCATGCTGTCAGCATTCATATAGGTCATACTCCTTGTTAATTAGAAATAAATACTCAAAATAACTCAAAAATAGAATCAAAAATAACTAAAAAGAGAATCTCGAAACCCCCGAGTAAGGGGGTATGTATATATATAAGACCACATGACAAAATCCTACATTTTTTAAACCTTTTGCTATATTCCATTATGTTTTGTAAATTTAGATATGGGAAGAAAAAAACCAACTAATAAAGAGTTAACTCAGGCTATAATTGAATTGCACAATAAAGTAGATTATTTAAGCTCTGGTACTCATTCTCTATTAATAAGTTATATAGAGTTTGCAGGAAAAAGTGAAGAGTTTAAAGAATTTTTAAAAAATAAATACAGTGAAAATGAAGAGCAAGATACTAAAAAGAGCAAGTGAGATCATGGAGATTCATGAAGAAATAGGGTATTTCCCAGATATAGCTTTAGGCTATGCTGAGAATATGGAGACTTTAAAACACATGAATCATTGCGTTAAATTAGCACTAGAAGAAGCACTAGAAGATTCTAGGATTGACTGCACAAAAACAGACTAGCGAGTCGGTTTTCACAAAAAGTTATATAAACAAGATAGTTACAAGAGTTTTTTTTTGTTGCTTTTAAATTTTAAAGTATATAAATTATACCGATTCAATTGCCTTTAAAGGAGTTTAATATGGCAGAAGTTAAAGGTGTTAAGATTTATCGCTTAGAAATTTGCTATAATGACGATACTGATGAAGTGCTTCATATCAGAGAATGTATTGATGGTGCTTTTAAATCAGTATGGTATGGTGATGTTGACTTAGCTGATTATTTTGATGAGGAGGGTCTGGATTTGATAGATGAGCTTTATGATTTAGGAGAAACATAAATCAACAAGTTGATTTGTCTTGCCCTTCGGGCGCAGTCGGTTATGAGATATTACAATGTAAATAGTATACAGCACAGAGTTTATGACCCAGATGATCCAGTAGTAGAACTAGATGTAGTCGCTAATTGGAGGAAGGGCAAGGTGGGCGAGTGGGTCATGACTGATGACGACTGTGTAATCCAGGTTTTACGTAGAGGGAAAATGATAAAACCTAAAGGTAAACAAAGGGTTAGAGAGTATATAGGTACCTGTACGGGTACCTTTGTTGTATCTAAGAAAACAAAGATGGATACATCAAGAAGAACGAATATATATTCATTTGGGGGTCATAAGAAATCAGATGATATTTTAGTGGATCGTTCAAAATTAAGTAAAAGTGAAGTATTATTTGTAACATATTTAACCAGCGGCATAGAGGCTTCTAAAGCGTACTTGATGGCTTTCCCCACAAATAACCCCCATTATGCTTCTATGCAAGCTGGTAAACTTATTAAAACCGAAAGGATACGGACAGCTATGAAAGAAGAGCTAAAACCTTTATTAGAAGAATTAGGGGTGAACGAAAAATATATCTTAAAGGGTATAAAGCAAGAAGCAGAAACAGCCGAAAAAGCAGATCAAAGATTAAAAGCCTTATTTAAATTATCTGATATTATGGACCTAGAGGATAAGAATCAAACCAAGGTTACTCAAATATCAGGTGTTCAATTTAAGGGTTTTTTAGATGAAGATATTGATAAAGCTGTAAGGCCAACAGAGATAGAGGAATAGTTATGGCAGGTAAAAAAATAAATATAGTTGGTAAAAAATCAAGAAAAAAAAGAAGTGTTCGAAGTAAGAAAAGAAAAGGTGGAAGCACCAAAGCTTATAGACCTGGTACTCCTAAAGGACAAACTTGGAAGAAGGGTGGAAAGTGGGCTTAATATGACTGATACTTTAAAAATTAAGGATATAAATGACAAGGTCTTTAATTTAATGAATCAAAAAACAGAATCATTAGATTTGAATAAAAAATCAGTTAAAAAAACAAATGATGGTACTTTAGGAAAGGGTAAGAGAAAAAAACATAAATCTGGTGGACCAGCTGGGGTAAGTATATATGCTCCAAAACCCTATGAATTTTCAGAGGGAGAAAAGGATACTCTTCAAACTATTAGTGCATTAGATTTATTTGATGTTTATAATTCCTTAATTGAGTATGAGCAGGGAGGGGATGCAAAATTAGCAATAAATCTTCCTAAACCTTTAGAAAATATTGCAGAGATGGATACTATGAGTGCATACACTCATATACAAAATTTATTAGATAGTGGTGATTTAAAGATATATGAAGCTGATAATATTATTGCACCTGGTTATGGTCCAATCGCAGGTATGCACTCGCCTGGAGAGGGAGATCAATGGCATACATCAGGGCAAGATACTTTATATGTATCTAAAACAATACCAGAAAGAATGAAAGAAAATGTTGGTAGTATTACAAAGCCAGAAATAATAATGCATGAGCTTGGTCATGCTCAAAAAAGTGTAGACGACAAACCATTGGCTCATCAAAAAGAAGGTGGACGATGGCATACTATGATAAAAAGTTTATTTGAATTGATGAAAGATACTGATGACAAGTAGTAATTATAAAATAGATCTTAATGCAATTGCTTTTGATAAAATGGTTGAAGAATCAGATGTTACTGGAGTAAATATTGAACGTCAAATGGATCCAGTTAAATACGCTGAAGATACCAAATTATTTGATATAGATGGCGAAGCTGTGCATTCTTTTTTGCAGACAGCAGGTTTAGCTCCTGGGGTAGGCATAGCCCCAGATTTATTAGATGCTGCAATTTTTGCATTCCAAGGAGATCCAAAGAACATGGCTTTATCTCTTGGAGCAGCACTGCCTATGTTTGGGCAAGCTCTTACTGTGACAAGAAAAACGCAAAAAGCTATTGAAAAGGGAGATGATTTTATAAAAGTATATAGAGGTTATGATAATTGGAAAAGGGGAGATATGGTAGAAGGTGGAAGATTTGTTGGAGGTAGAGCTTATATAGGTAAGGATATGCCAGGAGTATCACGAAATAGTGCCTGGGTTACTACTGATAAGAATTATGCTTCTGGAGCACATGTAGGAAAACCAAAGGGAATAGTCTTAGAATTTAAAATACCTAAGGTTGACTTTAATAAGAATTTTATGAAACGTGGGGTAACAGAAGGCCATGAATTTGGTACATATAACCTAGGAGTTCCAAAAGAATATTTAGTAAAAGTACATAAATATTCAAATCCAAATAAAAACAAGATTGATCCTACTCATTTTCCTACTATTAAACCAAAATAATGGCTAATATTAATTTACACAATGTTTCAGCGGAAGAAGAAGCCCTACAACTCGCAAAAACAGATTTAATAGCATTTGGTAAATTATTTCTACCTGATGATTTCATGAGATCGGAAACACCGTTCTTTCATTATGAAGTAGCAGATGCATGTATGAATAAAGATTTTAGGCAACTGGGAGTTATTTTACCCAGGGGACATGGAAAGACAGTATTGACTAAATGTAATATATTGCATGATTTTTGTTTTACAAGAGAACCTTTATTCTATGGCTGGGTAGCAGCTTCATCTAAAATTTCTGTTCCAAATCTAGACTACATAAAATATCATTTGGAATATAATGACAAAGTGTTGTATTATTTTGGTAGTTTAAAGGGGAAAAAGTGGACAGAAGATGATATTGAGCTTAAAAATGGTGCTAAACTTATCAGTAAATCTAATTTATCAGGTATTAGGGGAGGCGCTAAACTGCACAAAAGATATGATCTTATTGTTTTGGACGACTTTGAAGATGAAAATAATACCATTACGCCTGAATCTCGTGCTAAAATTAGCAATCTTGTTACGGCTGTTGTTTTCCCTGCTTTGGAGCCTGGTACTGGTAGGCTTCGTATTAATGGTACTCCCGTTCATTTTGATAGTTTTATTAACAATATTCTCATTGGATATGATAAGGCTATTGCAGAAGGAGTAGATAAAGAATTTAGTTGGAGGGTGATTACTTATAAAGCTCTTCAAAAAGATGGAACACCTTTATGGCCATCATGGTTTGGACATAAAGAAATGGAGAGAAAAAAGAAGTTTTATGCTGACTCTGGTCAACCTCAGAAATTCTATCAAGAATATATGATGGAAGTTCAGAATGAAGCAGATTCGATATTTAATAGGAATCATATTAAATATTGGGAGGGAGATTTTAAATATGATGAAGAAGCTGGGATTGCGTATATCGACAGAAGGGATACTGGAGACTTTATTCCAATCAATGTGTTTGCTGGGGTCGATCCTGCTACAGACAGTGCTAGGCGTGATAGTGATTTTAGTGTCATTCTTCTTGTGGGCGTGGATGTGGATAACAATGTTTACGTTTTGGATTATACTAGAATGCGCTCATTACCTGTACTTGGTATCCCAGGGGAGGCTAAAAAAGGAATAGTGGATTATATGTTTGAAAAGAATAATATTTACCATCCATCGCTTTTTGTAGTAGAAGATACAACAATGTCAAAACCTGTGTTTCAGGCGTTAATTTCTGAAATGAGACGAAGAAATGACTTTGGTGTAAAATATGCTGCTGAAAAACCTGGTAACAGAATGAGCAAAAGAGACAGGATTCAAGAAATATTGGCACAAAGATTCGCTATAGGCTCTGTGCATTTGAAAAAAGAAATGTACGATTTACAAAGAGAGATAATTACTTTTGGTCCTAGAATGGGACATGATGATACAATCGATGCTTTAGCATATGCTTGTAAATATGCATATCCTTTAAAAGGGATCAATGAAAACAAGGAGGGAAAATGGACAAAACACAAACCACAGGCAAAATCATGGGTTACAGCTTAGATGATATATTTGATCTTGATAGCCTTGATCCTGATAGGGGGGATTCAAATGAGTGATGCAAGTCAAGAACGTATTAATCAGGATTATTTTACAGATGTAAAAGAATTCGAGGGGACATCTGATTTACAGGGAAGTAGTAAATGGGAAGAAATTTCTGGTAAAAAATCTTTTGAAAATGATAAATTTCTGCCATATAAAGACTCTGATGATTCTTGGGTTATTGGATATGGTACCAAGATAGAAGAAGAAAACCTTGATCATTATAGGAATGGTATTACTAAAGAAGAGGCAGATTCTTTGTTAACAGAAAGGTTAGATGATGCTCAAAGACAGGCAGCTTCATTGGTATTCAATTTTACTGAATTGCCAGAAGATGTTCAAGAAGTTTTAACGGATCTTACTTTCAATATGGGGTATGGTACAGTAAATGAAGAATTTCCTTCTTTTTTAAATGCAATAGAAGAGGGTGATTATCCTATGGCTATGGCTCATTTGAAATACCGAAATCCAGATTCTTTAGGATTAAAAGCTTCGCATAAAGATGATACTGGGGATGAATATAGTAATTATTATAAAACGCATACAACTAGAGGTGTATATAACTTAGATAAGATAGAAAGAGCATATCAAGAAAGTCTTGATGTTAGTACTGATGATGGTGTTTTTAATATGCTTTTAGATAAGGATGCATTTGAATAATGAATATTGGCGATTATTTACTGAAGACTAATAAGATAACTCAGAAACAAAGGGAGAAAGCTGAATTAGAGCATGAGGTTTCAGGAAATAAATTTGGTAAATGTTGTTTAGATTTAGGATTTATAACAAGAACAGAACTTAATCAAGCAATTAAAGCTGTTCAAAAAACTGAAAAAAAGGAGAAGGTTGTGGCAACTGAAATAGGAGAGGGTAGTAAGTTTACATTTGATTTAAAGTTTATAGCTACATTGGGAGCTATATTAGTATCCGCATGTGCTACATATTTTAGTATAATGGGATCAATTGATGAACTGAAATCTGCTAATAGTCCAAGTAGGCTAGAATATACTTATTTAAAAGACAAGGTAGAGTCTATTGAATCTAATGGGGATTTAAAACTTATTACATACCAATTAGAGGAATTCAAGGAAACATTTGCAGAAATTAAATCATTAGCTTCAACATTAAGTCCTTTGGCAACAGACTTGGAATACATTAAGGGTGAATTAAATAAATTAAAGAATAAGAAGATAGATATACCTGATGTTGATTTATCAGGAGTTGAAGATAAACTCGATAATCTTACAGAAAAGATTGAGGCATTTGAAGAAAGATTAAAAAAAGTTGAGAAGAATAAGGGAGGGAGGTTCTAATGAATGGACGATTTAAAAACTATATTATTTATGTGGTTGCGTCTTGCAGTTTACTTTTCTCTGGGTTTTTTGATAATTCGACTATTTATGGAGCTGCTAATATATCTACACCATATTTAAATGGTAATATTGATATAGCTGATGATTATGTATATAATTTTGGTATTAGGAAGATTGCTTTATTTCCATATCAAGATAGAAATAGGTTTTACAAAGGCACAGAAGAAGCTTTTAGTGATGATGCTATAGCAGGAGCTGTTGATGGAGTTGAATACTTGTTGTCTGTTAGCGCTGTTCAGAATCAAGGGCATCAGTTTTTAAACCAAGATTATTGGTTGAAATGGAGTAATGGAAAATTTATCACTAAGTTTAAATACATTAATAAAGAAAGCAGAGATCTAGAATTTGCAGAAATAGATTTTAGATGGAGAAAGACTTTTTTATGGTTTGATTTTACATCAGGATATACTATCAAGGCTCATCCAATCTATGGACATCCTGCTATATTGGATTACGAAGGTGCCTGGTGGGAGCTTGCTTATGATTATGGATATACTGATTATATGGTTCCAGAAACTGATTTAAATGATAATGGAATTATTGACGATCCTTATTATGTCTGGATTGAAACAGATGAGGAGACATTGGAAGGTTATTGGATTTTATTTAATGAAGGTATCAATTATTATTGGGAAGATGTAGATAGTAATTATGTAGCAGGTAGTGATCAGGAATTCTACGATTATCACTATCCACATGTTGTTAATATGTATAATGAAGACAACAAGGAAAAAGAATGGCAAGCAGAAGCATCTATAGTAATAGGTCTTGATATGATGTTTGCAGGAGAAAATTTTTATACACACATTTGGGTAAACTCATTTCCAAAGTCTTATGGTTTGACTAAAAAGGCTTACAAAGGAACTGAGGTACAATATGACGTTGG
>VTLG01000397.1_pt1 | contig 11343 bp, 10 predicted proteins | sample 4694571 | NCBI WGS metagenome assembly VTLG01 (sample SAMN12604809, study PRJNA352737) | marine metagenome | biome: ENVO:00000447; feature: ENVO:00000209|ENVO:00000569|ENVO:01000036; material: ENVO:00002151; isolation source: viral sequences binned using virsorter ... | reverse complement strand
TTGTACAATGCAAGAGTATGCAGATGGTAGTGTATCTTCCCAAAAATTAGTTGCGGGATATTTTAATACAACTACCGCATTAACTCAAGTTCAATTTAAGATGAGCACTGGGAATATAAATGTGGGAAAAATAAAGATGTATGGAATTAAATAACCCCTATTATTCTAATTCGTACTAGGCCTCAAATCTTATAAATAGTAAAGAAACGATTTGAGGTTTTTTTATGGCTATCGCACAAAATATAGAAATAGATCAAGATTCTGATTATTCAAAAACTTTTATTGCAAAAGATGATACAGGTACAGTAATTGATTTAACTACTGCACCTAGTACTCTGGCGGCACAAATTCGTAAATCATATGCAACAACGTCGGCTACAGCTTTCACAGCTACTGTAACGCCAGGTGTAACTACAGGTGAATATACTTTAGCATTAACTGATGTACAGACTGCAGCAATGGAAAGAGGCCGTCATGTATATGATGTAGTACAAACTGTTACTTCTACTGAAATTAAAACACGAATTATGGAAGGGATTGCAGTTATCAGTCCTAGTGTAACTAGATGAGTGCTGCTACAGAATCTTTTATAGATCAGTTAGAAGCTGCTGTTTCTCCAGCAGTTATAGGTACAAAGAAGGCCGCAAAGGCTTTGGCTCCGTCGGATATTGAGACTTCTCAGCAAGATAGACTTGCAGATAAGGGAACGTATAAAAGACGGCAAAAGAAAATGGAAAAGGGGCTTCTGAATCAAGGAGCAGAAACAGACTTACCAGGACTAGGACCATCAAAGAAATCATCAAAAGCCGCTAAACGAGTTGGTCAACTTTACACACGTGCTAAAGTAAAAGAAGAAAGTCCTAAAATAAATGGTGCATTAAGTGAATTGGCTACATTGTTTCAAGGGATTACTGGTCAAGAGCCAGAACCAGAAGAACCAAAAGCTCTTGAGCCAATGCCTTTGCCAGAACCAGCACCTATTATTCCTTATATAGATCCTAGAGTCATAGAACAGGCAACGAATGAATTGCAATCGTTGTTTACTGAAATGGCTGGTGTTGAACTGTTTGGTGAACGATTAGAAGAGGAAGAAGTAATAGAAATACCTGTTACTCCTCCAGAAACTTTTGATATCAGTGAAGTATCGTCCGTTACACACCAGATATTTGGCGGACACAACGCTGATGTATTAGACACTACACTATACGATCCAACAAATTATAAACATATTAAAGTAGTTCAAGATGTTGATGAACTATTAGAAAAACATAAAGAAGCTTTAGCAGATAAAGAATATAAGATTCTTAAAACAGATGCAGCAGAAAAAACTGCGGATTATTTAAGTAGTTTAGATTTGGATGAGGTAACGGCACGAAATTCAATGCCTTTGACGGGAGCAAATGCTCCACTAGTATCGTCACCAATGTTTGCTACAGCTGTTACTGGTATACTACGCAAGATGATGGCTACAGGTCCTGGTACTGGTGTAGTTGAACTGACAAAATTAGATGATGTTGATGCTACTCTGTTAAGTGCTACACATCAATTCTTGGCATGGGATGCTTCGGTAGATAAATTTAAAGCTGTAGAAGGTACAACACCTATTGGGGATATTTCAGGCGTTACTGCTGGTGTTGGTTTATCTGGTGGAGGTAATCAGGGTGTAGTTACATTAGATTTAGATGTATCAGAATTAACAGCAATAGGAGCTACAGCAGCTTTAACTGATTATGTAGTGATTCAAGATGTTACTGACGATAGTACGAAGAAGGTTTTAGTTTCAAATCTTTTCAGTACTGTTGGAGATATTACAGCTGTCACAGCTGGAACGGGATTGACAGGAGGTGGAACATCAGGAGCTGTAGAACTTGCATTAGATACAGGAATAAATGCAACATATCTTGCTAACGGCACAATAACGAATACAGAATTACAATACATTAATAGTTTGTCAAGTAATGCACAAACACAAATAACAAATGTAAAAACAACAGCAGATGCTGCAGCATCTAAAGCGTTTGCAATTGCACAAGCAGTAGCATTAGGATAAGAATATGGCAATACCAACAACAAAAACAGAATTTGGAAATTGGTGTAAAAGGAAATTGGGTTACCCAGTTATAGACATCAATGTGGATGCAGATCAGGTAGATGATCGTGTAGATGAGGCTATTCAATATTACCAGATGTATATGGGTGGTGGTAATCGTCGTATGTATTTAAAATATAAATGCACACAGGCGGATAAAGATAGAGGTATAAGTAACACTAGTGAAACTGTAACAGACATTACAAATCAGCCATCAAGTACCCTTCCTGCTGGTGCAGCAGCTACGGCTACTACTATAACTTTAGCAGATGCATCACAGTTTCCTAACAGTGGTTCAGTAAGGCTTTCAAATGGTGAAGCTAATGCGGAGACTGTAGCTTATTCTGCAAAATCAGGAAATATTTTAACTACAGCTGCTCTCACTGAAACTCATGGTAATGATGCTACTGTAGCATTAAGTGTAGATAGTACATGGTATACAGGGCAAAACTATTTCATAATGCCTGATGGTGTAGAATCAGTATTAAGAATACTACCTTTTGATAATCGTGGTACTTTGAATATGTTTGATATAAGATATCAGTTAAGATTGAATGATCTATACGACTTTTCAGATGTTTCTATTATATATTATCAACAGGTATTGTGGCAATTAGATTTACTAGACATGATTTTAGTAGGTGAAAAGCCTATAGAGTTTAATGTGAATCAAGATAGAATATATGTTAATATGGATTGGGGTAACGATATTTCTGTGGGTGATTATATTGTTTTTGAAGTTTATCGTAAGATTAACCCATCGGAATATACCCAAGCCTATAATGATTTCTGGCTAAAGAGATATGCAACTGCACTCATAAAGAAACAATGGGGAGAGAACCTTATTAAGTTTCAAGGGGTTACACTGTTAGGTGGAGTCACTATGAATGGTGAAACTATCTATAATGAAGCTAAAGAAGAAATCTCAACTCTAGAGACAGAGGGTAGATTGAACTTTGAAACTCCTGTTGATTTTGATATTGGATAAAACTAAATGACAACTAATGTATACTTTTCTAAAGGTACTCCTAATGAGCAGCACCTTTACGAAGATTTAGCCATTGAGGCCATACAGATATATGGACACGATGTGTTCTATATCCCACGGACTCTCGTAAATAAAGACGAGCTGTTTGGTGAAGATGCATTGTCACGTTTTGATGATGCGTATGGTATAGAGATGTGGATGGAAACCCAAGAGGGTTACGAAGGAGAGAAAGAATTAGTTTCTAGATTTGGTTTAGAGATTAGAGATGAAACAACTTTTGTTGTTTCTCGTAGACGGTGGGATAATACTGTAAGTAATGATGCAAACTTAATTGTATCATCAAGGCCAGATGAAGGTGATTTGGTATATATGCCTACAGTTAAGAAATTGTTTGAGATTAGTTTCGTGGATCACGATGATCCCTTTTATCAAATAGATAATTTACCAGTATATAAATTGTATTGCCGTACCTTTGAGTACTCTAGTGAAGTACTTGATACTGGCATTTATGCCATTGATGATATTGAGACTAAGAAAAGTACAGATTTTCTTGGATACGAAATATTGGCTGAACAGAGTAATACTTATAATGAGAAAATTGGTTTGGAATGGGGTACAGTATATGCCACTGGCGCAGGTGATGTTATACTTGAAGATGATTCATTCGTACTAGGTGAAAACGAGACAGGATTTGAGGCAATCATACTTGAAGATTCAGACGCTTACTATACATTCGTTGTTATACAAGAGGCTTACAGTTTGGCTACACAAGACACACAATCGGAGAACGAATGGTTTGAAGATAGAGTAACAGGGGTGATTGGTGATCCTGTTCTTGACTTTACAGAATCAAACCCATTTGGTGATCCTACGGAGAGTATATAATGTTAGGTACATATTTTTATAACGAGTCATTAAGAAAATGCATTATTGCATTTGGTAGTTTGTTTAATGATATCTATATTACACGGAAAAATGCGTCAGGTACAGATTCGCAGTCGATGAAAGTGCCATTAGCCTATGGTCCGAAACAAAAATTTATGGTTCGCTTAGATGCAGATCCTAATTTAGATCAGAAGGTGGCTATTACATTACCTAGAATTGGGTTTGAAATAGCTGGCTTTGATTATGATCCATCTAGAAAATTGAATCGTATTATTAAGCGTAAGAAGGTATCTAATACTACTGATAAAGTTTTGAAGCAGATGAGTACTCAGTATTCACCAGTACCATATAATTTAACTTTTGAATTGTTTGTAATGACTAAAAATTCTGATGATGGTATACAGATTGTTGAACAGATACTTCCATTTTTTCAACCAGAATATACAGTTACTATTAATGAAGTTCCTGAGATGGATGTAGTGAGAGATGTGCCTATCGTATTGAATAGTATTGGCTATGAAGATACTTATACAGGAAGTTTTACTGAACGTCGAGCAATAATTTATACGTTAAATTTTACAGCGAAAGCATATGTTTATGGTCCTGTTGGTACATCGAAGCCTATTACAAAGGCAGAAGCTACTGTATATGGAGACTTGCAAGACAAGGCACCACCTAGAGTTGCAAGAGTTACAGAACAGGCAATTGGTACTCCTGATGCAGATGATAATTTTGGTTTTAATGAAACAATAAGTGAATGGGTGGACGGATGATAAAAAATATTGATGCAAAAATTGATGACGTACTCGGAATAACATCTGAAATAAAACAAGAAATAATAGACCCAAAACCACTTGTACCAAGGCCTAACGATACTTTAGATGAGGCTGATGCAGATTATAAGTATAGTCGTGAAAACTTCTACAGCCTCGTTGAGCGGGGTCAGGATGCGGTGGACGGCATACTTGAACTAGCTAGAGAGAGTGAGCACCCCAGAACGTATGAGGTGGCAGGTCAGTTAATTAAAACTGTTGCAGAAGTCGCAGAAAAATTAACAGACTTACAGGAAAAGATGAAACGTCTTAAAGAACTTCCTGACCATGCACCTAAGAATGTTACTAATGCTTTGTTTATTGGTTCAACAAAAGAATTACAAAACCTTTTAAAAGATAAGAGTAATGGATCCACGGACAAATTATAAGGGTAACCCAAATCTAAAGCCGGCGGCTATTGAGCACGCTTATACTGAAGCTGAAGTAAAAGAATTTATAAAGTGTGAGAAAAATCCAGCATACTTTATAGAGAACTATGTAAACATCGTCAGTATTGATGAGGGGTTAATCCCATTTAAACTCTACGATTTCCAAAAGGAAATGGTAGGCACATTTCATAGTAATCGGTTTACGATTTGTAAACTGCCTAGACAGTCAGGCAAATCAACTACGATTATATCATATCTTATTCACTACGTCATTTTTAATGAGGCGGTGAATGTAGCTATTCTTGCTAACAAGGCCGCAACAGCGAGAGACTTGTTAGGGAGATTTCAACTTGCATACGAGCATCTACCAGAATGGATGCAACAGGGGGTAATGAATTGGAACAAAGGTTCACTGGAGTTAGAGAATGGTTCTAAAATTATTGCGGCGAGTACGTCCGCATCTGCGGTTCGTGGTGGTTCATATAATATTATTTTTCTTGATGAGTTTGCTTTTATTCCCTCCAATATAGCTGAACAGTTTTTTAGTTCAGTCTATCCGACGATTACTGCTGGTCAAACATCGAAGGTGATTATCGTATCTACACCACATGGAATGAATATGTTTTATAAGATGTGGATGGATGCAGTAAATGATAAGAGTGAATTTATACCAATTGAAGTCCATTGGAGAGAAGTGCCTGGTAGAGATGATGCATGGAGAGATCAGACAGTAAAAAATACAAGTGAACAACAGTTTCTACAAGAGTTTGAATGTTCGTTTCTTGGTTCTATTAATACTCTTATTTCACCTACAAAAATTCAAACGATACCATACAAAGAACCTCTAGAATCTAATGCTGGATTTGATGTGCATGAAAAACCACAAAAGGATGCTATGTATTGTATATGTGTAGATGTAGCTAGGGGTGGACAAAATGATTATTCGGCATTCACTGTAATAGATATTACTACTATACCATACAGATTAGTTGCAAAGTATAAAGATAATGAAATAAAGCCTCTATTGTTTCCAGAAATTATTTACAATATTGCCAAGGCTTATAATGAAGCTTATCTTTTGATAGAGATTAATGATATTGGTGCCCAGATAGCTGATGCATTACATTATGATTTAGAATATGAAAATGTTATTATGAGTCAAATGAGAGGGAGAGCTGGTCAAGTTATAGGTAGTGGGTTTGGTGAAGGTAAAAGTGATTTAGGAATTAGAACAACAAAGGCCGTAAAGAAGGTGGGGTGTTCTAACCTTAAACAACTTATAGAATCTGATAAGTTGATGGTAGAAGATTTTGATATTATTGTTGAACTTTCTAATTTTATACAAAAGGGAGCATCTTATGAAGCTGATGATGGAGCTACAGATGATCTGGTAATGTGTTTAGTGTTCTTTGCATGGTTGGCTAATCAACCGTATTTTAAAGAATTAACTGATGAAGATATACGACATCGTTTATTTGATAGTCAAAAGAAAGCTATAGAACAGGATATGTCACCTTTTGGTTTTATAGTAGATGGGGTTAACCATACAGAAAAATCACCCTTTACAGATCAAGATGGTGATTATTGGGTGCCAACTGAAGCGCCTGATTTCTTTGATGAAGAAAGGTATTAAAACTCTACACCTAAAGACAAATCATAACTGGCTTTAATTGCACAGTTCCAACATCTGATATCACATTTACTTATAAGCCTTTGTATTTCTTCTTGAGCTTTATGTTTTTTACCGTGACGTAAATTGAGGCTTCTTATTTTTCTATGATGTGGGTAAAACATTAGAGCCACTTGTTCACTTTCACCACAGTATTGACAACTCTTATTAACGAATCTATGAAGGAGAGAATTTCTCCTACCGTTTCTACCATCTTTTTTGGGTTCAACTAACATGATTGTGCATCTCTTTTCTCTATTTATTTATGTGTAATGCACACCAATGTTAGTTGAAGAACGAGTATTTTATAAATAACTAATGAAGATTGAAAAGAATTTATATCATACTGAATAAAAGTTAATGCAAAGGGCGACTGGCCTGGGAGCATTAAAAACCTTTAGGGGAGAAATAAAATGGCTGATTTAGTTTCGCCTGGTGTACAAGTAAAAGAAAAAGATTTAACAGCTTCTGTACGGAGTGAACCCACAAGTATTGGTGCTACGGCTATCATATCTAATTGGGGTCCGATGAATGAAGTGGTTACTATTTCAGATGAAACCGAACTGGTTAGTATTTTTGGTAAGCCCAATGGTACTAACTATCTGTATTGGTTTTCTGCTGCAAACTTTCTAGCTTACTCGAACACTTTAAGAGTTGTACAAATGGAAACAACCGGTGCTAAGAATGCTGTAGAAACTGGTACTGCGATTTTAATTCCGAATACTACATCCTATCAAGTAGGTGATGGTACGAACGGTCCGTATAGTGGTGGTGAAGCTACCAGTATTGGAGGATTTTGTGCTCGTTATCCGGGAACAAAAGGAAATAGTATAAGAATTTCGTCATGTTTTACTGGTCAAGCTGTACCGGCAACATATGAAGCTAGTGCATATTACACACAGGATGTTGGTGGTGCTGGTGGTATTACTGCCGCTATGGCTGCTGGTTCTACCGTACTAACGGTAACTGCCAGTATGGACATAGCAGTTGATGACATCATTTCGTTTGGTACTGAAGGTCCTTATAGTACGCCTGATGCTGTAGCATTGGCTGAAAAGGGTCAGAAGTATAAAGTCACAGCTTATGCTAGCACGTCACTCACAGTAGAAAGATATCCTTCTGTTAATGCAGTTGGTTTGGTAAGTGCGATTGATGGGTCGGGTACGGTTGTAGGTATCAATAGATACTGGCAGTATTGGGATCAGTTTGATGGTCCTCCTGGCACTTCTACATGGATGAAGAATATACAGGGTGGATTAACCAATGGTAAGGATGAAATGCATATTATCGTTATTGATAACGATGGTGGTATTACAGGTTCGCCTGGAACCATCCTAGAAAAATGGTCTAATCTTTCTAAGATGGCTGGTGCTGTAACTGATAGTGGTGATAATAACTATTATGCAGATGCTTTATATATTGGTTCTAATTACATTTATTGGGTAGATCATCCAACTGGTGCAACCAACTGGGGTACAGAACCTTCGACTGGCAATGCGCCGTCAACTGTTACAGCTGCAATGCTATTAACAGCAGGATGGTCAATTAATATGGCTGGTGGTATTGGTGGTGTTGCACCTACAGAGGGTGAGAGAGCTCTTGCTTTTGATCGTTTTGCAGATGCTGATGGTGTTGATTTTAATTTACTAATTTCTGGTCCTGCGACAGTAGGTGGTGCAGCTGGTACAGCCCATGCTATTGATCTTATCGACCTTGTAGAAAAACGTAAAGATTCTGTTGTATTCTTATCACCTTACACAAATGCGGTAGTTAATGTAGCTAACGCATATCAACAGGTGAATAATGTAACAGGTTGGGCAGATTCATTACCTAGTTCATCGTATGCAGTATTTGATAGTGGTTATAAAAAGATGTACGATAAGTACAACGATGTTTTCCGTTGGGTACCACTCAACGCTGATATCGCTGGTGCTTGTGCAAGAACAGATGCCATTGAAGATCCATGGTGGAGTCCTGGTGGCTTGAGTCGTGGTCAAATTCGGGGTGCTGTTGAACTTGCACTTAATCCAACACAAACAGAACGTGATGCACTCTATCGCTCTAGAGTAAATCCAGTAGTAACCTTCCCTGGTGAAGGGACAGTACTATGGGGTGATAAAACAGCTCTGGCACAGACAAGTGCTTTTGATCGTATCAATGTTCGTAGATTGTTTATCACAATCGAAGAAGCAATTGCGAAGGCTTCTCGTACTGTACTCTTTGAATTCAATGATACATTTACGAGAGAGAACTTCTTGGGTATGGTAAATCCGTATTTGAGAGATGTAATGGCTCGCCGTGGTATCACCGACTTCTTAGCTGTTTGTGACGAAACCAATAACACTGGTCAAGTTATAGACAACAATGAATTCCGTGCTGATATCTATGTTAAGCCTGCACGTTCTATCAATTTCATTACCTTAACCTTTATTGCTACACGAACGGATGTTGCGTTTAGTGAAGTGGTTGGTCGGGCTTAATAAACAGGAGATAAAACAAGATGGCAAATATTAGTAGTTTTACAAATGCTCTGCAAGGTGGAGGTTCCCGTGCTAACCAATTTCAAGTCACCATGTCTGGTGGCGGTGCCACGGGTGGTCCAGTTGCTCAGGGCTTTTCATTTTTATGTCGTTCTGCTCAGATTCCTGCATTGACTCTAGGTGAGATAGCCGTCCCATATCGTGGGCGTCAAGTTTTTCTTGCTGGTGATCGTACTTATGATGCATGGACTGTAACTATTATGAATGACAGAAGTTATGGTGTTCGTGGTCAACTAGAGTCTTGGATGAACAATATGCAAGATATCGGTGCTGCGACAACTTCACCATCATTAAATGCAAACACATACTATGCAACAGCTCTTGTAAAACAGATGGATCGAAATGATGCAACAATACGGACATACACTTTAGAAGGTGTCTGGCCGACTACTCTAGATGCAATAGATTTGGCGTTTGATGCCAACGATGCTATCCAAGAGTTTGGTGCAACCTTTAGATTTAACTGGATGACAATTGCTGGTGGTGCTGGAGCTGACAGTGGTGGTTTGAATCTTAACTTTCAAGTTTCGGGGTCATACTCTGGGAACTAAGTAATTTTTGATTATATCGCAAATTAAAGCGGTATAAATAGTTATACTATGGCAGAACTATTTGGATGGGAAGTAAAGAAGAAGGAGAGCGACAAGGCCAAAAGCTTTGTCGCTCCTTCGGACGAAGAAGGCACACTAGATATTGCTGGTGGTGCTGGTTTTTTTGGGCAATACTTATCTTATGATAAGGCTGCTCGTAATGATTATGATTTGGTACGCAAGTACCGACAAACCTCAGAAAATCCTGAGTGTGATCAGGCAATAGAAGATATCATTAATGAGGCCATTACGGCTGATGAAACTGATATTTCTGTAGCGGTGAATCTCGATTGGGTTCCTCTTTCTATGTCTATCAAGAAAAAGATAGACGAAGAATTTAAAGAAGTTCTTACACTACTCCAGTGGAAAAAGAAAGGTCACGATATCTTTAGGCGGTGGTATATTGATGGTAGAATTTTCTATCATAAATTGATTGATGAAAAATCCCCCCGAAAAGGTATATCGGAAGTTCGTTTTATCGACCCCAAATTTATTAAGAAGATTCGAGAAGTTGAAAAAGAAAAGGGACAAGGTGGTATAGAAATAGTAAAGTCTGTTAAAGAATGGTACATCTACAATGAATCTGGTGTTTATCCTTCTCTACCTGCAATTGGTGGTTCCGCAAATATGCAGGCACAAGGCTTAAAGATTTCTCCTGATGCTATTGCGTATGTTCCGTCAGGACTTTACAACCCCACAACGAATCAAGTTTATTCTTTATTGCAGAAGGCTATTAAGCCTACTAACCAATTAAGAATGATCGAAGATGCGGTAGTGATTTATCGTATCGCTCGTGCTCCAGAAAGACGTATCTTTTATATCGACGTTGGTAATCTCCCCAAACCTAAAGCAGAAGCATACATGAAAGATGTTATGTCACGCTATAGAAATAAAGTTGTTTATGATTCTAATACTGGTGAGGTGATGGATGATAGAAACCAAATGTCGATGTTGGAAGATTTCTGGTTGCCTCGTCGTGAAGGTGGTCGGGGTACTGATGTAAGTACGTTATCTGGTGGTCAAAATCTTGGTGAATTGGAAGATATAAAATACTTCCAGAAGAAACTTTATAAGTCATTAAACATTCCTATTTCTCGTTTAGAGTCAGAGGGTGGTTTTAATATGGGTAAATCTACTGAGATTACCAGAGATGAAATTAAGTTTAGTAAGTTCATTCAACGTCTGCGTAAGAAGTTTTCAGAACTCTTCCAAGATATGCTCAAAACTCAATTAGTTTTGAAAGGTATATTGAAGCCTGAAGATTGGGACCATATTAAAGAATATATGGTTTATGATTTCAAAGATGATAACCATTTTCAAGAGCTAAAAGAAATTGAAATTCTTAATGAAAGAATGACAGCATTACAGGCTATTAATGATT
>VTLG01016026.1_pt1 | contig 11344 bp, 18 predicted proteins | sample 4694571 | NCBI WGS metagenome assembly VTLG01 (sample SAMN12604809, study PRJNA352737) | marine metagenome | biome: ENVO:00000447; feature: ENVO:00000209|ENVO:00000569|ENVO:01000036; material: ENVO:00002151; isolation source: viral sequences binned using virsorter ... | reverse complement strand
TTCCTGCCTCGCATCAATTGAAAGATCACCTGAAAAATCACCTGTCATTATGTCAACCTCCCATCAGGTCCAATCTCTTTACCTGTTATGGGATCTGTTTTTACAACTTCTGCTCCATTGATTTGGATCGGAGTTAAGACTCTAATTGTTTGATAGTTTCCACCGCCTCCTTCAGCCATCATTGTTTGCATTTCTTTCTTGGTCATTGGTTTGTCTTCTGGAGGAACTTCAAACGTGCCATCACCTTTCTTCTTAGCTGACTTCTCTAAACCAAAACTAGCTAAACTTGAAGCCAATAAAGATGCTGGAAAAGTTATGTCCTGCTTCTCTCCACTTGTCAGGCCAGGGATCTTAGGCATGTAGTTTAAAGTTACGAGCGCACCACTCCAAAAAACTACCAAAAGTCTGACTGCAACTGAGATGTATTCAAATTGTTCATCTCTATCAGGAACTTTATCCTGAAGTTTTTGCATCAAACTTTTCTTTTCAGGCTTGGTTTCAGGCATAAAAGAATAGAAACAATAGTCTAAGATTACTCCAAAAGGATAAAAATGCCTCAAGAACTACTCGCAGCCTTGATAGGGGCAGCTATTTCTGGAGCGTTAATGGTTTTGTCAAACCGTTCCAATCGCTCTCAAGGTAACTTTCGTGAAATATTCCATCGTTTAAATGCTATTGAAAAAGATATAGCTAGATTAGAAGGAGTAAAGAGGAATCCAAACGGATGGAGGAACAGATGATTGATTTATTATTAATCTGTCTAGCAAAAAAGACTTGTTAAACAATTAACTAGATTGTCTTTCCCTTTCGAATTGCTATCCTAAAGATGAGAGTTTTGGCGAGGACTCTCTGCATAGTAGAAGAAAAGCGGTTGGAATTAGCCTTCAGTTTTCCCATGACTGAAGGCTATTTTTTATGCTTGGCTTCTTATCCTAGAAGCTTCTTGTTTTTCTCTTTCATTTCTTAAACTGTAATATGCAGCAAAAGATATAAATTCGTCCTCACTGAGTTCACAGCGAAGACGACTAACAGTCATTTTTAATTCTGTTGCAAGGAAGAACTCGAAATTTAACCAGTTATCCCCCCTTAATCGTTTTTTACCTCTTCTATATCACTATTCTCTCCAACTTCAAAAAGAAAGCCCTCAACTCTTGCTAGTTCCTTTTCAGGCAATTCTCTCTGTAACTTCGGAACATCAGCCATAGCAAAAGCCTTTGATCCATCCTCTAGTTCTGCCATTTGACAAAGAAAAGCAGTACTCATTCTATAACCATCATCTGAGCCTAATGTATCCATGACCCTCAAACGGTCTGATCTTGTTAAAGGCTTAAAATATAAATCTTCAAGTGGTTCTCCATTCTCATCGTTAATCGTAAATTTGCGTCTTGAATTAAGATCAAAAGAAGAGACCCATCTATCGACGAGCCTAGACTTTTTAGGAGAAGAAGTTGTTGTCATTAAACAGCAAGGGTAGGTGCACCATTAAAGGTAAAAGAAACACTAACTGTTTCTAGCTCACCAACGCTAGCACCATAGTCTGCACCCGTCACCAGGACACTTCCCGTAATCTTTTTTCCACCAGATTCATCAAGATAAAGCTCAACAAAAGCATTGGCAGGGTCGTCAGTTATTACAACCTCTTTGATAAGGTCTAACTTGTCACCTGAACTAGGTGCATCATAAAGAACCTCAATAGATCCAGAACCGCCAAGCATTCCTCCTATAAAAGCATGGCTTGTGTCACCATGTGCATCAACAGAAAGAGATTCTTTTGTTAAACCTGCCGACCATGAACGAATAGCAGCAATTTCTGAAACGCCACCAGAGGCATCTTTGTCAAATTTGACAGTGCCTTGTTGTCCTCTATAAAAAGCCATAATTAAATGTCTAGGGTAATTGCTCCGTTAGTAACGAAGTTGCAAGTGATTACTTCAACTTCACCAACAGTAGCGGAATAATCAGCAGAAGTAATAACCCCATCAAAGGAAATTTTCTTCGTTCCTGTTGTGTCTAAATATAATTCAAACAATGCTCCACCTGCATCTGTCGCTGTATTAGCAGCTTCAATAAAAACATTAGTTTCATCAGAAGAACTTGCTGTATAAAGAATTTCAACAGAGCCAGATCCGCTAATAATGCCGCCAACATTTCCTGCATAAGTATCACCCAATGCTGTGGATTCAAGAACTGCTTTGTCAACAGTCATTGACCAAGAACGAGTTGATGTAATAGCAGCAGCCGAGCTACCTGCATCATCGAATTTGACAGAGCCTTGCTGCCCTTTGTAAAAAGCCATAGTTTAAAGATCCTCGAAGGTTTCAAAGGTCATTCTGACCTGAGTTTGGAAGTAGCCTTCGGGAGCTGCCGACGACAACACCTCTGGCCCAATCGGGGGATCAAAATGAACACCCGATACAGTAATCCGATTATACAAATCTCTGACCCTCTTGCCGATAGTTAAGTTTGATCCAGGGCCAATTCCTTGCGCTGTGAATATATTTATTAAAACGACTCCAAAGACAAGATTGCTAGAACTAGAAGAATCTCCCATTGTTTCATAAGAGCTATTTCCAAAACTAACTAAGCATTGAACCCAACTATCCGCAGGTGTTGGGGTATAAGACATGTTATGAAAAACGACAGGAATTACAGGACTGCCCGCTAATTCCGTACTTAAACGACCTTCAATAGCAGCACGAATTGTATTGAGATTAAGTGCAGCCATCAGGTCTTACCTTTGATGTCATTGTTCCAAATATCCTCAACTCTTTTTGATGCGTTTTTAGCTATTAATTCAAACCAGCCTGGATCTACTTTTTTTGAATGATCTGTATAGCAAATAACCTCTGCGTAAGGAAGATTATTGTGGATGCTGTAAACATTTCCCACTTTTTCCTGTCCAGGTTGGTAGTTGCTACCTTTTGCAGGTCCAGCACTTGTGTACTTGCCTAGGCCTTTTGGTTCTCCATTAGCCTCGTTTTCTCCAATCATCCAACTAGCAGCCATTCGACCTGTATCAACTGGAGTATTTTCTTTTACAGCCGCATCAACTTCAAAAACAACAACACGCAGCAACTTATCAACTTCACTTTCCAAGAAGTCACCAATGCCATTAATAGGAATCTCTACGCTCATGTTCTTAAGAAAAGCTCATAAGTAACAGCAGTTGTTCCGCCATCTGTAATTGTCTCAATCCTAATAATTTGATGATTCACACCACCAATTAAAACACGATCAGAAGTAGAAGGAACAGAACTTAAAGAGGCTGCTGGAATAGTTGCTTTTCTATCATCAGCCTGAACAAGTTCATTGACTTCTCTTGCATTAACTTCTTCAATTAATGCGCTGATTGTTGTATCTGAATTTGATTCAGAAACAGCTCCTGTTGTTGTGTTATATGCACCCGTAGAAATTGCACGATAAGTAATCTCATCACCAAACTTGGCAATGGCCTTTTTAGCAACGTTCTTAAGTGCAGTAGCTAAACTCATAAACGATAAGCAACTACTTGACCACTTGCCAAAGTAATACTTGTAATAACAATTCCTTCTATTTCTGTCCCTGCGTTCATCGTTATTCCGTTAATAGTTGATGAACCATTTTCGGTCAAAGATTCAGAAACAAAAGTGCAAGAAGCATCTGCTAAAGCATGAACTTTCCCAAACCGCCCTGTATGTGCGCTTGTGTCAGTGATGATTAATGCTGCTGGATAGTCGTAAGACATGATTAGCTCCGTTTGATGGCTACGTTTCCTGGTCCACTGATTCTAAGACCAGTGAAGTATCTTTCAACGATTGGGGGGATTCTATCTGCACCGACTGACCCATAAAAATTAGGAGTAACATTTAAACTTCCAACCTGAACAGTTTTGTAATCTTCCAATCCACTTAAGCCAATACCGCTTGGATTGTTTTGTAAATAAACAGCTAAAACAACTTGAGCTTTTTTTATCTGATCGGGTATTTCTGTTGTTGTGTAATAGTCAGTGGTAATACGAAAAGGGAAACCAGTTGCATAAGTATTAATATAAGTATCAGGTTTTCTAACTCCATCTCTAGGCCATTGAAGAGCTTGAGTGTCATCAGCCCTTGCACCTAAAAATCTTTCACGATCAATTCTTTGGCAAGCTGTATATAACGCACGGTTTCTATAGTCATCACTTGTCGAGCCAGCTTCCCATGCTTTTACATCGTCATCAGGTGTTAACCCTTCAACGATTGCATTGGCATCAGAAAGAGTGATGTAACTATTCGCTGACGCTGATCCGACTGTTGCAACTATCGAGATTGCCATTTGTTAAAGCTTTTGCTTTTGGTTTACGTTTCCTTTTTGGCTTTGGTTGCTCAATAGGAGTAGAGGCCGCTATTAAAGCAGCCTCCCTTTCCCTTGCTCGCCTAAATGCAGCAAGACCCATTAACTAGATGAACCCTTAAGAGCTACAAAGTTAAGGACAATTGCCTCACCTAAATTTCCAGCAGATGTATTTGTGATAGTGATCGCAAATGAACCTGCTGCAACCGCAGTTGCTTGAGCTAAATAAGATCCAGCAGTACCACCAGATGCATGGTTAACAACGATGACATCTGTTGCTGCTATCTCGCTATTTGTCACAGTGAAAGAAACTTCAACACCTGCATTAAGTGTTGCGTCGTCACATGTAATCTGACCAGAAGCCTTATTAAGTGTTACCCCAGTAGCTTTAGAAGTTGCTTGAGTAACTGTGCCTCCAGTAGTCGGGCCGATTAATTTACCAGCCGAAGTTTCAAAGATTGACATTAGTTAAATACCTCAATCCATGTTAGAGATATTGGTCGCTCTCACGATTCCAATATTCTTTGTCTCGTAGACCTTCGACCAATTGGCTACGGTTTCAAGTTGTGTACGAGTTGGGTTTGTTGTTGTAACAGCCCATTTTGTACCAACAGGATGATATGCATAATGAAGGTCAACAGCCATTGCATCACTCTTAGCAAGGATGTCTCTGTCTGTTTCCATATTCATTCCAGCTTGCTCTCCAGATGCAACTGCTCCTTGAGTAAAGAAGTAAGTTGAATATTCTGTTGAAGCACCTGAACCTGTAGTCGCTACATCGTCAGAAACGATTACACGAAGGCCGCAGTATGTAGGAACAGAACCATTACCACCATAAGCACCAGCAATAGAACCACCAGTTGCGGTAGCTGTTTGGTTGGTGTCAGCAGCAACAACGTAATCAACTAATTTACGCTCAACAAGGTCGTAGTAGACCTTTGAATGAACAGCAATAGCAGTTAACTTGTCACCAGCATCTCCTAATAATGCTTTTGCTTTCGCAACATGCTTAGGAGCTAATGCTGTTGGTGAGTCTCCACTTTCTGAATCAATACAAAGTCCAAATAACGCAGAGTTACTATCATTTGCATTAATAGAACCAAACACACCAGAAAGACAAGAGATCAAGTCTTTTTGACGTTGGTTAGCAATATAAGCAGCGATCTTATTACCAATAGCTGCCATTGGATCAGCACCAGCAGCAAGAGCTGCTAAATCTCTAGCTTCAAAAGCACGACCTCTGTGAAGAATCACACCGATCTGCTTATCAGCTTGGATTTTGCCAGGAGTTAAAGAAGCACTATCTGAAAGAACTTCGAAATCACCAGAAAGATTTGCTTTCCAGTAAGGGACGTTCACAAAATCTCCACCCTCTGTCGCATTAAGCTCTGCCAAAGGCTGAACCACACCGCTCTGCAAAAATGCATCACGTTGAGTTGTCTGCTCAATAACGTAAGGGGCGAAAATTTCAGGAACAATTATATCCGACCTTAAAGTCGCCATAAAATTTCCTAAATAAAGATTTTTACGATGTGGGTCACAAACCCTTAAGACTTAGCACAGCTTCGTCGTTATAAGTATATTAGCGTCTTGCTTGCAATTGCAACTTCTCATATAAATTTTTGTCTGTTCTATATAATCTCATCTGCTCTGTAATGTTGTAATTATCAGGTGCAAATGGGTTTTTAGTTCCAGCAGGAACTTCAGAATTGTTAGTCCTACCAGCAGGTGCACCCCCTCCTTGTGGTGCTGTTTGTTTTAACAAGTAATTAGCTTTTTCACTTAATTGTTTTTTAGTCCATTCAACAATAGGAGTTCTTTCATATCCATCAACGACAACAGGGACACCACTATCAACTTCAATTTTGTCTTTTGGAATGTAATTATTAAGAACTAAATTTGGATCATGTACCACTTCCGCCAAGGCTGAGACTGCTGGAGAGATAAGTTCAAGCTCTCGGACTTTTGATTCAAGTTCAGCAATTCGCTTTTTATCTTCAGATGATTTCTCTCGATATTGGTCTTCAAGTTTTGTCCTTGCTTCTGTGTATTTTCCTTTTGATTCAAGTTCAGCCTGTTCTGCATTGTGCTTGAAATCAATTAGCTCTTGTATATTTACATTGTCTGGAACATTTTTTATTTGTTGAGAGATTTTTTTATATTCGTCTAAAAGTTCAGCGTTTTTCTTACGCATTGACTCCAGTTCTTGCTTAAGGGCATTGTTCTCCACAGGAGAAACATCTTGCTCCACAGGAGCATTTGATTCTTCAGCCATAAAACCCACAGGGTGAATGTTTACTTGATTTTTTTGGTGGTTTTCTTCTTAGTAGTCTCGGCTTTCACCTCAACTTTAGAAGGCTTGCTTTTTGCATCAGCAAGTTTTTGAAAAAAAGTCTTGCTCATGAGAAAAGCAATGATTAGTTTTTATATTATCAATATTACTTCTTTTTGACCCCTTTCTTGGTTTTTTTCTTTTTCCCGTAAGGCATGACTGCAAAAATATGCTAATATTAATAAGATAAAACCAATCTATGTAAAGTCAATGGCTGATAATTTTAAAAAAGCAGACCCTGAACGCTTTTCAACACCAACATCTTTTGCAGGAGAAGGGGCCGATATAGATACAAGTGATCTTGACAAAAAGGCAGATAATACAGAATTTGCGGCAGCTTTATGTGGAAAGTTAGGAATCAATCTAACAATTAACGGCGAGAAAATTTAGATTTGTTCTAAAATTATATTCCAGAACATTTCTCCAGTGTCACCAATAGGAGTCTGTTCAATATCCGAGATTTTATATCGTAATTTTGAAGGAATTAAGACTTCTACTTCGTGCTGATAATCATTAGCTAAATTAGTTATTGAAGATCCATATTTATTCTTTTTAACAGTCAACATTGTATGAATACGCTCAGTGTCAAAACCTGAATCAGGGCCAACTACCCCTTTTATCCGTTTAATTCCCGCAAACTCATCTGCAACACCTATATCACTTGACCAACTTTCTAATGTCGCTGTGGGCTTTCCTTTTGCTAAATCTTCAAGAAATTCATTAAAACGATCTTTTCTTATTGTCATTCCCCTTTGGATTTGTCCATCATAAGAAGGTGATCTTTTTATAAATTCTTCTAATCCGTCAGCTTGTTTTATAAATCTATTACGATTAGCTGTTTTCCACTTTTTGGCTGAAGTAGCTTTAGATTTAGCAAATGTAGACAGTTCGGCTCCAGTCTTTTCTAATTGATAAGCTTGAGCCATTTGAGTGCTTGACGAGCCACCTTTCCAACTTCCAATATAACTTTCTAACTGTTCAAATTTAGAAGACCAACCTATTTTTTTAGTTCCATCAAGCATTTTATTATCTATGTCATAACCCATATCTTTAATTCTTTTTGTTCCTACTTTGACAAATTTATCTCCAACTAAATCTTCACCATAGTAAGTATAGTCATTGTCTTTAATTGTTTTGGTTGTTTTCTTTTTAAAATCTGATTTTAATCTTCTTATCTTTACTTCGTTTTCTTTTGACTGCCTAATGTAATCCTCTCTATTTTTAATAGATGCAACTTTTTTAGTTAATAGTTTATATTCTTTTTCTTGTGCCAAGCTTTCAGCAACAGATTTTTCAATTAAATCTTTTTGTGCTTGTGTTAACGGAACATATTTAACTTTGCCAGCTTTTTCAGCCGCAGTCATATATTTTCCTTCTTTAGCTATTAATGCTTTTGAAGGTGGTTTGATTTTTTCAAACTCAGCAAGTGTTTTCTTCTCTTTATCTGAAAGCAGTTTTGTCTTTTTAGGTTTTACTGCCAGCTTTTTAGAAGGTGTTTTTGTATATGTCTTTTGTAGCTGCTTTAAAGTCTTAGATGATCCATCCTCACGAACAAGCTTTTTTAATGCTTTATCAGGGCCATATTTCTTTGACAAGGCATTAAAATATTTGACTTTATTTTTACCCAAGCTTTTCGCTTTATAACTTGCCGATTGATCTTTTAGCCATTTTCCATAGCTAGTACCAGCAGGAACAGAACCACCCTCTGCTGCTCTTTTTCCTAATGGTGTCTTAGGTGGTGTGATTCCTAAACCTTCATAATCCAACTCGGCAACAGTTCGACAACGACAACCAAAATGCTGTGGAGGTGTTGGCCCTTCTCCATATTTAAAAACTTGCTGATCTAACACCCGACATTCAGGAGCAGTTCTAGCATCAAGTGTTGCTACCCATTTATATTTTTTTGTTAGGTCTTGATTGTTTTTATAAACGGCTTGTGCTGCATCATTACTAACTTGCTGAACACTTGTTCTAACTAAATTTGTAACTTGATTTGGCTTAAATGGCTTTCCATCTTCAAAAATTAATTGATCTCTTAGCCTTCTAGCTAATTGAGCTGTTGGTTCACCTGTCAACAGGCCATCTCGAACAGTTCGACCAAACAGTTCTCCTTGCTTTGCTGCTAAACCTCTAAATGCCTGTTTTAAATTCTGACCATTAGGCAGATTAACAAGAGATCCTTGCTTGGAAGTTAAAGAAAACTTTTGTGGAATCCCTTTTACTTTTGCCTGTAGATCATCACTCAATAAAGAAGCATTTATATCAATAGGATTACTATTGACAACCGATTCTGCATAGCCCTTTGTGACATTTAAAGGGTTAACAACTGCATTGCTAACAGCAGGGACATTTGGAAGAGCTTTCTCTAGTTGAATCTGTGCAAACTCACTTTGCAATCTTGTTATGCCATCAAGTTCCTTAACCATCTGAGCAGCACTTTTATTTGACCAACCTTTCAGACTTGCATCTAATTGTTTTAGAAGAGAACGCAACCGATCAGCCTTATATTTTGGCTGCTTTGCTCTTGGCATCCTTTCAATTCTTGCCAATTGGTCAATGGCATCATTGATTATTCGGTCATATTGTTTGACAAGTTTCTTAGACGTTCCATTGCTGAAACGATTTAGATCAAGCGTGTTTCTATAAACGCTTTCTGGAACATCACCAGTAGCCATTACTAATCATCCTCGTTTTCTTCCTCTAATTCATCTTCATCTTCTAAATCATCATCGTCTTCTTCTATTTCTTCCTCTGGCTGTTCCATATCTATTAAGCCAGCTTGTTCAGTTGATTCAAGTTCTTCCTCAACGTCAAAGTCATCTCCCAAGACTTCACCTTCGACAAGTTGTTTTAACATTGTCTCCTGTGAGATAGTGCCAGCAGTATAAAGTTGCAGCAAGCTTCCAATCTCTTGAGGATCAAGACGAGAAGCCAAGAAGTCACGATTTACAAAGCAACTGCCAGATTCATTAGTGCCTAGATATTTTGCATGATACAAAAGGGAATTATCAATCATATCTTGCATTTGCTGTGCGACCACCTGCATCGTGCTGTCGCCTTGTGACCTATCTATTCTTTTTGACTCTGCTGTCTCTGCCCCTAATTTTTGGCCTAGCACCGCAGCCAACGCAAGAGTATTTATTTGATGCTCTAGCTGATCTAATCTTTTAAATTGTGCATCATAACTACGACCACTCGGTTCTATATATTCAGCACGACCTTCAGCAGGGAAAGCAATTGCCTCCCCAGGGCCAGCAGATACTTCCTCGCTAGATTGTGGAAACCCATAAAAAGCAAGCATCGGGACAGCCGACAAATGTAATTGATTGTCGAGGTCTGATTGGATTTGATAAGTCTTAAGATTCAACTCCGCTATGTCTTCCATTGGCGGACGTGATTCCATCCAATTAATCCTGTTGGAATAAGCAACAGAAAAAGGAATCTCATTTAAAGAAGTTGTCCCTTCCTCATGTATTGAATAATTGCCATCATCATCTTTTCTGTGAATTTCAAAAGCTCCTGGTGTTAACACTCGAACTTGCTCAACCTGTTTTTCACCGTAGAGGCCGTCAGGTTCAAAAACTTTTTCTAACAGTCTCAACTGCGTGAATTTTTGCTGACCATCTACTAATTCACTTCTCCATCCAAGAATATCTCTAGGTGTATATGTAACCCAGTAAGGTCTTCCATTTGCATCAGCAGGAGCATCAACGAGCACTCCGCAGTGTCCAAATCTAATTGCCTTGCGAGCAGTCTCATAAGTCCAGACATTCAAATCATTTCCTTGAAGGTCGACATCAAACAAATTTTCTCTGATTGTGTCACTTACATCATTTAATCTGACAGGTTTTCGAGTTAGCATCCCCGCCAACATTCTTTCAAGTCTTTGGTAATAAGGCGGACAAACTGAACGGGCTAGTCTGTTGTCATAACTTTCATCTAATTCTCTAGGCTCTTGAGGTAGATATCTCCTATGACGACGACGCATTTCATAGGTTCCATTTAACAAATCTTCAATAAGACCCCAGTGAGGTTCTTGTTCATACCAAGCAGAACAAGGTTCATTAATTTCTGTTGAAGTGCCTGTTTTTTCTCTGCTGTAATGATTGAATCCGCTATACACGATGAAAACCTCGGTCTATGTGAACAGTTTAGCCATCTTTTAATAGATCCTAATGCCTGTAGAGCGTCCAGAGTTCATGTGTAATGGATTGAACTCTCTCCAAATCATATAACCGAGAGAATCTGCCATGTGATCGAGGTTTTGAGATTTATCAGGAGAACCATCTTCTGCATACGCTTGAAGCTCTAAAGATTCAATTGTTTTCTTACAACGTGGGTGGATATGTAATCTTATTTCTTCTTTTCCATTAAGCAACATTGCCTGAACTGCTGCAACTCGATCTCTGATATAGGGGTTACTTGCTGGTGATAAGTTTGTAATTTTTCTTTGCTGTAAAAGTTCGATGTCGGTCTTAGCAGCATTTGTTGATCTGTTTCCTCCTGAAGCGTCTGGGTAAGCATAAATTGTTTGATGCGGGAATTTTTCTCGCAATTGGTCAGCCATTGAGTCTGTGTCATGTGCTCCACCTATCTCATCAAAAATGTATAGATGTCCTTTGCTGATTACTCCAATTGCTGCGTTGCAATTTCCAACGTTAAAGTCACAACCAACTCGAATAATTTCTTCTGAGTGATCGG
>VTLG01011997.1_pt1 | contig 11344 bp, 14 predicted proteins | sample 4694571 | NCBI WGS metagenome assembly VTLG01 (sample SAMN12604809, study PRJNA352737) | marine metagenome | biome: ENVO:00000447; feature: ENVO:00000209|ENVO:00000569|ENVO:01000036; material: ENVO:00002151; isolation source: viral sequences binned using virsorter ... | reverse complement strand
ATGGTTAAGCTATGCAATACACACATAGCTAGAGCTATAACTTGAGAATGATTATCAATCGCATTAAGGGGGGGGGTGTTAAAAAGTCAATAAAATTAAGGCTTATTTCAATTTACACATTTAGGAAAATGTTTAATTGACTTAAATAAGTAAATAAATTAGTAATATATGTAATGATTAATTTAAAAATATATAAATATATATTGGTTAATCTAAATAAAGGTAAATATGAAAAAAGAAGATAAAAAAATAATCGCTACTAATAAAGCAACATCACAAGAAATTATTAGTAAAATTGACGATATTGCGATTGGTGAAAATAAATCTAGTAATCAGAGAATAAGCACAACTAATTTGATTATTAGTGCAATAAACAAAGGTGATTTCGTTTTAGAATATGTAAAAAAGAAAACGAAAAAAACTGTAAAATTTTCAGAATTAAATCAAGTTACAAATGAAGATTTTAGAGGGTTTATTGAAAGTTTTAAAATTCAATTAGGTGTGAATAACTTGCCTAATTGGCAATCTAAAACTGATGAAGGCAAGTCAAGAATGAGAATATTAAGAGATGTTTTTGTTGTTGCTTTACCTTTAATAAAAGCTGGTGCAATAGATACTGACAACAAAGGAAAATCTTTAACTGGTGCTAATGATAGTAAATTACTTGTTAAAGGTGCATTTGTTAAAGAAAATTATCAACCATTAAACAAAGATAATTTAAAGCAAGTTGCATTAAACTTTAATCAGTTAAAAACAGTTGCACAAAATTATTACAAAGAAAAAAACTTTAGTAATGATGTTGAAACTAAAAACACACAGTTTGAGCAACAGTTAGTAAAAACAACAACAATGATTACTGAAGACACTCACAATGGTTGTGAAAGTAATGAAAATTTTACACAATCAAAAATGATTGCTTTAGCAACAGCTTGTAATAATTGGTGTAGAAAATTAAAGGAATTGCAATTAGAGGCAATGACACCCGAACAAAGAGCAAGAAAACAAAAAGCTGTTTAAATAATATCAAGTCCAACTAAATTAAAACCCTAGGCTAACCCCTAGGGTTTTTTTTTGTCTGCTCTAAAAATATTCTGAGTGCTTAACAAGGTTGTTATTAGTTACAAAAATTTGTACCACCTAAAATTCTCCCAAGCGATAACCAAGAGAACCCCAAAGTAACCCCAAGCTATATTTCTGGGGATAACTTTTTTTATTTCTGCAAATAATACTTGATTTACTTTAGGGAGTGCAGGCGACCACCCCCCCACGCACGTATAGATATATAGGATTATGCTAAAATTCCCAAAACCCCTGTAAACCATATAGCGGGCTATACTTCTGGGTACATATTCTAGGTAAAATACCCAAAAATCTCCCGACTATATCCCTGGGGGGTCCCTAGTGAAACCTAAATCTAGCTATAATATAGATATAAAACCCCCCCGTATACCTTATAGGTATATTATACACCTCATTTCCACTTTTGTCAATATATTTCTTGTACAACAATGTCGCACCCACAAAAATAATTAAAAAAGTAGTTGACAAAAGTCTAAATCGTGTGTATAATATAAATAGATGCACTTTAAAAGGACACACGTACACTTCGCATACACATATGCCACAGGGGTCATCACTAAACTGCATCATTAACTTGAAATTTCCTAGGAATTTCTGTTAACAACAACAATTAAGGATAACAATTATGGCTATAACAAACAAAAAAACTCTGGAGAAGATGAAAAAGAAAAATCTTTTGTCTATTCGAGTTGGAAAGGATGGTAAAGTTACCAATCCTGGTAAAGACTCTAAGAAAAAAAGAGTTCCTATCTTTGAAAGCCGAAAAGATAAAGCAATTAGATTGTCAACAGCAGCAGGTAAAGCTAATAGAGCTGCTTCTGACACTATGAAAGCTGCAGAAAAAAAATATGCTAAAGAAAGTATGTTTAAAAAAGCTGCAGATGCTAGAGATAAGGCTAAAACAACACCAGGAAAAGCTAGATCTTTCAAAGATGCATTTGATGCTGCTACTAAAGAAGGTAAATCTAGATTTATGGTTGAAGGAAAGTCTTACTTAACTACAAAAGGTAAGAGAGAAAAGAGATTTGATCCAACTAAGATTAAAGCTGCAGAACCTAAGAAAGGTATTGTAGGTAAACTAAATGAAAAGATTAAATCATTTAGAAAAAAGACTACTGGTTACTCAACTCAAGCAGAATATGAATCAGCTAGAGACAAAAGAAGAATACAGAAAAGAATTACTAAGATGAAGGAAAGAAAAAATCAAGGTAAAAACTATTCAGCTAAAAATCTAGCAGAGCTTGAAGCAAAACTGAAGGACATGTAGTTGATACAATCAGCTAAAGACATTCCATTTAAACTATTAATGGAAATAATAAACGCAAAACATGGATTCTACTATTCTAAAGACTCAAGAAAAAAGCTTAACCAATATGCAGGAAAAGTTTCTAGACGCATTATTCGGAGAAGCAAAAGGAGACCCTAGAAAAGCTGCGGAGTTAGCTGGCTATTCTAGCAATTCTTATCCTAAAGTTGTACGAAATTTAAAAAAAGAAATTACAGAATTAGCAGAGAATCACCTTTCCACACACTCTGCTAAAGCAGCTACTCGGTTAATAGACCTACTAGACGAAGACGGGACTACACCACACTCTAATATTCGTCTAGCAGCTGCTAACTCAATACTAGATAGAGTAGGAATTTCTAAAAAAGATCAACTAGATATAAATATGAAATCAGTACATGGAATATTTATACTACCAGCAAAAGAAGAACCAAAGGAATCAATAGTAACCCCCGTAGAGGACTAATGTCAGATAAAGATAAAAGTATAAGTTTAAAAGATTATAAAGAATTTCTTAAAAAACTAAAAAAGAAAAAAATTAAAAAAAATCAAAAAACACTTAATGAATTAGAGCCATCAAAACCTATTCCAGGAGGTGGGTTTCCTAAAATAGGAAAACCAACACCTTATAAAAAAAAGTATGCAAATGCATATAAAAAGAAAGGCTAGGACTATACCATTTGGGTATAAGTTAGCAGAAGATACAGATTATTTAGTTCCAATAGAATCAGAACTAGAAGCATTAGAACAAGCAAAGAATTATTTAAAAACATGTTCATTGAGAGAAGTGGCGATATGGCTAACAAGAAAAACAGGAAGGTACATCTCATATGTCGGACTTAACAAAAGAGTTAAACGAGATACCGCCTCCAAAGCCAAAGAAGATAGTCAAGAGAAAAGCCAAACGATCAGCTAAAGAAGTTTTAGCAAGAACACGTAAGAAAGTTGCAAAGGCAGAACAATCTTTACGTTCAGCCAAAGCTCATGCAGAAAATACCAAAAAGAAATTGTTAACCATTAACAAAGCTTTAGATGGTAAAGAGCAACAACTTATAACACAAGACGTAATAGATGAAGCTCCTAAAAGTATACAGGAGCATATTTCTCAGCAGAAGGTTATATTCAAACCTAACTCAGGACCTCAAACAGAATTCCTAGCTGCACCAGAAAGAGAAGTATTCTATGGAGGAGCAAGAGGTGGTGGTAAGTCATACGCAATGTTAATTGACCCACTACGATATTGTCATAAAGAAAACCATAGAGCATTATTAATACGGAGAACAATGCCTGAGTTGAGAGATTTAATTAATCATTCTCAACGTTTATACAGCAGAGCATTTCCAGGAGCAAAATGGAGAGAGCAAGAAAAAGAGTGGAGATTCCCGTCAGGAGCAAAGATAGAGTTCGGGTACGCAGAGAACATGACAGACGCTTTACGTTACCAAGGGCAATCTTACACATGGATAGGAATAGACGAACTTCCACAATATCCTTCGCCAGATATATATAATTTTCTAAGATCGTCACTTAGATCAGTTGATCCTGATATACCAGTTTATATGAGAGCTACAGGTAATCCAGGTAATGTAGGATCACAATGGGTTAAAGAAATGTTTGTAGATCCTATAGATCCAAACACAGCTTTTAACATAGAGATAGTTACGCCCTCTGGACCTAAATATATAACCAGAAGGTTTATACCAGCTAAGTTACAAGATAACCCGTACCTTATGCAAACAGATGATTACTATGCAATGTTATCATCTTTACCAGAAGTACAAAGAAAACAATTTTTAGATGGAAATTGGGATGCGTTTTCAAATGCAGCATTCCCAGAATTTGATAGAGACATACATGTTGTTGAACCGTTTGAAGTACCTAAAGGATGGCAGCGTTTTCGTGCTGCAGACTGGGGTTACTCTTCTCCTGCTTGCTGCTTATGGTTCGCTATTGATTATGATAACAATCTATGGGCTTATAGAGAATTATATACTCAAAAGATTACGGCAGATGTTTTTGCAAAAAAAGTCTTAGAGCTAGAGCACGGAGAATACATACGCTACGGGGTCTTAGACGCTAGTACATGGGCAAAGAGAGGAGATGTGGGTCCAAGTATAGCAGAAACGATGATTCAAACAGGATGTCGTTGGAGACCGTCAGATAGGACTCCTAAAAGCAGAATTAGTGGAAAGTTAGAAATACACAAAAGATTAAAGCTAGTCAATGATAAAGAACCAGGACTTAGAGTTTTTTCTAGTTGTAGAAATTTATTAAGAACATTCCCAACTCTTCCATTGGATGATAGTAATCCAGAAGATATAAATACACATGTAGAAGATCACGCATATGATGCATTAAGATATGGTTGTATGAGTAGACCTATACATACTAGTTACGCAAATAAATATTTTAATAACAACAGAACAACTAATTTTATTCCCTCAGATAAAATATTCGGATATTAATTAGTGTCAAAAAAAATAAAGCTACCTACTATAGATAAAAAAAATTTTCCTTATAAACTAGTAATGGTTTATTGGGAAGATATTGTTGGATCATGTGAATGGGCTGACATACCAGATATAAAAAAATCAAAGACAGCTATTTGTTGTAGCTTTGGTTGGCTAGTAGAACAGAATGAAAAAACAACTGTTATAATGGCAGATTTTATATTTGAAGATAATGCAGCAATAAAACAAGGTGGTGGCTACACAACTATACCAACTAAAAATATATTGTCAATAAGAAAAATAAACCTATAGGAGAAACCCATGGCAAGAAAAAAGAAAACAAGAACAGTATCCGATGTTATTGAAGATATAAGAGAGCTACATGAAAAAGAAGAAGATTTATTAATGGAGCTTGAAGATTTATCTGAAGAGTCTGATATGTATGATGAAGGAGATGAAGTATAATGGAAACTAAATTCGATCCAAAAGCTAAAGTAAAACAAGGCGATCTTGGTACAGCACCTGATGGCAAACAGCCAAATCAACAACCAGGTAATTTAAAAATTACTTATGGTAAAGAAGAACGTGCAAGAGAAACTCAAGATGGTAAATTTGATTACTATGAGCCAAAAAAATTTACAAGCCAAGTAGATGCTAACTTTAATAAGTTGGCTGATGAAAAAGATTATTAGTGAGTAATCTTGGACCCAAGAGCAATTTTATACCTGTCGTTTATGCAGGTACTAAAAAACACAAAAAAAACAAAAAGAAAAAAAACAGGAGACACAATGGACATAAAAAAAAGATATAGTCACGGAGAACTCGCACCAGATGTTGCTAAAGTTAAAAACGAAAAATTAGCAATTGACCCTAACTCAAAAGTTAAACATGGTTCAACTGCTGGAGACGGCAATGACAAACCAGGTGCTAAATCAAAAGTTGACCCAGCAATCTTTAGAATGGCTGAAGAAAGAGATTATTAATATGATTAGAGACGAAGATAAAACTATTGCAAATGAGCATAGTAAGTTTAATAAAATAGATAAATATAAAGCTAAAAAAGCAGATGTAATGAAAGTAGCTGATATATCTCAAAAAGATATTGATTTATCTAAATCTAGAGGCTATTCTAAAATTGATTTAGATACTGCTAAAATGTTAAGTGGTAATCCTACTTTAACACAAGAAGAATTAGATCAATTAAAAAAAGCAGCTAAAGCGAAAGACAAAGTAGAGCCAACAGGCAAATTTGCAAAATAATTACATGGATAAAAAAGACGAAAACTTAGATCCATTTGTTGGATTTATAAGACAGAGATTTCAACAAGCTGAAACAGCTAGACTCTATGATGAAAAGAGATGGCTTAAAGCTTATAGAAACTATAGAGGTTTATATGGACCTGACATGGCTTTTCGTGATAGCGAAAAGTCTAAAGTTTTTGTTAAAATAACTAAAACAAAAGTACTAGCTGCTTTTGGGCAAATTATTGAAGTATTATTTTCTAGTGGTAAATTTCCAATAGGTGTAAGACCTACTACACTTCCTGAAGGTGTTGCTGAATATGCACACATATCAAAACCAGGACAACCACAGGATCCTAATGCTCAAGGGCAACCTGATCCTAATGATACACCTAACCCATATGGTTTTGCTGGTGATGGTAATGGTATACCTAAAGGTGCTACTGCTGAATCTTTAATGAAAGATCTAGCACAAAAGTATAAAGACTTAGGTTTTGAAGAAGGTGCAGCACCTGATTTAAAATCAATGCCACAAATAGAACCTGCAGAAATGGCAGCAGGTAAAATGCAAAAATTAATTCACGATCAATTAGAAGAGAGTGAAGCTATTACAATATTAAGACATGTATTTTTTGAAATGTGTTTACTTGGTACTGGTATTTTAAAAGGACCATTCACATCTGAAAAAATACAATATGCATATAGTTCTGATGAAGAAACAGGAACACTTGCAGCTATGGAAAAATCTAAAACTGTACCTTCAATAGAAGCAGTATCATGTTGGGATTTTTATGTAGATCCAAATGCAACTAATATGAATGATGCAGAATATGTTATTCAAAGACATTCATTAAACAAAGAACAATTTGCAGCATTGTCTAAAAAACCATTATTTAAATTAAATGCAATTAGAGAATGTTTAGAGATGGGTCCTAATTATCAAACAAGAGGATATGAATCTTCTTTGTATGATAGAGAAAATGTACAAACACTTTATAAAAATAGATTTGAAGTTTTAGAATATTGGGGATTAGTATCTAAAGATATAGCAAAAGAATTAGATTTAGAAGTTGATGATGAATTAGATGTTATATCAGTTAACGTATGGATATGTGGTGGTAAAGTTTTAAGATGTGTAGAAAATCCATTTACACCAAAAAGAATACCTTACATGGTATGTCCATATGAATTAAATCCTTATCAATTTTTTGGAGTAGGTATTCCAGAAAATATGCAAGATTCACAACAAGTTATGAATGGTCATGCAAGAATGGCAATAGATAACTTAGCCCTATCAGGTAATTTAATATTTGATGTAGATGAAACTATGTTAGTACCAGGTCAAGATATGAAAGTATTTCCTGGTAAAATATTTAGAAGACAAAGTGGACAACCAGGAGCAGCAATTCATGGTGTTAAGTTTCCAAATACATCACAAGAGAATTTGATGATGTTTGATCGGTTTAGACAATTAGCTGATGAAGCAACAGGTATTCCTTCGTACTCACATGGTACAACAGGAGTTCAATCAACTACTAGGACTGCAGCTGGTATGTCAATGCTGATGGGTGCTGCAGCACTTAGTATTAAAACAGTTATCAAAAATATTGATGACTATTTATTAAAGCCCCTAGGACAATCTTTATTTCATTGGAATATGCAATTTAATATTGATAGACCAGAAATAAAAGGTGATCTAGATATTAAAGCACAGGGAACATCTTCTCTAATGCAAAAAGAAGTTAGATCACAAAGACTAATGACATTTATGCAAACAGCTTCTAACCCATCGTTAGCACCGTTTGTTAAATGGCATACATGTTTAAAAGAAGTTGCAAAAGCTTTGGATATAGATCCAGATCAATTAATTAATGATCCAGAGAAAGCAGCAATATACGCACACATAATGGGGATGGCAAATGGAAATCAACAAAATACAGGCAATAGTGGACAACAAAGTCCAATGGCAAATATGGGAGGAGTTCCTCCAGGAGCTTCGCCAACAGACAATACAGGAACTGGAGGTGGCAACATCGGAACGGGTTCTGTACCAATGCCAGGGGAAGCTGGCTTTAGTTCGCAAGCTACTAAGCCTGCCACAGGCAATAAAACGCAGTAAGGAATAATATGACAACAACAAAAACTTTTGATACATCTAGAGTAGGTGGTGGAACTTATGAATTACATAAAGATGCAACAACTGGAAGTTATAGTTTAAAATCTGTAGGATTTGCTCAAGTTAATAAATTAACTTTACCTGAACTTGCATCACAAGATGCAGCTACTAAAACTACTACTACTACTAAAACTGATACTAAAACAGATACAACTAATACTGCAGATCCATATAAACAATTATCAAAAGCTAATCTTGGTGATAATAATAAAGATTTACAAATATCTCAAAATTATGAACGTTTTAAACCTAAAGATATTTCAGTTAGACAAGCAGGTGATGCTATGACTAAAGATGCCAAAAGTACAAGACAAAATTTTGATCAGAGTGTTAAAGATCTTCAAGATGCATCAACTATAGAAATGAATGAAGCACAAATAGCTAAATTAAATGCAGAAGGTGCTTCTCCACAAATAATGGCACAGGCTCAAGCTAGACTTGACAAAGCAAAAGCTAATGAATATGATATGTATAGAACGGGTGTATCAGGAAAACCTACTGGCAATTTTTATCAAGATGCAATTACACGTGGTCAAGTAGGTGTTAAAGCTGGATCAATAACACCAGAAAGAGTCACAGGTCTACAAACAGTAAAATCAAAAGCTTCAGATACTGTAAATAGTATTCTTAATAATAGTGCTACAGTTATGGTTGCAAAAGGTATAGGTACTGTTATTGGAAGTATATCTAATGCTCTGATTGATCCATATCAAAGAGATCTTAATCAAGCAAATAAAAGTGCATTAAGTTCTTTAGGTTACAAAACAAATTTTGAATTAGGAATATCTACAGATCCTGGAAGAATAGCAGGTAATCCAGCTAAAAATGTATTTGCAGGAATGAATGCACAATCTGCATTTGGTGATATATCTAAAGGTGCTCAAAGTAGAATTGATACTAGAAATAAAACAGCAGCTAAAAAAGCAGGTACATGGAGTCAAGAAAAATTAGATAAGTTTAATGCTAAAACAAAAGACTTTGAGAGACAAAAAGCTGAACATGATAAAGCAGCTGCAAAAGATAAAGCTAATGCAAAAGCTGCTAAAGATAATAGAGAGGGAACTGGAGGTAGTTGTTTTATAGCAGGTACTAAAGTTACTATGTCTGATGGCACATTTAAAAATATTGAAAACATTGTAGTAGGTGATAAAGTAAAAGGACACAAAGAAGATAACACAGTTATTAAACTAGATCCTACTTTACTAGCAGATAGAAAATTATATTCATTCAATGACAATGAACATTATTTTTTTACTTCAGAACACCCATTCATGACTGAAGAAGGTTGGAAATCTATTAAACCAGAAAAAACAAAAGAACGTGATGGTGTAGAACTTTATGAACAATTAAAAGGTGAATTAAAAATTGGTGATAAACTTGTAACAGATAATGGTTCAGTTGAAATTAAAGATATTAAATCAAAAGAAATAAGTAATCCTGAAATGCCTTTATACAACTTTAACGTTTCAAATGATAATTCATATATTGCTGATAATTACGTAGTACATAATAAAGGATGTTTTATTAAAGGTACTTTAGTTACAATGGCAGATGGCTCAAATAAACCAGTAGAACAAGTTGATCTAGGAGATAAAGTTGCAGAAGGTGGATTAGTATTTGCTGTAGGTAAATTTTTAAATACAGAATTATATGATTACAAAGGTATTAAAGTTTCAGGAAGCCATATGGTAAATGAAGATGGCGTTTGGATAAGAGTTAGAGATACTAAACATGGTAAATCGTTAGGTAATGATGAAAATACTGTGTATGTATTTGGATCAGAGAATAGAAGAATTTTAATTAATGGTATATTATTTACAGATTATTTTGAAGTAAGTGAACAAGATCAATTAATTAATAATAAAAAAAATTTTTTTAATAATTGGAAAAACTACGGAAATACTATTGACGAACATAATGTTAATACATTAAATGCAAGTTAAAAAGTGGGACTTAAGTAAAGATTATTCTATTATTAGTAAATGGTGTAAAGATAGAAAATGGGATTTGGCTATTCCTAAAGAAATGTTACCACCATTAGGTATAATAATTAGTGATAAAGGAAAAATTTGTGCAGCTGGATTATATATAGATAAAAAAGCAAAGTTTGGATTTATGTATGGTTTATTTTCAAATCCAAAAACAAGTAAGATAAAACTTTTTAAAGCTATGAAATTATGTGTTCAAGAAATAGAAAAACAAGCTATAAAAAATAAATTAGGTTTAGTATATACTATTACAGGTGAATTATCATTAGATAAATTATACACTAAACATATGGGCATGAGTACATGTGAAAACAATGTAAAATCTTATGTTATAAATTTAAATAAAAATAAATATAAAAATTTAGATTGGATATCATAATAAATAATTGGAGATAAGATAATGGCAATAGGACCAGATGGTAAAGTAACAACAACAGGATTAATGAATAATACTGGTAATATACCAGAGGCTCCTGATATGTCAAACTTAAAACCACCAGATCAACCAAAACAAAAAATAACACCAGCAGCAGCTCCAGCAGCTATGGCACAAAGACCAATGCCAAAAGATCCTGAGATTGTACAAAAATTAAATAGCTTATCTGAAAAAGAAGCACAGCAATTATCTATGGTATTGTCACCAAGTTTGGCAGCTACTTTAATAAAAATTTTACCAGAAGCAACTGATTTAATAAATGAATTTAAATCTACTGAAGAAAATGTTATATTACCAGTATCAGTAGTAAAAAATTTTGCAGTTAGAAAATATCCAAGTTCTAGCGAGCAGGAATCCGTAGAAGGATTCATTACAGAATTGTCTGAGTTACAATCAGATAATACAAATGTGCCACCTGAAAATATGCAGGCATCTAATACCAATCCTAATAGCATGATGGCTCCAGAGCCTAATGCCAATGAAGATAGTGATTTAGATACTTCATCAATAGATGAAGATGCAGTAGATATAGCATAGATTCAGCCCACAAATTATGGAAATGAGCTACCCTTATCCATAAGGCACTCAACCTAAGAGGAAAAAATGGAAAAAGAAGAAAACAAAGTAACTGAAGTTTCAAAAGAAACTAAAGTTAAAAAAGATGATAAGTTATTTAAAAAGCCAGAA
>VTLG01006714.1_pt1 | contig 11345 bp, 13 predicted proteins | sample 4694571 | NCBI WGS metagenome assembly VTLG01 (sample SAMN12604809, study PRJNA352737) | marine metagenome | biome: ENVO:00000447; feature: ENVO:00000209|ENVO:00000569|ENVO:01000036; material: ENVO:00002151; isolation source: viral sequences binned using virsorter ... | reverse complement strand
TTTGATGGCTTTAAGAGCAATCGTAGCAATCTTGTTCCTGACGTAACCTAGATCATTTTTCTTGGCTGCGACTATTATTGATACGTTCTCCCAATCAATCACCTCTTCTGTTGGTGCTGGTGGTGCATCTTCATCTGGTGGCGACGGTGCAGATAGTGGATCGCCTATTTCAGCATGTTCCCAATCAATCAGTCCAACAAGATTTCCTTCGCCGTCTACTATCACGTTTTCGCCGTGTAGATCGCCGTGAAGATATGCTGTATGTTGTAGATTTGATCTTATTTCATAATACTCTGATATTGCGTCCTTAACAAAATTATCACATGGTTCAAGTCCATCAACAATATCTTGCATCTTAGGGATACGAGGAGATTTTGTAACTAAGCCGTGTACTTCAGCTATCAGGTCTGCAAGTTGTTCGATGAATTTATCATTGTAGTTAATGCGAGTTAAAATTTCTCCTTCCAACCATTGGCCACTCATCATTTCTGGTATTGTGTAAACCATTTTTCAATCTCTCTGTAATTTGTAAATATTTTCGTATAGTCTGGATTTAGTATAACTGGTTTCTTATTTTCTTCTAAAAAGTTTCCTTTTATACCATAAAACTCTGCAATTCTTTTCAACTCGCTGTCTTGATCTTTAACAAAATTATCATGGGTAACAATTGGTATATTATATCCCCACATAACAGAGTTTATAAATTCTTCGCGTTTAACAAACTTATCAAAATCTTTCTTTGAAGCAGTAAATGAATTTGCTGGAGGAGTAATTCGTAGCTCGGGAATATATGTGGAATATGCCCTACCTCTACGACTACAGGTTAACTCATAACAAAAATGGGAAATTTTATTCTCATTAACAAACCATATAAGATCAAAGTTGTCAAGGATTTTTCGTGCAACCTGTATCTTTTTTTTAATGGAAAAGTTATTAGATTCAATCGTATTAGTAAACTCCCGTGGTGTTGCCTTGATGCAGAATGGAAAAGGAAAATTTTCAAGATGTTTTAGACGATTCTTAATATCTAAATCACTCAATAAATCTTCGTTAACACTGTAGTCGATATCAAGCTTTTCGTGGTTTAGTTTAAACTGCTGTTCCAGATTTGATTGTATGTTTCTACCAAACCAATTGTTGCCTTCTACAAGATCAAATGTTCTACACATATATTCTAACAGATAATACGAACCAGAACGTGCTGTAAATACTATGCAAAAATCACTCATTAACCCTATCCAACAGAGTTTTTTCTTCTTTGAACCACTTTAATATTTCATCGTAGTTTGTAAATTTCTTTTTGTAGTTCATTTCTATTTTATGTGGAAGTTGAATTCTTTCCCACGGCTCAAATGCAAATTTTCGGAGTTTATTAAAACCATAAAATTCAGATTTCCAATTCCAATCTTGTAATCTTTCTATATGTGCCTCTGTATTTGTCATAAAGTCTTCAAATTTTATCAGAGGCTCTTCTTTAATTACCCCATAAGTTTCCCATGCTTTCCAGAACAGGTTTTGTCTGTACACGAAATTATCAAAGTGTCCTCGCTCTACAGTAATACTCTCATCATCTAATTGTGGTTGTTCATCTCCTTCAAACAGATGGTTTACCTTAGTATGCAATCTAACAACATGACTTATAAATTGACGAACAACATCTTTTCTCCATAACCATATAATAGACATGTCGTTTAATATAAAATCAAAATCCTTTTCTGGAATATAGTTTACTAAAATTTTAAGTATATAGGGTTGTGGAGGAAGGCAGTAACTTTCTTCAAATCTTCTTATATTTTTATATTCATTTTTTTGTAACCAAGAATTAGAATCTTCAAGTCCATATACATGACATATTTTTCGCCTAACAAATGTGCTACCGCTTCGTGAGGTTGCCACGATACCAATCCTATTATCGTTCATGTTATATATAGTATTATGAAATTAGTTTATTCGTCAAAAAATCGTATGCTGGTATCTGGTTGCAGTTGGACACAAGAGTCAAAGATGGATCATAAACGAGATTGGCGTCCACACTGGCCATCAATGTTAGCTAAAAAATTAAAGAAAAAATATATTAATTTTGGTAGGTCTGGAGCAGGAAATCAATTTATTTATAATCAGGTAGTTGATCAATATAATGGCGAAGATTTAATATGTGTTCTATGGTCAGGGTTTGATCGTTGGGATTTTCTTACAGATCATACCATGTCAGGGACTCAAAAAGAACCTAGAAAAGTGTGGGATGCTTTAGATGAATCTGGTTTTATAGACCCAATATTTAATTTAAAAAGAAGTCTTAGATTTATACATGCTTTTCAAAACTTTTGTGAGGTTAATAAAATTAAATATATTCATGGTTTAGCTATTAACGGTCAGGATTTCTGGCGAGGACCACATGAAATACATTGGCAGGCTAAGAGTTCCAGACGAACTATTTTATCTGAATTTATTGGAGACAGACTTCATGAATATTTAAAAGAACAACATTTTATAGGTTGGCCAATATATTACGAATTTGATGGGTACTGTATGAGTGATTATTTGAATAGACTCGATAAAACAAAAACGGAACTTAGAGTTAGTAAGACGGATCAACACCCAAATGGAAAAGGTCATGAGATTATTGCTAATCTTTTTTATGATCGTTATATTGAATTATATGGAGAACTTTAATGAATAATCTTTTTGTTCATAAAACATGGAAGAAAGTAGAATACGATTATCTTGAAACGACCTTTGAGAATATATATGATCTTTGGAGTGAAGGTTTGTGGCCAGGTAGGATAAGTAAAATAGAAGATCGAAGTGCATTGTCTTTAAATTATAATATGTGGGAAAATTATAAAAATATTTCTATAACGAAACAGAGAAAATTGATATGGGAAAATAAACCGACTTTTTGGGTAGCAAAAGAGGGTGATAAAATTATCGGGGTAAACAGTGGGTTTAAAACTAGTCATGACCTTTATAGGTCTAGAGGATTATATGTTATTCCCGAAAAACGGGGTCAAGGACTGTCAAGAATGCTTCTTAAATTAACCATAGAGACTGCAAAGAAAGAAAATTGCAGAGTTATATGGACAATGCCTAGACAAACTGCTCTATTAGCCTATGAAAGTGTGGGATTTCAGAAGATTGGTGGATGGATAGATGATGAATTTGAATTTGGTCCAAATTGTATTGCAATAAAACAAATCTTATAAATATATAAAAAAGGATAATTTTATGGCCATTCCTACAACTAAAGCAACATTTAAATCGTATTGTCTAAGGGCGTTAGGTTCTGGAGTCATTGATATTAATATATCAGATGATCAGGCAGATGACCGTATTGATGAAGCATTGCAATACTTCGCACAATATCACTACGATGGTATTGAGAAAATGTATCTTAAACATCTTATTACATCAGATGAAGTAAGTCGGGCGCGCTCTGATGCATCAACTACTGCAACTGACACTGCTGATAATTCAATAACTGCTACTTGGAAAGAAGGAAAAAACTTTATTCCAATGCCTTCTGCTGTTGTGTCAGTGATACAGGTCTGGCCATTTACAGATACGGGTGGTGGCAGTAGTATGTTTGATGTTAGGTATCAATTGCGATTGAACGATTTGTTTGATCTATCATCTACCTCTGTTATTCAATATCAGATGGCAATGGATAACCTAGACCTTCTTGAACACATTCTTGTCGGAGAAACACCGATTCGATTTAACCAACACCAAAATCGTTTGTATATTGATGCAGATTGGGAAAACGATTTTACTGCTGGTGAGGACTATATTATTGTTGAATGTTATCGTAAACTTGATCCAACAGCTTATACAGATATCTATGATGATATCTACCTCAAAAGATATGCAACAGCTTTGATTAAACAACAGTGGGGAGCAAACTTATCTAAGTTCAGCGGAGTTGCTATGCTTGGTGGAGTAACAATGAACGGCGAGACTATCTATTCTCAAGCACAGGAAGAAATTAATAAATTAGAAGAACAAATTCAACTCGCATTTGAGTTACCAGTTAATTACATGATAGGATAATTCATGGCTGTAAATAAACATTTTCATACAAGTGGTGTGGCTGCAATTGCAACTGAGCAATCTCTATATGCTGACTTGGTTGCAGAAGCTATTCAGATTCATGGTCATGACGTATACTATCTAGATCGTACATTAGTTGCAGAAGACACAGTACTTGGTGAAGACTCATTATCTAAGTTTAACACACAATCTCCTATTGAAATGTATATGGAAGACTCTGAAGGTGGTTTCGCAGGCGAGCGTGAGATTATGTCTCAGTTTGGTTTACAAAATCTTAGTGAAGCAACATTTGTTGTTAGTAAGACAAGGTTTCAAGAAAAAACAAAGCAGATACGAATTGAAACTGCTACAGACTCAACATCATCTGGTTCTATTTTATTGGAAGCAGGAAGTTTATTTACATATACAGATGCAGGCGGTAGTATATTAATGAACGGAACCGATAGTGTTTCCTCAAATGCTGGAGATGAAATTATATTGGATGGAACGGATTCTGCCGGAGCTAATGCTGGTGATAAGGCTCTCTTGGATGGAACTGATGTAAATACTGATTTGAAATTAGAAGGCAGTACATTCTATATTATAAATGAAACTGATGCGACTGATTCAGATAGGCCATATGAAGGTGATGCAATTTATCACCCAACTCTGAAGAAACTATTTGAAATTAACTTTGTAGATCATGATGATCCTTTTCATCAGTTAGACAACAATCCAATTTATAAAATGCGATGTCGCTTGTTTGATTATGGTTCGGAAGCACTTGATACAGGTATTGCTGCGATTGATGCGATTGAAACGTCATTATCAGTTGCCAGTTCTGATTATCAGTTTACTCTTGAACAATCTTCTGCTGTTAATGAAGAGATAAGAATACAACATAGTGCAAATTATACTGGCGATATTGGTCTGTTATTAATAGACTCAAGTGACGGGTCTGCTGATGCTGGTGATAATATAATCGGTGAAGATGATACAACCTCTGTTGGTGAGAGCATTCTGCTTGAAACTGGCGGTGATGAGTATCTTATACAGGAAGACTATATAGTAGGTGATATGAGTACAGATAAAACAGCTCAGAACGAGTTATTTGATACATTAGATGATACGATACTGGACTTTAGTGAGTCGAATCCATTTGGTGATGCAGGGAGTGCAGATTAATGTTAGGACAACAATTTTACCACGAAACAATACGAAACGTAGTTGTAGGTTTTGGAACAATTTTTAATAATATTCAATTAGTTCGTAAGGACAATGCTGGAGTAATTCAGCAAACTATGAAGGTTCCTTTGGCCTATGGCCCAAGGCAAAAGTTTCTTGTTCGTTTGAATGATGATGCAGATTTAAGTAAGGCAGCTGCAGTTACGTTGCCTCGTATTGGTTTTGAGATTACTGGTCTAACATATGATTCTGCTAGGAAGTTAAATCGTGTTCAAAAATATAAGAAGGTTAAAGGTAATAAATCGGAGCAACTAGACACACAGTATATGCCTGTTCCTTACAATATTAATTTTCAACTTTATGTTCTTGCAAAACAATCTGATGATGCGTTACAGGTTGTTGAACAAATTCTTCCATACTTTCAGCCGGACTATACTATTACGATTAATGATATGACAAATATGGGTATTAAAAAAGATATTCCTGTTATTTTAAACAGCATTTCGTATGAGGATGATTATCAGGGAGACTTTACAACCAGACGAGCAATTATCTATACTCTGGAATTTACTGTTAAGTTTTATCTCTATGGTCCTGTTACTTCTAGTAAGGTTATTAAGACAGTGCAAGTTGATGCATATACAGATATGCCGGATCAATCACCGAAACGTCAGCAGAGACTTACTGTTACGCCAGACCCAACCAGTGCTGATGCAGATGATGATTTTGGTTTCAATGAAGTAACATCATTCTTTGAAGATGCGAAAGATTTTAATCCTGTAACGGGTGATGATGAAGAGTAATGGAAAAGGATTCGAGATTGCGAATTGATAAAGAGCTGGGTGTTATAGATAAAATTGTTCCTAAAATCATGTCAGATGATTCTAAGGATTCTAAGGTTGTGCCTTATGAATCTGAGAATGGAGATGATTTAGAGAATGATTATAAATATCAAAGAGATAATTTTTACAACTTGGTTGAAAAAGGTTCAACCGCAATTGATGGAATCCTTGAGCTTGCGCGAGAAGGTGAGCATCCAAGAGCATATGAGGTTGCTGGTCAACTGATCAAAAATGTAGCAGATGTTACAGAAAAACTTGGTGACTTACAGGAAAAAATGAGGAAACTTAAAGAAGTTCCAAATAATGCACCGAAAAATGTTACCAATGCATTATTTGTGGGTAGTACAGCCGAACTTCAAAAGATGTTAAAAGAAAAATAAACCAGTACTAGTGAGGTTTAAATTATGTACCATAATAATTGGTTTGATTATGATCTTAAAGATTTTAAGATCAACGAATATCCAAATGTAAATTATACTCCAACCACATTGGAAGATGCTTTAGTAAGACAGGCAAAAACCATATATAATGATTTGAAACCAGCAGTGTTTATATCTGGTGGAATTGATTCTCAAGCTATGGCTCTTGGTTTTATTCAAGCAGAACTTGATGTTGAATACGTTTATATACGTCCTAGTTATTATGGATCGTATAATAAACAAGATTACTTTTTCGCAGAACAATTTTGTAAAAAACACAATATTAATTTAAAAATTATTGACCTTGAATTTGACAAAGACAGTCTTAAAGATTTTCTATTTAAACACGATTTTTTCAATACGATAACGGGATCAGGAACTATATTTCTGTTAGAGGGAATTCGGCAATACAAGGGCGATGGTATTCCGCTTACATCTGATGGACATTTTATTTTTGATAATACTGATAATAATGAATTTTATCACCACCCAAAGTGTAGAGGAAAATTCAAATTTGATCCTGCCATCAATATGGATAATCAAATTTTATTTATTTTTTACTATAACTATATTCTTCAATACTATGAGTACATGCACAGAACAACGCCAGAAATTCAATATCTAGCTAAAATGGAAGCAAAGAATTTAATATATACCCAACTAGGATTTCCTTTTAGACCCAAAATGTCTGGTTGGGAATTTTTACATGATGATGGAGATTATTCTAGCTTATCTACAATTGATTGGTCTAATGATCATGGTAGACAAGCAAGGATAACAAAGGGCATAAATGTTATTGTTGAAAAATTAGGTATATCAGAGAATTATATAAAAGATAAATTTGAAGGCCAAAAAGATTATATAAACAATGTATTCATAACTTTATATGAATTTGATGGTATGAAGGAAAAATAATATTATGAAAAAAAATTTGTTTTCGGTAAAGTTTCCGAAATCTTTTGATGATGACTTTGAAATACTCATACATGATGACCCATTTGTAATGGTAAATCCTTATGATGCAAAGAAAGAATATAAGCGTGCTTTAGTTGAAATGGTTGATACTTACTTCAATCTTATATTAGCTTATAGTGGCGGTATGGACAGTGCGTTTATATTATGTTGTTTGAGGGATTTGATAGAAGAAGGAAAGTTAACAAAAGATGCTATAAAAATTGTTCAAGGAACATTTACTATAGCAGGAAAACAGTTATCTACTGATCGTGTTAGAGCAACGAATTTTGCTGTTGATTTAGGATTTACCCCCGAAATATATAATATGGAACTTGATGATGATGTACAAAATGAAATAGAAAATTGGGTTACAACTAATGGATTTTGGGATTATAATGTTGCTCTTCAAAACATTTGGGCATCTAAACAAAACGGGACAGTTATAGCCAGACATGGTAATTTAAATGGTGATACTCATGTTGAAATGTTTGGTACTACCAATGACAACCCTGACGATGTTTGTCAAACTATTGATTTTTGGACTTCATTTTCTCCGCATTCAAATTGGGTAGATTTTGAAAAATGGGATGCAGCAATATATTCAACTTTAATTACACCATATCATCTGAATAAATCTACAGTAGATGTACAGCCCTTTGAACAAGTAAAAGAAGATGGCCTTTCATACTGCTCAGGAGTTTCAGTAGATGCTCAAGATGAAGTATTATCAAAAACATATCATCCACTACACCCTGTAAGAATAGATAAACATATTTCTAGGATTATAACATTTTTACAATGTTATCCAGAAATGACTAGACTTTGGGGCAAATTTCCGACAATAGATGCTTCGTTGGGAGGCAATGCTTTAGGCGGGATAGAACATCCTTTGGCAAGTAGATTAATGGATTTTAAAAAGATGTATAAAAAAATCCGATCTGAAAAAGTAAATTGGACCTATGTTAAAAAAGTTGATGGAACAATTTGGAGTATGAAAGATTTAGCAAATGTATCACAACAATTGGTTTGATTATGATTACAAAGATTTTAAAATTAACGAGTATCCAAATAAAAATTTTACCCCAACTACATTTGAGGATGCTTTAGTAAGGCAAGCTAAAACTATATTCGATGATGTTAATCCCACTGTATTTTTATCTGGTGGGATTGATTCTCAAGCTGTGGCACTTGGCTTTATTTTGGCAAAACTTGATGTTGAATACGTTTATATACGTCCTATTTATTATGGATACTATAATAAGCAAGATTTTTTCTTTGCAACGCAATTTTGTAAAAGATGGAATATTGATTTGACAGTCATTGATCTTGAGTTTAATAAAAAAAGTCTTAAAGAATTTTTACTTAAACACGAATTTTTTAATAATGGAACAGGATCAGGCACTATATTTTTGCTAGAAGGAATTAGAAGATATACAGGTGATGGTTTTCCAGTTACAGGTGATGGTCATTTAATTTTTGATAACACTGATAATGAAAAAAAGGTAGGCCCTCCAATTACAATTAATGGACATTTTATTTTTGATAGCAGTGGAGGAATTATGAGACACAAGCTCCACCCAAAGTGTAGAGGATTAATTAAGAAGCCGGGATTAGGATTAAGTAATGGAATAAAAATGGAGAATCAAATTTTATTTGATTATTACTATAACTACATGTATCAATATTATGAACACATACATAGGACAACACCAGAAATTCAATATTTGCCTAAAATGGAAGCAAAGAATTTAATATATACACAGTTGGGATTTCCTTTTAGGCCTAAATTATCTGGTTGGGAGTTCTTAGATGATGCTGGAGATTACTCTAATTTATCTACAATTGATTGGTCGAATGATCATAGCAAACATGCAAGATTAACGAGAGGTATAGATATTATTGTAGATAAATTAGACTTGGCCGGTGGTTGGCGTGATGATAAAGAGGCTTTTAAAAAACATAAGTTAAGTCACCAAAAGAAAGATAGCGATAGGTGGATAACACTGTATGAGTTTGAACCTAAATAAAAGATAAATAGAATATGAAGGGAATTTAGAAATGCGTATTTATAAAAAATTGTTAGCGGCGGCTGTGCTAGCATTGTTGCCGCTGTCTGCAATGGCAGAGGTAAAGACAGAAGCACCTGTTAAAATGATACAGGAAATGCTTTATCCTACAGTGATGGTGGATACAGGACGAGGTGTTGGTTCTGGAACTCTTATTTTTAGTGGTAAACGGACACACGAATCTTGGAAGGAAGAAAAATTTTGGACATTGGTTTTGACTAATCATCATGTCGTTAAAGATTCAATTTCAATTTCTAAGAATTTTGATCCAAAAAAAGGTAAGTCTATTCAAAAAGAAACACGAAGGCCAGTTCATGTTCGTATATGGGACTATAATGATTATAGTACTGCTGTAGGTACAACTGGAAGAATGGCGCGTATTCTTGCTTGGGATAAAGATCGTGATCTTGCTCTTTTACGTTTAGATGATAAAGAGAGAGCAATTGAAAACATTGCAGTTCTTTGGCCAGAAGATAAAGGCGGTCCATATATTTTTCAACAAACATGGGCAGTAGGAAGTGGTATGGGAAATCCCCCTTATCCAACAGAAGGTTTGTTGAGTGGTATTGCCGGTAAAGATCAACAGGGCCGTCCTCTTTATCTATCCAGCGCACCAATCATCTTTGGTAATAGCGGTGGTTCTTTGTGGGCATTTAGTAATACTAGAGATAGGTATGAAATGATTGGAGTACCTTCAATGGTAGGTGCTTATGGTTGGGGAAGTATTGTAACTCATATTGCATGGTCTAGACCTATATCTGAGATTCGATCTTTCTTGAGAGAAAACGATTATGGATTTGTTCTAGGCGATAAAGATAATCCTAAAGAAGACCCCGACAAGAAAAAAGATGATGAGGATGATGACGAATAATGTATGAATATAGATGTAAAATATCTAGAGTTGTTGACGGCGATACAGTAGACGTTGATATTGATCTAGGTTTTGGTGTATGGTTGCATAAGGAAAGAGTACGCTTGCATGGTATAGATACGCCGGAGAGTCGTACAAGAGATTTGGAAGAAAAGAAATATGGGCTTCTTGCAAAGGATCAAATTAAATATTTTTTGCCTATTGGATCAATGCAGACATTAGTAACTGTCAAGGATAAGGCTGGTAAGTTCGGTAGAATACTGGGAAAGTTTCTCATATACGACAAAAAAACGGACTCTCGCATGACTGTCAATGATTGGATGATACGAGAGCATCATGCAGTTGAATATTTTGGACAGAGTAAGGCTCAGATTGAGGAAGGACATTTAAGGAATAGGGACATATTAAGTGGAGTTAAAAGAGATTTTCTTGAAGATTGAATGGAGAAGTAGATGGCTGATATAACCTATCTGGGTAATCCCAATCTCAAGAAGGCTAACGTCCAACAGAACTGGACTAAAAAGGAGCTTGTTGAATATCAGAAATGTATGGACAATCCGCAATATTTTATAGAAAATTATGTGAGAATTATATCTCTGGATGAGGGTCTTATACCGTTTAAGATGTATGACTTTCAGAAGGAAATGGTAGGGACTTTTCATAATAATCGTTTTACTATTTGTAAATTACCCAGGCAGTCTGGTAAATCTACAATCATGATTTCCTATATACTACATTATTCGCTCTTTAATCCGAATGTAAATATCGCAATTCTTGCAAATAAGGCTGCGACTGCTCGTGATTTGTTAGGAAGACTACAACTTGCATACGAAAATTTACCCAAGTGGTTGCAACAGGGAGTTATGTCGTGGAACAAAGGAAGTTTGGAGTTAGAAAATGGTAGTAAAATACTGGCATCTTCTACTTCTGCAAGCGCTGTTCGTGGTGGGTCTTATAATATTATCTTTTTGGATGAATTTGC
>VTLG01004971.1_pt1 | contig 11345 bp, 17 predicted proteins | sample 4694571 | NCBI WGS metagenome assembly VTLG01 (sample SAMN12604809, study PRJNA352737) | marine metagenome | biome: ENVO:00000447; feature: ENVO:00000209|ENVO:00000569|ENVO:01000036; material: ENVO:00002151; isolation source: viral sequences binned using virsorter ... | reverse complement strand
CCATTTTCTTAGCCAGTCCTTTGACCGCATGATCGATAGCTTCAGTTCTGTATTGTTTTACAACCAGTTCTTGTTCCTCGATATATGGTCTAAATTGCCTGTTCACTTTATCTTTAAAGTGTTCAAGTTGGTATTTTGTCATTGATTTCATAAGTTATCCTTTCTGTTATTTGTTATGAAATATTTATAACAATAGACCGCCTGTTAATGCGTCTATTGTAAATACTATAACGGCCATGGTCATGGCCCATACATATAAAATAGCCATGTTCATATTCCCCACCCCCAAAACAAAACCGCTCTTGCAGGGAAATAAATCCCTGCAAGCGATAACAATAAGAGTTGAATTGTTTTACCTTTCATGTTTCAACCCCTCTCTAGTTTGGAATAGTGCTTCGTGTTTTTTATCTACGACCGCTGACCTGTAACTTTCTCGAGTATGTCCGCCGTCATCTTCCCATACTTCAACATAAGTAATCACAATCGAATCACCCGCCTTGTTCAATCTAACTTGAGACTTGTCATCAAAATAACCAATTCGAATATCCCATTCTTGATTAGTTTTATTCCAATACTTGATGCGAAACCTACGAGGCTTGTTCAGTTGTTCGTGGATAACGGACAGCTTATCGCTGTCCGTTATGTTCACAGTTGCATAATCAATGAAGCTCATATTAACTGTCTAACTCTACGACTTGATAAGTGAGCTTTTTACTTTTGTTGTCTTGCTCGTGAAGTTTTGCTTCTTGTTGTTTAACAATCTTCATGGCTTCAACATGTTCTTTATTGTTTGATTTATATTCTACATATACGTTGACATCTTTTGTATTGTCTATGTATGTGTATGTTCTTTGTTCTAATAATATAAACATTATTATATTTTCCTTTCTAGTTTGTTATAATTACACCGTATATTATTTTCCCATAATGGCAATAAAAAAAAATATATTTTTCTGTGGATAACTTTTAAATTTTTTTATTTTTTTACTTGACACAATATCTTGTGGCCCTACGGGCCCACCCTCCCCCATGTAGTGTGTTGCCTCTTTGCAACGGTGTTGTATTTATGCAACCTAGATATGGTACCACGGATAGGGGTCCCTACCAGATCTTGTGCTTGTGCGTCATTGGGCCCACCCACCCCGGATTCTGTACGATAGGGATCCTATATGTGTATATAGTGTTTGATTCGTAAATAGATGAGTGCTAAAATCGTTTTCAATGTTTCAAAACAAAATCGCAAAAATTTTGCGCAAAATTTTTTTCAAATGCTAACTCCAGAACAAATAGCCAATCTACCCTCTGATTCCAAGAAGGAGTATCTACGCACGATGCTGCTCCTGGATGAAAAGAAAAAAGAACAATCGATCCGCGATGACTTCTTATCTTTCGTAAAACATATGTGGCCTGATTTTATAGAAGGCGAACACCACAAAATTATGGCAGAAAAATTTAACCGTGTGGCTAATGGTGAATTAAAACGTTTGATCATTAACATGGCACCAAGACATACCAAGTCAGAATTTGCATCTAACTTTTTACCTGCTTGGATGATCGGTAACAAACCTGATTTGAAAATTATCCAAGCAACCAACAATGCAGAACTTGCTGTGCGTTTCGGTCGTAAAGCAAAGTCGTTAATGGATATGGATGACTATAAAAAGATTTTTAATACAAGACTCAGAGAAGACTCAAAAGCTGCTGGTAAATGGGAAACGGATCAGGGCGGCGAATATTATGCAGCGGGTGTTGGCGGAAGTATCACGGGCCGTGGTGCAGACCTCTTGATTATTGATGACCCGCACTCGGAGCAAGATGCGATGAACATGGCATCCTACGATAGAGTTTATGAATGGTATACCAGTGGACCGCGGCAAAGGCTTCAGCCAGGTGGTCGTATTATTGTGGTGATGACAAGATGGAACGTTGCTGATCTAACTGGTAAATTACAAAAAGCACAAAAAGAACCAAAGGCGGATCAATGGGAAGTAATCGAGTTCCCTGCAATATTACCATCAGGTAAACCGGTTTGGCCAGGATATTGGAAACTAGAGGAGCTGGAAGCAGTGAAAGCATCTGTCGCTATTACCAAATGGAATGCACAGTATCAGCAAAACCCAACAGCAGAAGAAGGCAGTATCATCAAAAGAGAATGGTGGAACACATGGGAGAAAGATGATCTACCGGCATTGCATCATGTCATACAATCCTACGATACGGCGTTCATGAAAAAAGAAACATCAGACTTCTCTGCAATTACAACCTGGGGCGTTTTTTATCCAAGCCAGGACAGCGGACCGGCGCTTATCTTAGTAGACGCTATGAAAGAAAGACTAGAGTTTCCAGAGCTTAGACGCGTTGCTAAAGAACAATACGATTACTGGAAACCAGAGTCTGTGATAATTGAAGGTAAAGCATCAGGACTTCCCTTAACCTACGAAATGCGCAAATTAGGCATACCGGTTATTAACTTTACACCAAGCCGTGGAAATGATAAACATACTAGAGTGAACTCTGTAGCACCGTTATTCGAAGCGGGGCAGATCTGGGCACCAGATACAAAGTTTGCTGAAGAGGTTATAGAGGAGTGCGCTGCATTCCCACTTGGTGAACACGATGACTTAGTGGATAGCATGACTCAAGCCGTAATGAGATTTAGACAAGGTGGCTTCATCGAGCACCCAGATGATTACGAGGATGAAGAGTTGCCGCAACAGCAAAGGACGTACTATTAATGGCAATAGAAAAAGATATTAATTCGATACCTAAAAGCGATAACATACTCGAACCAGAAGTAGAGTTAGAAATAGAAACACAAAATTTTCAAGAAGGTGGTGACGTCAACGTCGAAATGATGGATGACGGAAGTGCCGAAATAGATTTTGATCCACAAGCACAAGCCCTAGAGGGCGGAGAGTTGCATGAAGCAAATCTAGCAGAGTTCATGCAAGACGACTCACTTATTTCAATAGCAAGTGAGTTACAAGAAAGTTACGACGAATATAAAAGTTCACGGTCAGATTGGGAAGATGGTTACATGAAAGGTTTAGACCTGCTTGGGTTTAAATATGAAAACCGGTCAGAACCTTTTCAAGGTGCAAGTGGTGCAACACATCCTGTGCTTGCAGAAGCGGTCACACAGTTTCAAGCACTTGCGTATAAAGAATTACTACCTGCTGATGGACCGGTAAGAACACAGATCGTTGGTAAGGTTGACGCTATGCGCGAACAACAATCACAACGTGTAAAAGATTTCATGAACTACCAATTGATGATCAACATGAAAGAATACGAACCAGAGTTCGATCAGATGTTGTTTAACTTACCACTCGCTGGTTCTACATTTAAAAAAGTTTATTATGACTCTGTATTGGGCAGAAGCGTTTCTAAGTTTGTGCCTGCAGAAGACTTAGTTGTGCCATACAGCGCAACATCACTAGAAGATGCAGAGGCCATTATTCACGTAATTAAAATGTCAGGCAACGAATTACGTAAGCAACAGATTTCTGGTTTTTATAAAGATACCGATATAGGAGAACCAGCTTTTGATACAAACGACGTTAAAGAGAAAAAAGATTCTATTGAAGGCGTGACCAGAGGTGTGTCAGGAGAAATGCATACACTGCTCGAGTGCCACGTAGAATTAGACCTGGAGGGATATGAAGATAAAAATCCACAAACAGGTGAAGAGACAGGCATCAAGCTTCCATACATTGTAACCGTGCACGACGAAACGGGGAACGTGCTTTCTATTCGTAGAAACTACGGTGCGCAAGATCCATTGAAAAAGAAAAAAGAATATTTCGTACACTTTAAGTTTTTACCAGGACTAGGCTTCTATGGGTTCGGCCTCATCCACATGATCGGCGGATTGTCAAGAACTGCAACTGCAGCACTAAGACAATTACTAGACGCTGGCACCTTGTCAAACCTACCAGCCGGATTCAAACAAAGAGGCATCAGAGTCAGAGACGAAGCTCAACCGTTGCAGCCGGGCGAGTTCCGTGACGTTGACGCTCCTGGTGGAAATCTTAGGGACGCGTTCATGCCGTTACCTTTCAAAGAACCAAGCGGCACGCTCCTTCAACTGATGGGCGTGGTTGTACAAGCAGGACAACGTTTTGCATCAATCGCTGACATGCAGGTCGGTGATGGCAATCAGAGCGCAGCAGTAGGCACGACCGTTGCATTATTGGAACGTGGATCGCGGGTTATGTCGGCTATACATAAAAGATTGTATCAAGGTATGAAGTGTGAGTTTATGTTGCTCGCTGAAAATTTTGCAACTTACTTACCAAAGATGTACCCATACGACATTGTTGGTGGACAGAGAGAAATTTTTGCAGCTGACTTTGACCAACGCGTCGACATTATACCTATTGCAGATCCAAACATATTCTCACAAACACAGAGAATTAGTTTAGCACAAACAGAATTGCAAATGGCTATGTCAAATCCACAGATACACAACGTCTATGAAGCGTACAGACACATGTACGAAGCACTTGGTGTGAAAGATGTAAACACACTACTTCCACCACCTGCTCCAATGCAGCCACTAGACCCTGCAAGTGAAAATATTATGGCGTTGAATGGTAAAAAGTTTCAAGCTTTCCCAAAACAGAACCACCAAGCACACATGGATGCACATATTCAGTTCATGGGAACGATGATGGTGCGTAATAATCCAAAAGCGCTTGCGATGTTGCAACAAAACTGCATGGAACACATAAATTTGATGGCTGGAGAGCAAATAGAGCTTGAATTTGTCGAAGAAATGAAAAAAATGCAGCAAATGGGCCAACAAATGCAGGCTATGATGCAACAAATGGGCCCACAAGCACAACAAAACCCACAATTTGTGCAATTACAACGTGAAGGAGAGCAATTGAAGGTCATAATCGAGTCAAGAAAGTCTATTTTGATTGCACAGTTCACTGATGACTACGCAAAAGCAGAAAAAGAAGTTCTTAACCAAGTTGAAAACGACCCAGTATTGAAATTAAAAGATAGAGAGCTTGATTTAAAAGCAAAAGAAGAGCAAAGACGAGAAGAAGAGTTTGAAAAAGACTCTAATCTCGAAATGTTCAAGGTATTAAGCAACAGAGATATTGCAGAAAAGAAAATTTCAGAAACTGACAAACACCAAAAACTTCGTGCTAGTGTATCACTGGCTAAAAGCGGAGTGCAAAACATGCAAGCAATCGTTAGGGAAGAACAGTAATGGCGAACGGGACTTTTTCAAAGATGAACACAGGTATTATGGACCCCAACATAATGCGCTTATACAACCCGCAACAGTTTGCATCTAATTTTGGTTTTATGATACCGCAAATACCACAAGAGGCACTCCCACCCGTTCCTTTTATACCAGAAGAAACACCTGGTGGTAATAGACCAGACCAATTTGATCCAGGCACCTTTAATCCTAATTTGTTAGGTCAATATGTTGGTTACTTCAATCCTTCTTTTCCGGCTGCGCCAGGAGCTACTGGCTCTCCACAAAACATAAATGATTTTATGTCCAGCAAAGCGCCAACATCTATTGTTGGAGACGAACTATCTTTCACCCCAATTGGAACTAACATACAACAACAAGAAGAGGAAGATCAGTTTGGACTAGCTAATCTTCTTTCTCTTAGCCCAACATTTAGTTTTATGACGAAAGCCGTTCCTGAAATTCTTGGTAAGGTGTTAGGAGGAATAACAGATGCTTTTAATACAGAAGATACAGACCCTAATCAACCCGATGGAAAAGGACCTAAAACTACTCCTGACCCTGCAATGGATGTAAAAGAAACATACGCAACCACCGTACAACCATCAGGCAAAGGACCAACCACAACAGGTGGTGCTAGTAAATCTAAACAACAAGAAAACCAAGCATTGGGTAAATCAAGAGGATTTAATTACGGCGGTAGATAATGGCAATCTCGAGACAACAACTTCCAAAAACAACTGAGAAAAAACGTGGTAAAATCAGCAAGGTAATGCGTGAGTTCAAAAATAAAAAATTAAATATTGGACAAAGTAAGAAAAAAGTAAAGAATAGGAAACAAGCCATAGCTATCGCTCTTAGCGAAGCAGGTGTAAAAAAGAAAAAGAGGAGACGATCATGATCCAATCAACAAAAGAATGGTTAATGGAAAAGTGGGACAACACTTCCATGAAAACCAAAATTATCGGTGCAGTAGTCATCGTAATTATCATCATCGGAATAAGCACATAATCAAATGATACTTGACATTGTCAAATTAGCAGTCGGCGCTGGCACACATATAATGAGTAACAGACAGAAGCGCAAAATGCTCGAGTCAGATGCTGCAATGTTGCATGCACAAAAAATGGCAAACGGCGAAGTCGAGTATCAACAGCAAGTAAGGGTGTCAAACGACAAAGGATGGAAGGACGAATTCGTTCTTATTCTCGTGAGCGCTCCCGTGATTTTATTGATATGGTCTGTATTCTCAGATGATCCGGACATACAAGATAAATTGCACATGTTCTTTGAACAGTTTAATAATCTCCCTTTCTGGTACCAGACGCTGTTTGTCGGCGTGGTCGCATCAATATACGGACTTAAGGGCGCAGATATTTTCAAGAAAAAGTAGATTGACTTAATTTTACATTAGGGGGAAAAATGGGGGATGAAGATAAACCCAAGAACGCTCTCGACGAATTTTGGAAGGGCCTTGGAGATAAGGAAAAAATAAATGTCAGAAGCTACAGATCCAGTAAACGTGATATACAAGTTCAAAAGGACGATGCAAGAACAACTAGACGCTCTCGTCCAAACCCTCGCAAACGGAGGGATTGACAATATGGACGAATACAAATATATAACAGGTAAGATCCATGCGATCGACTTAATGAATCAGGAACTCTCTAACCTGCTAGAACCAAAGGAGCCAAATAAAGATGACCCAAACAACATCACACGCCTTAGAAGATAAATATAACGCAGAAGACGACGTTAAAAAAATTTCAAAACACGCACAAGAAAAAGAAAATTCAAAAACAGATTTAGAAAAACTACCAAACCCTACAGGATGGCGTTTGTTAGTTATGCCTTTTAAAGTTAAAGAAGAAACTAAAGGCGGTATTATTATTGCACAAGAAACATTAGATCGTGCACGTGTCGCAACGCAAGTTGGATACGTACTGAAGATGGGCGATCTTTGTTACAAGGACCAAGAAAAGTTTTCAACAGGTCCCTGGTGCAAGGAAAAAGATTGGGTGATATTTGCACGATATGCAGGATCACGCATGGAGATTGATGGTGGTGAGATAAGAATGTTAAACGATGACGAGGTGCTTGGGACAATAAGTAATCCTGAAGACATCTTGCACGCAATGTAACCATAGAGGAGGATAATCTATGCAAGACGATTTAAAAATCGACGTCGGCGATACCGACGAACAAGCAACAGAGATTGATCTTGATGCACCCGCTCAAGAGAAAGCACAAGAGGAGGAAATTCATGTTGAACAAATCACTGAAAACGATAGTCAGTCCGCTAACGCATCTGAGAAATCTGATAAGCAGTCTGATGTTCAAGCTGGCGAACAAAAGAAAGAGCTAGACGATTATAGCGACGGAGTTCAAAAGCGGATAGCCAAACTTACACGCAAAATGCGTGAAGCCGAAAGGCAAAAAGAAGAGGCTATAAAATTTGCTCAACAAATGAGAGAACAAGCAGACAAAGCTAGAACTCAATTTGATCAACTCGGTACAAACTATACTAAAGAGCTAGAACAAAAAGTAACTTCAGGAATTGAAGCTGCTAAAGCTAAACTAAAAACCGCTACTGAAGCAGGTGATATCGACGCACAAGTAGACGCACAAAGAGCTATTTCACAAATGGCTATGGAAGAAGCTAGATTAAATCAGCTTAAGGTTGAACAAGAAACAAGACTAAAAAGAACACCTCAACCTCAAGAAAATTTAGCTCAAGCGGCTCAAGAAATGCCAACAAGTCAAGATATTGCGCAAGCTGGTCGTCAATTAGACCCAAAAGCAGAAGATTGGGCGTCTAAAAACTCTTGGTTTGGCACTGATAATGCAATGACTTACACTGCTTTTGATATACATAGAAAACTTGTTGAGGAAGAAGGATTTGATCCACAGTCAGCCGAATATTATTCTGAGGTTGATAAACGGATTAGACTTGAATTCCCACACAAATTTGATAATGTAGAACAATCTACTAAAGAACAACCTGTTCAGAACGTAGCAAGTGCAAAACGTCCGGCCGGAAAGGGACGCAGAAAAACTGTGAAACTCACACCATCACAGGTAGCAATTTCTAAAAGATTAGGTGTGCCACTCGAAGAGTATGCGAAACAATTAGCCGCGAAGGAGGTATAAGCATATGACTAAAAATACAGAAACTAAAACTGTTAAAACTTCCCGCGCGAGTCAAACTAGGGTCAAAGCAGAAAGACCTAAAGTATGGACTCCTCCATCATCACTTGATGCACCGCCTGCGCCAGACGGTTACAGACATAGATGGATACGCGCTGAAAGTATGGGCTTTGATGATACAAAGAACATGTCAGGCAAGTTGAGATCAGGATGGGAGCTCGTAAGAGCTGACGAATATCCAGACTCAGATTTTCCAACTTTGGATGAAGGACGATACGCAGGAGTGATCGGGGTTGGTGGCCTTGTGCTGGCAAGGATACCCGAAGAGCTCGCAAGGCAACGTGAGGCGTACTTTGATAAAAGAACAGCCGATCGTAATGAAGCCTTAGAAAACGATGTCTTAAAGGAACAGCACCCAAGTATGCCGATCAATCAAGATCGACAGACTCGTGTAACTTTTGGTGGTACAAAGAAAAACTAATTATTTAGTAATTCCTACCCACCGCTAACAATAAAACCTTTAAGGAGGATAACAATATGGCTAATGTAGATAGCCCTTTTGGTCTAAGACCTATCGGTAACACTGTTGGTGGCTCTGACTTTCAAATGACGGAATATTTAATTCCGGACAACGAAGGCACATCAATCTTTCAGGGAGACCCTGTAGAGATCGATGATAACAATGCTGGATTTATTGCTGTTCAAGAAGCAGTAACAAATGTAGATAACATTGGTGTCTTTAACGGATGTTTGATTGACAGTGACCCTTCAACAGGGAAACCAAAATTCTCTAACTTCTATTCTCAAACGAATATTACGCAGGGAAAAATAAAAGGATTTGTATTCGACAACCCGTATCAGAGATATTTGATACAAGGTGACTCGGCTACAGCTTCCGCACAAACAGACGTTGGTAAAGTTGCTGACACTGTTGCAACTCACTCAGGTTCAACTACAACTGGTATTTCCGGTTTAGAGTTGGATGTGTCTGATTTACAAGCAACAGATGGACAGCTAAGAGTAACAGGCTTTACAGGCGATCCGTCAAATAACGAAATTGGCTCAACTCATGCGAACTACGTAGTGTATTTCAATGAGCATGCCTATAACCATAACGAATAATAGCAGGAGGATTTAAATCATGGCTATATCAAGACAACAACTAGCTAAAGAGCTAGAGCCAGGTCTGAATGCATTATTCGGACTTGAATACGCAAACTACGAAAATCAACACTTAGAGATTTTCGACGTTGAGAACAGTGACAGAGCTTTCGAAGAAGAAGTAATGTTATCTGGCTTCGCAAATGCGGCTGTAAAATCTGAGGGCTCAGCAGTGACTTTTGACTCTGCACAAGAAGCTTTCACTTCTCGTTATACGCACGAGACAGTTGCTCTTGCTTTCGCACTAACTGAAGAAGCAATCGAGGATAATTTATATGACACGATTGCAACTCGTTATACAAAAGCACTAGCAAGATCTATGGCTAACACAAAGCAGATCAAAGCAGCTAACGTCCTAAACAATGGATTTAGCAGCTCGTTCCCAGGTGGAGATGGCAAAGAATTATTTGCAACAGACCACCCTACACAATCTGCAGGAAGTCAGAAAAATGAGTTGAGCACATCAGCTGATTTATCAGAAACTTCTATCGAACAAGCTTTGATCGACATTGCTGCTTTCACTGATGAAAGAGGCTTAAAAATTGCTGCAAGAGGAGTAAAAATGATTATTCCTTCTGAGCTACAATTTACAGCTGAAAGAATCATGAAGTCACCAGCAAGAGTTGGTACTGCTGATAACGACTTAAATGCAATTGCATCTAAAGGAATGATCCCACAAGGATACGTGGTAAACAACTTCCTAACAGATACAGACGCATTCTTTATCAAAACTGATGTTCCTAACGGTCTTAAAATGTTCGAAAGAGCAGCTATTAAGACTGCAATGGAAGGCGATTTTGATACTGGTAACGTAAGATACAAAGCAAGAGAAAGATACAGCTTCGGCTTCTCTGACTGGCGTGGAGTATTTGGCTCACCAGGAGCATAATAATCTAGGGGCGCTTCGGCGCCCCTTTTTATTTGCAATCCCCACATTAAAAGCGTATATTCAGGATACTGCATACTTATAAATAGTCAGTATAGACTCATGCAGTAGACAATGTCTCGGACTGTACTGGCGGAAACGGAGACTAATAATATGGCTAACTCAACTTTTAGCGGTCCGGTCAGAACAGAAGGTGGCTTTAACGTAATCAACAAAGCAGCTTCTACTGGCGTGATCACAGAAACTGGTTTTTCAGTTAACTCAACTGGACAACTAATTTCACTAGGAACAAGAAAAATACAAACTTTCATTGGCACACTTGCTGGTACTGATACAGCCTCAGCTTATGCTGATGGAGATGTTCTTGTTGAACTAGGAACTTTAAACACAGATGTGCCTGATGATTTAGTAACAGCTACTAAAATCTTTATCCACAAAGCAACTGTACTTGTTACAACTGTTAGTGGTCCAACTCTTGTTGGAGGATTATCATTAAGTGCAACTTCTGGAACAGCTACTAACGCAGCTGTTTCTTCTGGAACTGAAATTGTTGGTGCAGGTGTTGCATCTGTTAATCCAAGAATTTCTGCAACAGACTCAGTAACTGAAGTTGATCTTGACTTTGATTCAGCAGCTTTTCATGTATTTGAGCCAAACATTAGTGCGGCAGTTGCTAGCAAACACTTATATGCGTTTGCAACAACTACATTGAATGGCGATGCTTCAGCTGGACGATTTACAGTAGAACTAGATTATTCAGTAATGTAATAAACTTTTGTGGGCCTTCGGGCCCACACGTTCTTGATTAAGGAGGGAACATGGCAGACACAGTAACAGGACCTACGATCCTACAGGAAAACGACAAACGGGTTACAATTAAAATAGTTAATCAATCAGATGGAAGTGGTGCTACAACCGTATTTGGTGATGTAT
>VTLG01003221.1_pt1 | contig 11346 bp, 19 predicted proteins | sample 4694571 | NCBI WGS metagenome assembly VTLG01 (sample SAMN12604809, study PRJNA352737) | marine metagenome | biome: ENVO:00000447; feature: ENVO:00000209|ENVO:00000569|ENVO:01000036; material: ENVO:00002151; isolation source: viral sequences binned using virsorter ... | reverse complement strand
AACGTCTAATTTAATTTCAAATAAAAACAACTCAAGATCATTTAAAACTTTTTCTGGCAACATTCTTTGAAGATCAGGTGCATCTGCTAAAGAAAACATTTTTGACCCATCTTCTTTTTCTGCCATCTGGCAAAGTAATTGTGTGGACACCAACAGAGCACTATCTGTACCAGCAGATGCTTGTGCTTTTTGTCTGTCGTATCTAGTTAAAGGTGAAAAATAAATATCAATTTTTTGACCAGAAGGTAAATCTAATTCATATTTGCGTCTTGTAGACATAACATCACTAAAAGCCTCAGTGATGATGTCAACGGTTCTTTTTGCTGTCATAAATTTTTTATTAGATTACCCTAATGTACTATATAGCTGAAGTAATGGCACCTGATGTAATAAAGTTCACTGTTATCATTTGCACTTCACCTAAAGTCGCACCATATTCTGCACCAGTAATAACACCAGAAAAACTAATTTTTTTTGCAGAAGTTGCTGAGTCTGGAAACAACTCAAACAATGCATCTGCAGCATCACCAGTAGTTAAAACATCATCAATAAAACTTGTATAAGCAGCACCAGTTTCATTTGGGTTATATAGCAGTTCAACTGAACCTTCGCCAGAAATTAAACCACCAATAAATGTTTTAGCAGTGTCGCCTTGTTTTGTAGTTTCATGTGTATCTTTGTTTATAGACATAGACCATGATCTTGTTGCTCCAACATCAGCTTCTGTACCCGCTGCATTGTGAAACATAATCTTACCTACGTCTCCTTTAAGTGCTGTTGCCATGACAATAAAAAGAAATATTTATAAATAGTTTAACCTTTTTCTGACTTTTTTACATCTATTTTACAATTTTGTTGGCTCTCCATATATCTTTTACATTCATTATCCCAATAGGCAGCCTCTCTTCTTCCTTTAATATGCTCGATAGCATCTAACATTTCTTCAGTGATTTCAAGCTTTGCCATAATTAAAGTTCCTCATATGTTTCAAAGGTTATTCGCAGTTGTGTTACAAATTTACCTTCAGGTGGTTGTGAAAGTATTTCAGGTCCAACTACTGCATCAAAGATAACATCTGATACTGTAATTCTATTGTATAAGTCTCTAAGACGTTTGCAAATAGTAAAATTTCCACCAGAGCCAATACCCTGTTCAGTAAATACATTTAATGTCAGTAAACCAACAACTAAAGTATTGGCATCTGTTTGATCTCCTTGAGATGTAATTTCACCTGAACCAAAACTTACTTCACCTTGTAGCATCAAATGGTTGGTTGTTAAAAACAACAGGAATAGCAGGGCTACTTGCAAGTTCTGTTGACAGTCTTGCTTCAATGGTTGATCTTACTGTATTTAAATCTATTGCAGCCATTACATACTCCTAATGATTTTTCTTAATTCATTTGGTATGTATTGTGTTGTTAATTGTTTTGCTTGTAATTCTGGAAAGCCCTTTATTGTTTGTTTTCTGGTTCTATATTTACCTTGCCAACTAGGTGGTAAAGAAGTTCCATAAATAACTGGTTCAGCGTATTCAACATTATTTATAATTGTTCCTTTTAATTTTTGTATATTAGTTTTCCAACCATTTCTTAAATTACCACTAACAACAGGTGTGGCTTTTTTTGCTAAAGAAGTCCATTTCATTGTAGTTTTTTCAACCAACCTTTGTACTGCTTCTTCCATTACATCATCTATTTGATCTATTCTAATTTGTCGTGCCATTATGACCTCACTAATAATTCATATGTTATTGCAGTATTATTCTGTTCATTAGTAGCAACAGAAATTATTTTATACACTACAGAACTAACCAACACTTTATCTTTTGGCGTAGGTGTAAATGTAATATCACCAGCAGAAATAGTTATTTTTTTATCTTGGGCTTGTATCTGATCATTTACCTCAGAGTTATTTACATTTTCTATGACTCCCTTAACTACAGTATCGCTATTGCTTTCACTTACTGCTCCTGTTGTAGTGTTATATGAACCATTAGTAATTTGTCTAATAGTTATATTCCCACCAAGTTTTGATAAACCTTTGGTAGCTGCTTTTTTTAGTGAAGAGGCAATACCCATTAGATTCTGTAGGCAATAACCTGACCACTAGCCAAAGTAATACTTGTAATTACACCTTCAACTTCTGATGCAACACCCATAGTAATTCCATTTATAGTTGTTGAACCATTTTCTGTAAGGTTCTCAGCAACAAAAGTTGCTTCTGCTGCAGCAAGACAATGTACTTTGCCAAAACGACCAGTATGTGTGTCTGTGTTTGTAATGATGATGGCGGCTGGGTAGTAGCCCATAATTAACTCCTTTTAATAGCGACGTTGCCGGGTCCACTTATTCGTAAACCAGTAAAATACCGTTCAAATAGTGGTGGTACTCTATCAGCACCAACCGAACCATAAAAATTCGGTGTTGCTTCTATATTACCAATTTTTACATTTTTAAAATCTTCAAGACCACTCAATCCTAAACCATCTCGGTTGTTATTCAAGTAAACAGCTAATATAACTTGTGCTTTTTTAACTTGATCTGGTATTTCTGTGTCTGTAAAATAATCTGTTGATATACGAAATGGGAAGCCTGTAGCATAAGTATTGATATATGTATCAGGTTTACGAACTCCTGTTCGTGGCCATTGTAAAGCTTGTGTATCTGTAACTCTTGCACCTAAAAATCTTTCACGATCAACCCTAACAGCAGCCGTAAATAAAGCTCTATTTTTATTATCATTAGAAGAGCCATCCCATGCTGAAACATCATCATCAAGAATTAGTCCTTCCACAATAGTATTTGCATCAGACAGAGTTATGTAGCTGTTCGCTGATGCTCCCCCCACTGTTGCGTCTATTGTTATTGCCATTTTGTTTTAATTTAGGCTTGCGTTTTGTTTTTTTAAGAGGTGCAGGGGCTACTTGTTTAGTAGCCTCCTGTTCTCTCATTCGTTTAAAAGCGAATAAACCCATTAACTAGATGCACCTTTTAAGGCAACAAAGTTAATAACGATTGCTTCGCTTAATGAACCAGCAGAAACATTAGAAACTGTGATTGCAAAAGAACCAGCAGCAACAGTATTTGCAGCTACAAGATAACTGCCAGCAGTACCAGCAGAACCATGATTAACTACTACAACATCTGTTGCAGCAATCTTATCATTAGTAACTGTAAATGATACTTCTGCAGCAGCAGCTAAAGCTGCATTATTCATTGTGATTTGACCTGACTCTGTATTCAGAGTTACACCTGTACCTTTGTTAGTTGCCTGAGTAACTGTACCGCCTGTTGTTGGTCCAGCTAACTTACCAGCAGTAACTTCAAATGTTGATGGCATAATAAATTACCTCTAGTCTTGAGTAGATACGTTAGTTGCCCTAACAATACCAATGTTCTTTGTCTCGTAGACTTTCGACCAGTTGCCTACAGTTTGAAGTTGTGCTCTTGTTGGGTTAACAGTTGTAACTGCCCACTTGGAACCAACAGGATGATAGCAATAGTGAAGATCAATAGCCATAGCATCAGATTTAGCCAGAATGTCTCTGTCTGTTTCTGTTGTTAGACCAGCTTGCTCGCCACTAGCTACTGAACCAGCAGTAAAGAAATATGTACTGTATTCAGTTGATGAACCACTACCAGTAGTTGTAACATCATCAGAAACAATAACTCTTAACCCGCAGTATGTTGGAACAGTATCGTTTCCGCCAGCATAAGCAGGGGCAATAGTACCACCAGATGCTGTTGCAGAACCGCCATTGCCATCTGCTGCAAGAACATAGTCAACCATTTTTCTCTCAACGAGATCATAGTAAACTTTGCTGTGCATACAAACTGCAGTTAGTTTGTCTCCTTGATCACCAAGAATTGATCTTGCTTTTGCAACGTGTCTTGGAGATAAGCCAGTTGGTGTATCAGATGAACCACCATCAATTGTTAAACCAAAAAATGCAGCATTAGAATCTGTTGAATTAACAGAACCAAATACTCCATCAAGACAAGAAAGTAAATCTTTTTGTCTTTGGTTCGCAATGTAAGCACCGATCTTTTGACCGATTGCTGCCATTGGGTCTGAACCTGCTGCTAATGCAGCTAAATCCCTAGATTCAAAAGCACGACCTCTATGTAAAATCACACCAACTTGTTTGTCAGTAGAGATTTTGCCGGGTGTTAATGAAGATGAATCTGATAAAACCTCAAAGTCTCCACTCAAGTTTGCGGAGAAAAAAGGTACATTTATAAAATCACCACCCTCAGTAGCATTTAACTCAGCCATAGGTGCAACCACACCGCTTGCAAGAAATGAATCTCGTGCAGTTGTTTGCTCTATGACATATGGAGTAAATACCTCTGGGACGATAATATCGCTCCTGAGAACTGCCATGTGTTCAAGAATAAAAGTTTAACGGATGTGGGCGTAACCCTATTTGGCTTAGCGTAACTTTGCCTAATAATCTATATACTAACGTGTTTTAGCAATATCTCTCAACTTTTGCCAAGTTTCCTTACCATATGTTTTAAAAATCCTACCTTGTTCTGTAATATCTTCACTTGATTTAAGAAATGGTTTTATCATATCTTCTGAAAAATTATCAGAAGATGGTCTGGAAATAGGTGCTCCACCGCCAGTTGGCAATTTATTTTTTAACAGGTATGGTTTTTCTTTTGCTAGTTTTGTTTTTACATATTCAGCAACAGGAAGTTGCTCATATCCATCAACAACAATAGGTTTCCCATCTTTTATTTGTATTTGATCTTTTGGAACTAAATTATTTAAGACCAATTCTGGGTCATGTGTTATTTCAGATAGAGCTTGTATTGCTGGTGCAATAAGTTCAAGTTCTCTGTTTCTAGCTTCGAGTTTTTGTATTTTTTCTTTGTCCTCTGCTGACTTATCTCTGTATTGTTGTTCAAGAAGAGTCTTTGATTCCTCATATTTACCCTCCTTTTCCAAATCTTCTTGTTCTTTTTTCTGTTTAAAAGCTAATAAAGCTTCATAATCTTCTGGAACAGCTTTTTCAGTTATTGGTTTTTGATTTTTTAATTTACCAATAAGCTCATAATTTTTTGCTTCAAGTTTTTTAACTGAATCTTTTAATTGTTCCAGTTCTTGAGAATTATCTTGTGGCGTAACCACAGTTTCATTTTCTTTAGACATAAATTAGTCGTAAACTAAACATATTATATTATTTATATCACCATTTAACTAAATTTGCCCAATATGCTGCAGACATTTTTCCTCTTTTTATATCTTTTGCAAATCTTGCTTTAAATGCACTTCTTCTGTTTTTTGATTCATCTGATTCACCTTTTCTAACTGGACTTCCTTTGATTCCTTGTTGACCAAATCTAATAAGTTTTACTTGACTACCTTCTTTAGCTAATACAACATGAGAACTTGTAGGATGTTTACTTGTTCTTTTAGGTATATTAGTTCCTTTAAGACCATATTTTTTTAATTTATTTTTAATTTTTTCTTGTTCTGTCATTTTTTTCTTGCTTTTGTGTAGATAGCTTTATCAACCTTTCTTGCAGGGCCACCTTTCATATAGCTGTTAACACGAGCCATAGACCAAGCCGCCATTGTCACATTACGACTACCACTAGATAAATAAGCACCTTGACCCTTTCTATATACAGAAGCAAGTTCTGCATATTTAAAACGAGTGCCTTCAGCTTTTTTTCTAAGAGCTTTTTTTGTTGCTTCGTTTAGTGGGCTTCTTCTTTTTTTTTGTGACATCTTGTTTTACCCTTGATTTTTGTACTGCTTTTATATCTATATATAGTCCTTTTCTGTAGGCTTCAGCTGTTCTTCTTATTTCAGCAGCTTTTTTTGCTCTATTCTTAGAACCTTTAAGATAATCTTCTGGTATCTTAGCCTTTTTCTTTTTCTTTTTTGGCATCTTTCTTTTTAGGTTTCTTAGCTTCAGCTAATTTTTGTAGTAAAGTCTTTGCCATTATTTTTTACCACCTTTTTTCTTAATTTTTTTCATAGAACCATAACCCTTACCTTTTGGCATTGTTTTAATAGTAACTATTAATAGTATAACTTTTAAATTGCTTTTGGATATTTTTTTATTAAATCTGTTAAAGATAATTCTGATCCGTCGTCTCTTAATATTTTTCTTAATGCTTCTCTTGGACTGTTACCTTTTTCATTAATTAAGTAATTAAAAAATCTTTTTTTATCTCCAAGAGCTTCAGTTTGCATATTAGGGTTTCGCTTTAACCAATCAGGATAACTTAAGTCTTGTGGTACCCTTCCAACTTCACTTGGTCGTGTATCTGGAAATCTTCTTCTCAAATCATCATCATCAATTATCGGTACAGTAGTTGACCTACAATTAAAATGCTGTGGAGGCATTGGACCTTCTCCATATTTAAAAGTTTTTCCATCTAAACTTCCACATATTGCACTTGTTCTTGCATCAAGTGTTGCCACATATTCATATCTTTTAGTCACTTCTTGATTTGCAGAGTAAACAGCCTGATTAGCCATTGTCTGAACTTGATTTACAGATGTTCTTACAATTGTTCTCACTTGGTTGTTTGCTAATTTCATTCCAGTACCACCAGCAAGTGCCTGTGCTCTTGCTGTCATTTCTTGATTTGCTCCAAACTGCAATCGACCTCTAAGTCTTTTTGCAATTTTAGCCATTGATTCTCCTTCTGTAACACCAACTCTTATTTCTCTCGAAATAAAATCGGCTTGTGAAGATGCAATACCACGAAAGGCTTTTTCGACTACCTCTCCACTTGGCAATGTGATTACTGAACCTTTCGCAGCAGTAAGACTAAATGTTCTCTGAACTTGTGATTCAAGTGTTGGTAATGTAAATACATTAATTCTTGTTGGGTCTGTATAAATAAGACTTCGAGCAAAATCATCTGAAACCTGTACTGTATTTACATTTACTGCTCCACGAGGTAAAACTTTTTGTAATTCATTTGCTACAAAGTCTGTTTGAAAGACAGCAAGGCTTTGTAATTGATCTGTCATATATGCAGTTCCCTCTACAGACCAACCTTCAAGACTTTCTTTAAATTGTGCAAGCATTGATCTGATTCGAGCAACAGTTGCAGGGCTAGTAACTTCATCAATTGTTGCAAGTTTATATGTTAAATCTAAAATTACATTATTGTAGTTAGTTACTATTTCTCTAGCAATACGATTGCTATATCTATTTAAATCAATAGATTGTCTGTAAAAACTTTCTGGAATTGACATTGATTATGTTGCATCTTGTTCTTCTTCTGGCTCTGGTTCTACTTCTTTTGGTTGTGCCATTTCGACTAATCCACCATTTTGAGTAGATTCAATTTCTTCCTCAACATCAAATTCATCTCCCAAGACTTCTCCTTCGTGTAGCTGTTTCAGTAATGTTTCTTGTGTAATAGAACCAGAAGTATAAAGCTGTAAAAGTGCTTGAATTTCTTGTGGCTCTAATCTTTGTGATAAGAAATCTCTATTAACAAAACAACTCCCAGCTTCAGCATTTAAATATTGGCCATGATATACAAGACAATTATCAATCATATCTTGCATCTGTTGTGCTACAACCATCATTGTTGAATCACCTTGTGATCTATCTATTCGTTTTGCTTCTGCTGTCTCTGCTGATAACTTTTGACCTAATACAGCAGCAAGTCCTAATTCATTAATTTGACCAGATAAAACATCTAGTCTTTTAAATTGAGCATCATAACTTCTCCCAGCAGGCTCAATATATTCTGCTCTCCCATCAGCAGGGAAAGCTATTGCTTCTCCGGGTCCAGCAGTTACTTCTTCTGAACTTTGTGGAAAGCCATAAAATGCCAACATTGGTACAGCAGATATATGTAATTGATTATCTAAGTCAGATTGTATTTGATATGCCTTTAAATTTAATTCTGCAATATCAGCCATGGGTGGTCTTGATTCAAGCAAATTAAGTCTATTTGCATAAGCTACAGAGAAAGGAATCTCTGACAAACTCATAGTCCCTTCATCTACTTTTACAAACTTATTATTTTTACCTTTTTGATGTATTTCAAAACCACCTCTGGTTAATAATCTTATTTGGTCAATTATCTTCTCACCATATAAACCATCTGGAACTGCAACTTTTTCTTGTAGTCTTAATTGTGTAAATTTTACTTCGCCATCTATTATTTCAGTTCTCCATCCCAAAATATCTCTTGGTGTATATGTAACCCAATATGGTCTGCCATTTTGTCCTGTTGTTGGAGCATCAACTAATACTCCAATATGACCATATCTAACCATCTTCCTTGTAGTCTCATAAGTCCAAACATTAAGATCATTTCCCTGTAAGTCAATATCAAACAAATGTTCTCTTATTGCATCTGCAGTTTCATTTAATCTGACAGGTTTACGAGTCAACATTCCAGCTAACATTCTTTCAAGTCGTAAATAAAAAGGTGGACAAACAGACCTTGCAAGTCTGTTGTCATATGATTCATCTAATTCTCTAGGTTCTTGTGGCAGATATTTTCTATGTCTTTTTCTCATCTGATATGTACCACCAAGCAAATCTTCTATCAGCATCCAATGTGGTTCCTGTTGAAACCAGATACTGTTAGGGTCATTTATTTCATTTCCTTGAGAAGATGTTTCCCTGTTGTAATAATTATAACCTGAGTACATTTTGCTCCAATGTTTACTTAAGTGTAATAAATAATCTTAATAAAGCCTAATACCTGTTTTACGACCAGCACCCATATGTAACGGATTGAATAAACGCCAAGTGATGTAACCAAGAGCATCATTCATGTGATCATAACCAGCCTCTTTATCTGGATCTCCCTTTTCAGTATAACTTTGAAGTTCAAGACACTCAATTAATTTTGTAGCACTTGAATGAATTTGTAGTCTTATTTGACCCTTTCCATTCTCTAATAATCTTTGTACTGAGTTTACTCTGTCTCTTACAGGAGGGTTTGAAAGTGCTGATTGATTAACAAAACCATAGCTTTCTAATATTTGGATGTCGGTTTTCGAAGCGTTTGTGCTTCTGTTTCCTCCTGACGCATCAGGATAGATATAGATTTTTTGTTGCGGATAGCGTCTTTTAATTTCTTGAGCAATTGAGTCGGTGTCATGAGATTCTTTTATTTCATCAACCACAAGTAATTTGTCACCAATAGCAATACCAACAACAGCATTCATATTTCCAATATTAAAATCAAGTCCAATTCTTAAAGGTTCGTTTGTTATATCTGGCAAAGTATCAGTGACATGGACAGAGCGGTTGAAGCGATCATAAACCTGTCCTGTTGTTATATTACAGAACTCTCCGTTTAAATATGCTTGTAGCAAACCTTTTTCATAATTTTCTTCTAATCTTGTAATAAAGTCTTGAGGTAAATGTGGATTATCATATGTTCGCATTTTAATTAATTTACGATCTGTTTTCTTTTGTGCTTCATTACTACCAAATGTATTCCACATCCATCTAAATCCCTCAGGAGTTGATGCGACACCAAACTGTCTTTGATTTCCAGAACGTAATCTTGCAAGTATTCTTGGAAAAGCTCTATCTGCTATAGATGGAGCAACAGTATCAATCTCATCTGCTAATACCCAAGCAAGGTTAAGTCCAATAATTCTAGACCAATTCTCGAAACTTCTACATAAGATTCTTGAGTCACCTTCTGGTAAATGCAAAATATATTCAGGCAGTGGAGATTGTCTCTGCGTATATGGAATATTATAATTGTCCAAAAAAGTTTCAAAATCGTTTTGCCAAATATCTCTTATTAATGGTGCCGTAGGTTCCATAACTGCACCTGTAAAGCCTTGATTATTTATTGCTAACTGTACAGCTTTAGCACAAAGACTTCTAGTTTTGCCAGCACCATAACCAGCAGACAATCCAATAATTTGTGTATCTTGGTCATTAACAAAAGCAAGTTGACCCGGATGTAAGTCAGATTTAATTTTAACTAATATTTCATCACAACTAATACTAGAACCAATTGATTGTTCGAGAATGCTTCCTTGTTGTGAATCAAGAATACTCATACTAAATCAGCTATCTTTGCCATTGTATTTATACACCCTAAAGCTACATGAGGTTGGTTGTTTCTACGAGCATCTTGTGCCAATGTACTTAATTGCGACAAAACATCAGCAGTCATTTGTCTCCTGTCAATATCCCAATCTGTTGTCAATACTTCGTTTGCAGCACTTATATACTTATCAACTGCTCTAGGTTTCACCCCCCATTCTCTTACCCCATAAGCAACAATTTCAGAACGTGTAGTATTTCTTGCTTTCAAAGCAGCAACTTTTCTTACTCGCCACTCAACTTCTTTTTTTGTTGATCTCTTTGACATTTAATTATCAAATAATTTTTTTAACTCTTTCGAACCGCTTTTCGGTTGACTTAATTGAACCAATCGTAATCCATAATTATCTGTTTTTTGTATATTTTCCCAATCTATATCTTTTCTTCTTATTAATTGTGTGTCAAATTTTTGCCAATTATTTTGTATATGATGCTGTGGTCTTTGAAATTTTCTTGTAGTTTCTACAACCTTTGGCCACATCTTTTCTAGACTTCTTGCCATTGTTAAACGACCATCACCTTTATACAGTTGGTCAGTATTACCTCCTTTCATAGTCATTGTGTGCATTTTTTCTATTAAAAAAGCATTTAAATTGACAGTACAATATCCTAAAGACAATGCTTGTAAACATAAATCAGTATCTTCGTTATATCTTCCACGCCATCTTATATCTAATGAATTATCAATTAACAGAGTGGAATATACATGAGCATTAAGCTGAAATGGTGGCTGTGTTCTTTTTATTGCAAACGAAACGTAATTTAATCCTGATATGGCTATGTTTGTATATCTATCAGTAAAATCTTCACAACAACGTAGACCAATATTGCCATTACATCTAATTCTTGTATTTTTATACTTTCGGTGAATAGAACGAATGTTGTCATCCATTATCCAATGTCTTTTAAATCCCAAATCCTTGCTGTGTTCCCAAACAAAGTTACGGACAGGGATAGAACCTAACCCTAAATTTTTAAAAGGTGTCGTTATTAATATTGATGGGTCGTAGTGTTTTACATATTTATCATATTCTTGCGGTTCAATAACAAGTTTAAAATTAACTTTATCTTTCAATAAAAAGTTTGCTGTTAAACAGGAATCATATCTACCCTTAGATATTACATAAACAGGATAATTAGGCTTCTTCATCTTCTACCTCAAATCCAACAGATGTAATATCTCTTCTTTCTTTTTCTGGAAACCAAATAGATTCAGTTCCTTTCTCATTAAATAAAAAGTTATTTTGTTCGCAAAATACTTTTTTATCCTCATAA
>VTLG01001487.1_pt1 | contig 11346 bp, 25 predicted proteins | sample 4694571 | NCBI WGS metagenome assembly VTLG01 (sample SAMN12604809, study PRJNA352737) | marine metagenome | biome: ENVO:00000447; feature: ENVO:00000209|ENVO:00000569|ENVO:01000036; material: ENVO:00002151; isolation source: viral sequences binned using virsorter ... | reverse complement strand
ATTTGATGATTGTAATTCACTCCATTCTTTTACAGGAATTGTTTCTGCTTTAGCAATAGCTTCCTTCTCATCTTTTGCTACAACACTTATTTCATATTGTTCGTATATTGTATAACCACCTCTTACTACATATGTTTTCATATTAATTATTCTCCTTTTCTTTTTTCCATTTGTTATATCCTTCTGCCCAACTTTCACTTTCCTTTATTACTTCTGTTAAGTCTTTTCTAATATAACTATCTTTCCAACTATCATACCTATCACACTCACCTACATACCAATCATCAAAATCTAAATCAAAAGCTTTCTCATATGCTTCTTGTTTATTTTTTGCTTCTACTTCCTGATTGTACATAACTATTTCTTGTCTCCATACTCTATACTTTTTCATTTGTTCTCCTTTCTATTCCCATTTTCCACTTTTATATTTTTTTATCCAATACTTTATTGTTTCTAACTCACCTTCAGCACGATTTAAAAAGCATTTGATAATGTCTTTAGGTTTAAACTTATCAAAATAACTTTCAAATTCATCATCTCTTATACTTCTTTTATTATTAGGTGGTTGTATTAACCAATAACCTGAATAGCCATGTTCAACCCAAGCGATATAGCCACTACCTATATCTACTGAACCATCTATTTGTACTTCTCTAAGTAAGTCTGAAATATATAGTTCAGATATTATTACTTTATCTTCTTGTCTCATTTCCAATACCTCCTTACATTATCTTTATTATACATTACTACTTTCCATTTTACTTTCCTAAACTTATTTCTTTTACCATAGTCTTCTGCTTCTTCTTCAGTTCTAAACACTTCATTACTAAATAACTTATACACATTTGTAGGTTTAAAAATTATAAAGTACATATATTGTTTTCCCTTTGTTCATTGTTTGTTCGCATAATTCAACCGACCCTTTTCTCTTTTAACTTCTATATCGTCATTATGTAATACATCATATATAGTTTCTAGTCTTAATTGAATATCTGTCAACCTAGAGTTGTATTGTTCTTGTTGTGCTTCAAGTATTAACTCTATTGTCTTACCTATTTTTCTTTTAATAGTTCTATTTAATTTTGTATTCATAATATTATTGCTCCTATAATAAATCCTATTATAAAACCTATCATACCTTCTCTATAATATAACGAATAAAACTCTAACTTTTCTATTATTTTTTTCATACTTGTATCCAATCTATTTGTTTTTTTAATTGATAAAGTTCCCCTTCAAGTTCTTCAATCTGTTTATCTTTTTTACTTATCTCTACTTGAAGTTTTCCATTTTGTTCTTGATGGACTTTACTTATCTCTTCAAGTTCTTTTACTCTCTCTTGTAGTCTTCTATATGGTGTTGTTGCTTTCATTAATCCTCCTTGTTATTATTATCTTGCCACTCCATATACAACCATATTACTATGATTGTTAATATAATTAATCTTAATTCTGGGTTCATCTCTAAAAATATTTCTATCATATTAACCTCACATATTCCATATCAAACTCTAATTTATCTATAAGATTTTCATTTGGTTCGATATAACTATCCTCATAAAAATCTTTTATCTGTTGTTCTAGTACAGAAAATTCTAATTTACCACAAACTATTTCTTTTAATAGTTTAATTTCTTCTGTACTAAAATGGTCTCTAAACTCTTTAATTGTTTTCATTTATTTCCTCTCCTTGTTTATTAAAAGACTTATTTAAATTAGGAACATAAAGAATACCCTTATCTTTTAAATAGTTTAACATATTTTTAAACCATTGATTGTTTATTCTATGTTGCTCCTTATTTAAACCTTCATAATATTTCTCACTCCAGTTCATTTATCCTCCAATTGTTTATGCAATTCTTCAAATTGTTTAGCCCAAGCATTTAAAGTTAATGTACTAGAATAATCTGCTACAATATCTTCATCTGTTTCATTGTAAGGTATAAACCAAGCCCAACCTATCCGTCTTTTATCTTCTTGGTAAACTACAATTTCAGTCTCATAATTTTTGATTGCTTTTCTTATCTGTTCATAGTCTTTTGAATATTCAACTGGTGTCTCTCCAGTCTCCTTGTCATAAACAGTTATACTCCAGTTAGGTTTTTCTTTTAATAAGTATTGTACCATATTAAAATGTCCTTGCTTATACTCAACTGCTTTTCTTATATCCTCTACTTTCATTTATCCTCCTAGTTTTTTCTTCCTACCTAATGGAAGTTTTTGTATTTTTTGTAATGGCTTCCCTTCCTTTACCCAAGATATCCAAGTTCTTTTTATATTAGGATATTTATTTTGAAAACTTTTTACTGCTTTCTTATATCCTCTACTTTCAACATCTTCAGTTTTTATTTCGTCTTTCTTTTCTTCCCATAAAAAGTTATATTTTATACTCTTCATTACTCCTCCTGATTAAAGTTTTAAATTTAATACCCTTTTTTTCTTTTATCATATGCACTACCTTCTGTTCCAATAGTTCCATATTTATTTAATTGATAATCTATAAAGTCATCACCAACCAAATTATATTTATTATCTTCTGCAATAGATTGCATATACTCTTCAAAGTTTTCTTGCAAGTCTATTAATATTTCTCTATTTTTATTTTTCATTTATCCTCCGTGTTATTGTTGCTATACCACATAATTGTGGCAAGATTATGTCAACCATAATTCTTTTTTTGCATATCAGCTATGTGTTTTTTGCATGGCTCATAATTTTATTTTATTATTCCAATTATATTTCCCTGACTATCACATTCCCAACCTAATCTTTTTTGATTTTTAATATAGTTTGGAAGTGTATCTATATCATATTGTTTTATTACATCATCATAATTTAAATGAGAATATTTACTCATTTGAATTACATAATCCTGCTCATCATAACTTAAACAATCAAATAGTTCTACTCCAACATCATTTATATTTATAGATTTATATCCATATTTATTAGGATGCCAGTCCTCTAATTTATATTCTAATATTCCATATTTATTATTCATTCTACCTCCAGTTGTTATAGATTTATTATTCTTACTTGATTATTTACTACTATATATATTGCTAGTTGTCCAGTCAATATTCCATACTTTTTAGCCATAGTAATAAATAATTTTTTCTGAAGTTTATTAATAGCAAATTGATATATATTTATTTTTTCATCATACAATTTGTTATTATTTAACCATTTGCCCTGCCCTTTATAACTGGTTAAACCTCCAAATTTTTTACTTGCTTCAACCTCCAGTTGATTTAAGTATCTTCTATTTGATTTGCCCTGATTGTCAAGTTCAGGCAAGTTTAATTGTACTTGTATCTTCATTCTACCTCCAGTTGTTAGTATTGTTTAACTCTTAACTCATGATTTACTACTTCAAAGTCATCAGGGTATATTAAAGTAGTTTGTTTTTTCTTATCTGAAATTTCTTTTAAAAAATTTTCAGATTTCTTTACATATTCTTTTGATAAATCTTTACTATCATATAGAAAATAATTCATCAAATTACTATGCTTACTTCTTATAGTCATACTACCTCCAGTTGTATTAGTTATTTATTGGTTTTAAACTTTTAGCAATTTTTAAAAATATACTAAAAGATTTATTATTTAATTCCTTTATGTCTTTTGCATAAGGTTTTAAATCTTTATCTTTTTTCATTGCTTTTATTAATTTTTCTTTTTTTTCGTTGTTTGTCATTTTATACCTCCAGTTTATTATTTTTATTAGCATATAATTGTGTTTAAATTATGGCAGATACTTAAAAAAGTATATGCAACCTACACTTGAAATCATAAAACCAGTTATGAAATCCAAATGAAGCATAACTATCACGCCTAAAAACATCAACATAAATGACATTGCGAATGCAACGGCAAGTAGTATTCTAGTCATAGTTGTACTCCTCCTTTATTTGTTTAGTAATAATATTTATTAATATTTTTATCTTCAAGTATTTTTAATAAATCACTATATTTTATTCGACTTTCCTTTGCTTCCTTGCTTCCTCCATCAATCCAAGTTAAATGCCTACCTGTAGTTGTACTCCAAACATTTTCACTTAATACTAATTTACTATCTAATCTTATTCCTACTGCTGTGTTATAACTATAATAAACCATATAACCATTTATTACATCACAATATAAATTTTTTGTTGTTCTCAAGTATATTTTCATTTTCTACCTCCAGTTGTATTGTTTATATTTGCTTAAATTTATATAAAATACTCATTAAATCAATATTTTTTAATTCATTAGTATTCATATATAAATTTAATTTTTCTTTTAATTTTAAATAGTTTTCATATTGTTTTTTATCAGGGTCAATTTCTTTTTCATCTTCCCAGTATAAATTGCAATCATCAGCTACTATTTTTAAAAGATTTATTATAATTTGAGTTTCTTTTTCATCAGTTATAATCATCTTCAACCTCCAGTTGTGTTGTTGCCTTGTTATTATTACTAGCACATAATTGTGTCAAAATTATGGCAAGGTGTTAATTTTATTTTCCTACATCAGTTATGTTATTACGCTTTTTAAGTGTATAAATTGTTATGCAAAAAATTAACAAAAAACCATTTTAAACACTTAAAAATTCTTAAAACTCTTAAAATTTATGCCCATTTCTTACAAGATTTAAACTACAACCTCTTAAAATTGCTTCACCATTTGAAGCAGGTCTATTGTATTTACTGAATATGTTTGGCTTGTTTTCAATATCTTTTAAGTATTTCATTCGAGCCAAAATAGTCAACGCTTTTTTATTACGCCATGATTTTATCATTTTTATATCCTATTTTTTTTAACTTGTTTATGGTTTTACAATAGCACAAATTCAAAAATAAGCAAGTGTTATTATTGCATACCTGCTATGTGAGTTTTGCATAGGTAGACCTGCCCCAGCTTAAAAAATTAATAATATTATTTGAAAATATGGAGGAATAATTAAAGCGTTAAAATTGTTTGTTTGGTGTTTGTTTGCTTGATGTTTTTGAGATTGTGTGAGGGTTTAAAGGTTATCTTTTAGAAGCTTGAAATATATTTAAAGATTGTAAACCTGATAAAAAGATTTTAAAGATTTTTAAAAATAAATAGTACATTTTGAGAATATGCTAGTTTAGAATGAGAATGAGTTGCAATCTCAAGGGGTACACCATCTGCCATAGGGGGTGGGGTGGGTATAGTATATAGCTATTGCACAAAATGGAGAGATTCTAGTGTAAACTAGATAGAGTCGCCCCAGCTTTAGAGATTCGCTAGAGAGAATATAATCTGCTATATTGCTGGACTGCCCCAGAGAGATATATATGCTTTTCCCCCTGGAGGGTATAATTAGATTATACAGCGATATTGGAAATTGTCAACGCCAAATAAAAATATTTTAATGTTGTCAACTAGCTGTAAACTTGTTATAATAAAAACATGGTACAAAATTATTTACCTTCATTAGATGGAAAGAGAAAACTTACAGAGCAACAAGAAAAGTTTCTAAGATGTCGCCACAAAGATTCTTGCAAAGTCTGCACCACAAGCTTCAAACAAATTAGTAGAAATATTAAATAGTGATGACCCTATACCTCAAGTAAATGCAAAGTTACAAGCAGCCCAAACATTGTTAGATAGAGTTGGTGTTGCTAAAAGAGATAAGCTTGATGTTACTCATTCTTCTGATAGTGGTATATTTATATTACCTGAAAAGAAACCAATTATAGAAGCAGAAGATGTGGAGGTTGTAGATGAAACGAAGAAGTAGTTCTACTATACCTTTTGGTTATAAATTATCTGATGATAATAAAACATTAGTACAAGTTGATAAAGAAGTATCAGCTTTATCTGAAATTAAAGATGGTGTTAGAGCTGGGGCGTTCTCGTTAAGAGGTGCTGTAGAAATATTAGAACATCAAACTGGTCGTAAGTTATCTGCAATGGGATTAAAGAAAATCATTGATAAAGATAAAAACGAAAAACCAAACGGATTGTTAAGTAGAGATGACAAGGCAATATAATTATAGCTTTGAACAGAAAGCTAAGATAGCTTCTCGTAAAGCTGTTAAAGAAAAAGAACGAGAAATCAAAAGACTTAAAAAGAATTTAGAGAATAAGACAACTAGACTTAAAGCTAAGAAAGAAGCTTTAGGTGTTGTACAAAGAGCTGAAGATGATACAGTATCTAAAAAAGGTACTGTTATGAATGATAAGCAATATAATAGTTTACCTAATAAAGTAAAAGAATTATTAGATGAAGAAAAAGATAGAATAGTATTTAAACCTAATGTAGGTCCACAAACAGAATTTTTAGCTGCAGGAGAGCAAGATGTTCTTTATGGTGGAGCTGCAGGTGGTGGTAAATCCTACGCTATGTTGGTTGACCCATTAAGACATATGCACATAAAAGAGCATAGAGCTTTATTATTAAGGAAGTCTATGCCTGAGTTAAGAGAGTTAATAGATAAATCTAGAGAGCTATACCCTAAAGCATTTAAAGGTGCTAAGTTTAGAGAAGTAGAAAAGATTTGGAGATTTCCTTCAGGTGCATCATTGGAGTTTGGATATCTGGACAGAGATGCTGATGTTTATAGATACCAAGGTCAATCTTATACATGGATAGGGATTGATGAATTAACTCAATATCCAACAGAGTTTCCTCTTCAATATTTGCAATCACGATTGAGAACAACAAATAAAAATATACAATGCTACATTCGGTGTACTGCAAACCCTGGAGGAGTTGGAGGTAGTTGGGTTAGAAAAAGGTATCTAGACCCATCACCTCCTAATACAAGTTTTTTTGGAGAAGATAAAATATCTAGAAAGTTTATACCAGCTAGATTAGAAGATAACCCTTTCTTAGCTGAAGATGGTAAGTATGAACAGATGTTACAATCTTTACCACCTGTACAAAAGAAACAATTACTAGAAGGTAACTGGGATGTTTCTGAAGGTGCAGCATTTGTAGAATTTGATTATGATACACATTGTATAGACCCATATGAATTACCTAAAAGATGGGAACGATTTAAAGGTATTGACTATGGCTATGCATCTGAGTCTGCAGTTATATGGGCTGCATTAGACCCACAAGATGATACACTAATTATTTATAGGGAGTTGTATCAAAAGGGATTAACTGGTGAAGACTTAGCAAAGAAAATTTTTGAATATGAAAGAGAAGATAAACTATCTGTAAGTGGAGTGTTAGATAGTGCAGCTTGGGCAAGGACTGGTTCAACAGGACCAACAGTAGGAGAAGCATTAACAACTGCTGGACATAAACTTAGAAGAGCTGATAAAAATAGAATACAAGGAAAGATACAAGTACACGAAAGGTTGAAGTTAAATGGCAAAGGTAGACCAAGATTACAAATATTTAAATCTTGTCCTAACTTAATAAAGGAGCTACAGGCAATACCTATAGACCCTAATAAACCTGAAGATGTAGACACTAAAGCTCAAGACCATGCATATGATGCATTAAGATATTTAATTATGTCTAGACCTAGAACAATTAGTTCTTATGAGCATATGCAACAAATAAAAAAGTGGACTCCATCTGACCCAACATTTGGATATTAATATGAAAGATACAATATTAAAAAGTTTAAAGAGACACGCAGAAGGACATATAGAAAAACATTGTGCTAACATTGAAATCTATTTAAGTAATCCTGTAGGCATAGGAGACCATTCTGATGTTTTAGAAGCAATTGAAAAAGAATTAGAAATGATTGCTAAATACGAAGACGAAATAAATATATTAAGAAAATATTTTTAATGCCTTTGTATACCTTTAAAAATTTAGAGACTGATGAAGTCTATGATAAAATTTTAACATATGATGAATTACAAGAGTATGTTAAACAAGAGAATATCGAACAAGTATTTAAATTAAATATAACTAGATATTCTGACAACAATGGTGCTAAAGACCAGTTTACTGAATGGGCTAGAGACTCTAAAGTAAATGGTCAAGGTGGATTTAAAACATATGGTAAGGCGAGGACAGACTATGACAAGAAACAGGATGATAAAGAAAAAAATAAAAATTAATACAAGAGCTAAAAGAGAAATAGATAAATATCCTTTAGTAGCTGTCTACTGGTTGGATATTTGCTCTGATGCAAGTTGGCAGTCTATAGAGTCTTGTAAAAAATCAAAGCTTCCTGTTTGTGTTACTAAAGGTCATCTACTTACTCAAAGGGGTGGTATTACTAGGATATTTGGAGATTATTCTTTAGCAGATGAAGAAACAGGTAAGATTGATGAGATAGGTAATTCAACTATTATACCTAACACAGTCATAGTTGAAATCAAGAAAATAGTTGACAAAGGCAAATAAATACTGTATGATTACAGGTAGAGGGAATTATTTATGGATTATAATAACATGAATACTTCTGTTGATGATAAGCGAGAAGATAAGATAGAACCATTAGTAGCTGAGATTAATTATAAATTTAAAGCTGCATCTGATAAAAGACAAGATGATGAAGACAGATGGTTACAAGCATATCACAACTACAGAGGTAAATATTATAAAAATATTCAGTTTACTGAAAGAGAAAAATCTAGAGTATTTGTCAAAGTAACTAAGACTAAAGTTTTAGCTGCTTATGGACAAATCATAGATGTTCTTTTTGGTACAGGTAAGTTTCCATTAATAATTCAAGAAACAAAAGTTCCAGAAGGTATATCAGAATATGCTCATTTGAATCCTATGAAGGAACAAATGGGTGATGAGAATATGCAACCTACTCCAGGTATAGAAGGTAACATGGATTATGTTCCTGGACAACAAATGGATATGGAGCAAGGTGGTTTAGGTTTTCCTGGTGATGGTAAAGACTTACCTCCTGGTGCAACATTTGATTCTATTAATGAAAACTTTTTAGGTGGCTTAAAAGAAAAATATGAGGAAGCAGAATTATCAGAAGGTCCTGCACCAATGCCTGATATGCCACAAATTAAACCTGCACAAATTGCAGCTAGACAATTACAAAAATTAATTGAAGACCAACTAGAAGAATCAAATGCAAATATTATTTTAAGAAATGCAATATTTGAATCTTGTTTATTAGGAACAGGATTAATAAAAGGTCCTTTTACATTTAATAAAACTTTACATAAATATAATTTATCTGGTAATGGTAATGCAAGAGAATATGCACCAGAGTTTGTTAAAGTTCCAAGAATAGAATTTTGTAGTGTTTGGGATTTTTATCCAGACCCAAATGCTAGAAGCATGGAAGAATGTGAATATGTAATTCACAGACATAGATTAAATAGAAATCAATTTAGAGATTTAATTAATAGACCATTCTTTTCAAAAGAAAAAATTGAAGAGTGTTTAGCTATGGGTGGTAACTATACTAAACAAGATTGGGAAACAGATTTAGATTTAGAAAATAATACTTATGGCGATATAGAAAAAAACCGATATGAAGTTTTAGAATATTGGGGAACTATAGATGCTATGACTGCAAGAGAATATAATCTTGATATAGATGAAGGTATAGAAGATTTATCTGAAGTTCAAGTTAATATTTGGACAGTAAGAGGTAAAGTAATTAGAATTGTAGAAAATCCATTTAAACCATTTAGAATACCATACCAAGCTTTTTCTTATGAAAAAAATCCATATCAATTTTTTGGTATAGGTGTTCCAGAAAATATGGATGATGCTCAAGCTATTATGAATGGTCATGCAAGAATGGCTATTGATAATTTAGCATTAGCAGGTAATTTAGTATTTGATATTGATGAATCAGCTTTAGTTAATAATCAAAGCATGGAAGTATTTCCAGGTAAGATTTTTAAAAGACAAGCTGGTGTTCCTGGTCAAGCAATATATGGAATTAAGTTTCCAAATACTGCTCCAGAAAATATGCAGATGTTTGATAAGTTCAGACAACTTGCAGATGAATCTACAGGTATACCATCTTATTCACATGGTCAAACTGGAGTACAGAGTATGACAAGAACAGCATCAGGTATGTCTATGCTTATGGGTGCTGCATCTTTAAATATAAAAACAGTTATAAAAAATATAGACGATAGTTTAATTAAACCTTTAGGACAATCTATGTTCCAATGGAATATGCAATTCTATGAAGGTGAATTACCTATCTTAGGTGATTTTGAAATTAAAGCAACAGGTAGTTCTTCTTTGATGAGAAAAGAAGTTAGAAGTCAAAGATTAACAATGTTCTTACAAACAATTCAAAATCCACAAATAGCTCCATTTGTTAGAATATCAGAGGTTATAAAAGAGTTAGCATACTCATTAGATTTAGACCCTGAAGAAATATTAAATTCTAAAGATGAAGCAGAAATTCATGCAAAAATTATAGGACTACAAAATGTTAACCAAAGAACTAGCGAACAAGCTATTGACCCTAGTCAACTCGGACCAATGGAAGAATCTGGAGGAGTACCTCAACAGAGTCCAGCAGCAGACAACACAGGAAATGGCGAAATCCCAGAACCTGCAGCTAATCCACCAATGCCAGGGCAGATGGAATTTACTGGAACGACTGAAGAACCTGCCTAATCAGGTAAGAGACTTAAAAAATAAAAGTGTTGACGAATAACACTTCTATTGTTATAATACAAATTAAGGGTAAGAAAAATGTATCATAGTAAGAAAAAGAAACAAATCAATATGGCTACTGGTGGTCTTATGAATATGCCACCTTTTATTAGAAAATCTGAAGAAGAAAAAGATAAGGGTATTACTCCATATGATGTTAATACACCTAAAGAAGCTAGACAAGGTTTACCTTCAAGATTAGTAGCACCTTCAAGAACTAGATTTAATACTGGTGGTAATTTAGATTTAGATGGTAGTGGAGATACTACTATGAAAGATGTATTAATTGGTAGAGGTGTTTTAGATGCAGATGGTAATATGATTTCAAAAAATAAAAAAGCTTATGGAGGTTTAATGAAAAGAAAAAAATATAATACAGGTAATGAAGTTAGAATTGCAAGAGGTGAAATTCCTGTATTAGATGAAGATACTTTTGAAGAATTTGATATTGAAGATTTAAAACCAAAACCTTCTGGTACAGGTGAACTTGCAGGTAATAAAGCTATTATTAATAATACAATTAATAAAGAAATTGCAAAATTAGAAAAGAAACAAGAGATGACTGATGATATGGATGTAAAACAAAGACTTGAAAATCAAATTGATAAATTAGAATCCATGAAATCAAAACAAACTGCAGCAACAGGTGGTTTATTACAATTGTCTATTGGTGGTGAAGCAGCAACTTCTGAAAGATATGACAGAAGAAGAGATTATCAAGCTTACCAAGATGGTGATATTGTTGAAGATGAAACATTAATG
>VTLG01013756.1_pt1 | contig 11347 bp, 30 predicted proteins | sample 4694571 | NCBI WGS metagenome assembly VTLG01 (sample SAMN12604809, study PRJNA352737) | marine metagenome | biome: ENVO:00000447; feature: ENVO:00000209|ENVO:00000569|ENVO:01000036; material: ENVO:00002151; isolation source: viral sequences binned using virsorter ... | reverse complement strand
TATATAATAAGGTATAAATTACGGAGAAAGGTACTTTATGTTTGAAGATTTTTATAACCAACAGGTAAGGTTCTACACAAACGCAGAATTCTGGCCGGAAAGAGAGAGTATGGATACAACTAAATTTAAATCCGTGACGATAGGTATCGAGACATGGAAAAAACTACACGACTTAGCTTCAAAAGATATGCGTTCTGTTAGTAGAACGATTGAATATCTAGTGCATGAGCACAAATATTTTGAGAAAAAATATATGGAGGGGAATTCTACACTTACCCCTGAACAATATTTTGCGGAGGAAAAACTTGATGAGTAGAGTTAAAGCATGGCTGATGAGCATGGAAGAGGACGCTGAAGTCCTCACTGCTCAAGAATTTTTAGAGAAACACGGTGAACGGAACATGGACATTTGGTCCAAAGTTCAATGGGAACTTGGCAAAGAAAATGTGGAAGAGCAGTACCTTGCCTTATGTAGCCCAGAGGGGGACGCATGATATTTCATTTTTGGCACTTGCTTGCTATTATATGTGTGGCTGTCTTAAGTGGGACCGCCGGATATATATATGCTCGAGATAAGTATGGGAAAATATTCGCCGAACAGACTGAGAATATGAAAAATCATTATGAAAAAAAATATTTTCGTCAAATAAAATGAAAGAGAGGGACGAATGAGAGAAGATCCAAAACCAGAAGATATAAAGATGGCTGAAGATATGGGCAGTGGAGAAGCTCGGATTAAGTATAACGAAAATTTTACTTATGCAGAATTAATTTGTAAAAATAAGGAAGGAGCTACTGTAGGAATTCCATTAGAATGGAAAGATAGGGACTGTTTAAAAGCAGTGCTTGAAGATGTGCAAGGTTCTATGGCACTGCTAAGAAAACTTTTTGATGAAGGAAAAATTAATGTAGATAAAAGTTCTATAGAAAAGTGGGCAGTATCTATGGGTGGAATAGAAAGTGTTTGCGATATAATAAAAGCACACATGTCTAAAGATGATTTGTTTATTATTAGAGAACCGGCAATATCAGATTACTCAAGATATTTAAAAAATATAGGAGCAAAATAAAATGAAACGATTGTCCTTAGAGGACCGGTTGCGTAGGGAGAAAGCTGAGGCGGCTAAGTATGCACTGCGTGATCCCCGCACCAAGCGAGATCTTATTAAAAGAATGAGATGGGAGAGATTACATAATATTATCTGGAGGAGATATGATGGCAAACAAACGAGCTTCATCGAGGATCTGTCCGCACTGTAAAGGTAACGGATACGTGCGGGTTTCATTTGAAGCAGAAGAAAGCATACTGCAATGTCAGACATGCGAGAGTAAAGGAGAGCTTGATACGGAAAAGTTTTATCATCAGACCTGGACCGAGCCACACGGAACAACGACTTACTATCACGGGCCGTTGGTTGATCCAGAAGAGTTTAAGGATTGGAAAATTCATCACAAGTAATCCAATCTAGAGTCGGGATAGAGGTTAATTTTAATGGTTGACACAATCATGTTTAGCCGTAAGGCGAAAACTTAGGTGGTTCAGGTCCTCGACTCCCATAAGAATAATTCCCTGTTAAACCATCACGTGTATGGGGCTAGTTTGCACGGCTAGCCCTTTTTTATTTACATTTCTTATAAAATAACTTAAAATCCCACACGAACTTAATAAAAGGAGAGCTATGAGCATTCAATTGCCCAATAGTCCTGTTCGAAAAATTCATGAGTGTCTAAAATGTGGCACAATTTCTGTAAAATTCTGGGATAATAAGTACGATCGTAGTTTTACACGGGAAGAATGGAACACGGTTCGTGCGCAAGGGGCCGAGATTCTGCACAAAATTATGCAACCACTAACAGAAGATCCGAAGTTTTTTTTGAAATAGTAAGATGTTTTAAAAGTTTTTAGTTAAATATTTTTTATAAAAACTTTCAATTTGAAGTAACCAAGTAACTCTAACACTTAACTCAATGAAATATAACAATAATATAGGTTACTTATACAGTTACTTACGGTTACCTGCCTTGTCATTAAAGTAACCGATGAAACTATTTGTCTTTTACTTTTTAAACAACTATATAAAATAAATAAAGTACACTAAACTAAGCGTATGAAGAAAAGATTGACTATAAAACAGATTAAATTTGTTAATGAATTAGTAAGGGAAGATGGTGCTATCACACCAACAGAAGCGGCAAGGCGTGCAGGATATTCTATTGATAGAGCAAGAACAACTGCTTCTGAATTACTAAACGTCCAAAAGAATCCAGAGATCGCCAGGTATCTAGAGGAATTAAAAAAAGAAATGGTACACAAAACCGCAGTTACCTTTGATCGTCATGTCAAAAGATTAGATGATTTGTCAAGAGCTGCCCAAGAAGACAAGGCGTGGTCAGCTTCAGTTCAGGCAGAAAAGAATAGAGGTCAAGCTGCGGGTTACTATAATCATACACAAAACATTCATACACTAAACTCAATCGACACCATGAATCTTGAGCAAGTTCAGGCAAGATTAAAAGATATACGTAAGTTGTATGGTGATATTATTGATGCTGACTTTGTTGAAGTCCCTGAAATTGAGCAAAAAAAAGAGGGCTAAATAGCCCTCCTCATTATTTATTATTTATTTATTATTTTTTCATAACCTAAATCTAAGCCAAGCTCATTTATATAATCAATAATATCTTGAGTGGTAGGATCGTAAGTATCAAATTCCAACTCAATAATAACTTTTATTTTCTTTGCCATGTGTCCTCCTCTAATATTTCTTCTATCTTTTCTTTTAGCCAATAATTATTTAAATTATCGCCTTTAACTAATTCTTTTAACCTAGCAATTAATTCTTTCTTACTCATACGATCCCCTTATAGATGTCATGACTTACCTCCTCTAAATCTGCATCAACATCTTGACAGGCATTTTGATAACAGGCATCTTCGTCCCACATATCTGTGCTATCTTTGTGAATGCTTTCGCCTCTTGGATTAAAGACTTCATAGGCATGAGTGCCACGAATATTATGTAAGCTCCCATCATTTTCGAATGCTTCTTCGTATGATACATTTGGTTTTTGTTCCCAAATTTTTATTACATAACCTTTTTCTCTAAATATTTCTATTTTCTTTGCCATGTGTCCTCCCCTTTAACAAAGTCTTTACGTGTTCTTCCTGTGCCAATCACACCATAGTATTGGCTATTCATTATGTTAAGCCACACTAAATTTGGCTTTCTTTTTTTCTTAAATAATCTTAATAGTTTTTTAATCATAATTCCTCTTCTGTTTGTATTGTTATTTCTACTTGATCATCAGCTTCTAAAATAGTTTCTAATTGACAACCTTGTAAGATATCATGCTCTAAAAAATAAAATCTAATATCTTTATTAGAATCTTCTAATGTAAGTCTTTTAATTAATTCTTTAACTTTCATACTTCCTCCTCTATTTTATGGCAATTAGTGTTGCCAATATTATTTTTAATCCAATCATCTGCACTTTCCCAAGTGTCAAAAGTATTTTCTAAATAATAACTTGTCATAGTATCTTCATAAAATATTTTATATGTAGTCATGCTACCTCCTCAAGTTCAAGTTCAATTAACGTGCCATCATTAACCCAATGACATTTTTTACAATCTCCATCTTCGTCTGGATCATGTTCAGTACACTCCTCTAAAACACAATCAGCTATCTTTAAACCTTTTGGTTTTAATATATCATTTACTTCATCAATTATTAAATCCACCACCTCTGAAACATTAGCTGTGTAATCAAATCCAATCCAATACTGTTTCTTCATACTATTCCTTTCTCACTAAACTAAACGTCCAAGCTAAACTAAACGTCCAAGCTAAACTAAACTAAACATTAAACTTCATTCCAACGTTTAATCATTTCTTTAATAATAAACATTTCTGTTTTAATATCTGTATCAAAATCATTAATTTCAACATACTCAACTAAGTTCTCTATTGCTAACATTTCTTCTTGTGTCATAACTCCTCCTTTGGATATAAAAAAAAGGGGGAATTAATTTTCCCCCTTTATAATTTATAAATTAATAATCTTCAGGACAGTCTTTATCGTACCAATAATTTTCTTCTTCGTATGCATTCATTTCATAGTCAGGCAAATGATTGGTAGTTAGGACAGGATTAACGAAAGCAGTTTGTTCAGCTTTAGGATATTTTTTTTGAGCATCTTCTAAAGTTTCAAACTCCTCTAACATTACCTTACGTTGCTGTCCAGCTAGTACAGACGTTGGGGAATATACTCCCCAACCATAGACGATATACTCATCATCACAATATCTGCTTGGCTCAATCGTAAAGTAATCAAAAGCATTTTGATTTTTCATAAATCCTCCTAGTTTGCCAATGCTTTTTCTTTATTATATTTCATCACAGCTAGGATTTTATCTTCTCTAGTTTGTTGCACACCCTTAATGTTATCAAGCATTGACTTGATACTATCAGGATTAGATATAACTAGATCAGTTCCTTTTTGTAATAACATATGCTCATTAACAGACCACCCCAACGTGTCTGCTAATTCCTTGACTGAAGATAAATGTTTATAAGATTGAATAGCAGTTTTAACAACTTCTGTTTGTCTTAACACACTCTCAATCCATTTCTCATGGTATTGTACAACAGCTTGTTTGGAGTGTAGCATAGTTTGTACTGTATCAAATTCTGATCTAGTACATTTGATTGCTCTACTCCTACAACCTCCTGTTCCAATAATCCATAAGGCATATTTATCTGCCCACCTCTCTACTATGGAGGTGTTGCCTTTAAAATACTTATCCATATTTTCTCTAGCTATAGACAAGTGAGGATTATTTTTATTATCCTTATGTTCTATTTCAATATCAGGATTTAAACCCTGACCTAATAGATCATCTCGGAAATAAGCATAAGCAAACCTATTCCCCTCATTATTATAAGAATAATCATAATTCCCTTGATAATTTCCAAACAATTCAAAACTAAAATGTTTTTCAGGGAAACGTGTATCCTCATCATCATCATTGTTACGTTGGTAATGATAACGATTTCTCCTCTCATCAGTTTCCAACCAGTTGGTACTGCCATGTTCATCAACTACTTTTAAATAAAAGCAACTGTCTTTGGCAACACTATCAACTGTTGAATACTTATCTTGGAGTTGTCTTAACTGTACCACATCTTCAGGAGGGAATGCTCTCTCTATAACTTGTGTTACAGTTACGAAAGCATTAGCAACTGCTGTATCATAATCAGATATAGATTGCTTATACTCCTCTTTTTGTGGAGTATCTTCCTGTTCGGCATGTAACCGAAAGTCTTTGGTTAATCCCTTTCGGTAGTCATTATTTAATCGCATTTCAGTAGCCATAATTTTCCTTTCACGATTAAAGTATATAAAGGCGAAACCATTTCGCCTCTACTTCTCTACAATATTAGGCAAATTTCTTATGAGATCGTAATGAACTCCTAAAAAAACATTTAAACAATTAAGTCTGCAAAATAAATCTTCCCCATAGCGACTCGTATTACGTCCAATATTATTAACTTCATAGCTAATAAAATTATCATCACTATCAGGATTTGTAATAGTACAGTTTTGTTCGATAGCTTTAGTCCAACTATCTCTACTGCTCTTGCCTACCTTTTGTTCAAAACGATTATAGTAATTATTACCATAGCCATAAGACATATTTCTGCCACAAGTTTTACATTTCATAGTTACTCCTCGATTCAGATTAAATTATATATGTTCTGGAATAATCCCTCTCACGAAACCAGTCCTATAAAGTCACTCTCATTTGCTCATCACAATCCCAGATTTGCATTTTCTTACGAAACTGGTTGCTTTTGTTCGCTACTCCAAAAGCCCTGCCGATATAGTCCTACGAGTACATATTAAGATAGCTCATAAAGGAGTTTAAAAGATTATACAAGCCATTAAGTGATAATTTTTTACCCTTTAAAATGCTACTATTTAAAAGATTAAATGATACGTAAACCTGAGAGCAAGTTGTGGCAATTAATAAAGAAAAATACTCCTGAAATATTATGGACAAGGATTGAAACTACAACAGTTTTAGGTTTCCCTGATCTGGTAGGTTGTCATAAGGAATGTGGTTTTTTTACTGTGGAATTAAAGGTATCTAAACGTGGCAAAATTAAGCTATCTCCTTATCAAGTCGCATGGAATTATAGTCATGCTTTAAAAGGTGGTAAGTGTTTTATCATAACCACCCCCCTTGAACAGACCACCCTAAATATCTATGGGGGGATACAGGCAAGGGATTTGGCACTAAATGTCCATGAGCCATTGTTCGTGGCTCATAAACCATTTGACTGGGAGGAGTTCACAAAATTTTTGGTACGAGAGGGTAGGGTAGGGCGACACTAAACGTACACAAATTTACACTAAACATTTGCACTCCCTCCCCTCCTCCGAACACTAAACGTACACAAAACTGACACAGTTCCACGAGCCATGCTGCACGAAGCGGGGGACACTAAACATACACAAGAGAGATAAAAAAAGAGGAAAGAAAAAAAATAAAAAAAAGAGGACCTTAATCCTCTTCCCGGTGATCGATTATCCAAAGTATGGGTTTGATTATAAAATAATATATGAGCGCTATTAATATAAAGTATTCATATAAGATCTTAATGTTTTTCATATGATATATTTTGTATATTGGAATTCCAGCAGGCCCTGCACTCCAGGCACTGGCCGCCCTGCTTCGATGCGTTGCATGCTTCACCAATTGGAGCGACGCCTGGTGTATGGACCGTGCTGCTGTGCTCATGACTCTTCCCTGGCGCCCCGTTAATCATGGTTGCGCTTAGTCGAATAATTAAGTTCGACGGTATCACGCCGCCCGCCTTCTTGTATTGATCCAGGATCCTGGCCTCACGTGTAGGCAACCAGTGCTGAATTGACGGCGTCCCTTCAGCAACGGCGCAAATTTTTTCTAGATGCTGCATGCTCTGTATATCTCCGGAATCGTGCCATCTAAAATATTTTTTTTCATAATGATTTATTAACGTTATCATTGCAGCGGTCCAGGTCCTATTGTTAATAGATTGTAAGCGCCGCCCGTGACCCAGCTTTACAGAAGGGTATAGATAAGAACCTTTTAATGCGTAGCATCCGGAGCAGGTGCTGCCTGGAATTTTAGCAAGTTTAGCGCCAGTACTGCACCGCTTAGCGCTTAGGCCGTAAGTATAACCTGGCATTTTTTTATTTATGTTAGATATACCGCCGCCCGTTAATCGTTTAGCTTTCTTTAAAGTTAACATATTATATCTTTCTTGTTGACTTATTATATATCTTGTATAATCTTTTATTTAAATTAATCAACTTAGAAAGAAGGTTTATTATGATTAATAAAGAAGAGTTAAAAAAGAATAACTTTTATATAATCGATAACGGCCTAGGCGCTCCAGTTAAAGCGCAGCTCCTGGAATCTCCTAAGCAGGGCCGGGGCTGGAAGACCGCAGTCTTAATGAAGGTTTACGGTTCGTCTATAGGTTTTTTTGATGAAGCCGGCAGCGTCTATACTAAAGATATTTTACATGCGGCTTAAAAATCACTTAGGCGTTATCGATCACGGGTCCTTAGTTGAATTTCAATTGACTAGCGATGAAGCCCGGGCCTGGTGGTCACAAAATGTGGAGCAAGCTCAGCATATGCAAAAAGAAAATTCTAGATTTGTTGAGCACCGTTACGCAGGTGACATATATAAAGGAATGAAAGAATTTTTTGGGACGTGATCCAAGAAGCGGGGCCGGGTAAGCTGGCCCCGTTAAACAAACACTAAACACACACTAAACAAATGCAAATAAAAAAATTATTAGAGATAGATTATATAATAGCGGGGCGTAAAATTCCCTGCGACCTGTTAGATGAAACACTAAACACACACTATTCAAAATCAACGGGCGAGGAAATAAAATTAATAGATATGCATTTACCACATTTAATGAGAGCTTATAGTAAATTAGTTGAGTCATGGGAGGATCGTGAAGGTTATAACGATGGATGGAATGATGCATTAGAAAGTCTAAAGAAATAAGGGGGATTAACCCCCTTATTATTATTTTTTTACTTTTCTTGCTCTTATCGAGCAACCTAAAGGATTGTCGGTATCAATATTAACAACAACTTTTTCGTCAGCTTTAAGACCTCTACTTTCAATCTCAATAATTTTCCTTGTTGCTTTTACAATTTGCTGCAAAAAGTCTTTATCTTTTATTGATTTATATAAATCTATTGTGTCTTTTTTAATTTGATTCATATAGATATCTCTTCATGCTTAAACTCGTAGCCAAGCTGCCTGATTAAAACGATAGACGATTTGTCTAAAGTTTTTTGACCACACAACCTGGCAAAGATAACTGACTTATCACATACAGGATATATTCTCTCAGTACCCCATACACTTTTCTTTTTAACGATTAATCTTTTATCAATCGTTAATGCTCTACTTTCACTCATTACCAAGTTCCTCAACCCACCTGATCTCATCAAAAGGAATAATAGACCTTTTGTTGTGAGCCGTTTTAATAGCATCTAAAAAAGTAGGTCTATCAAAGTTATCATTTTGCTTCATGCAAAAATCCATAAATTCTCTAATCATAGTAATACTAGCGTTATTCTCGCCAAGTATTCTAGCGATTTCTTTAAAGTGCTTTCTAGTCATATTCTTTCTCCAGTTGGTTAAAAGTTAAGGGGCGATTGCTCGCCCCTTTTTTCAACCCAACAAGGTGAAAACTATTTTTCTAATTTGTTGGGTAAGTTTTTTCGTAGTCTTTGTATTTCTATGCCTTGAAGATAAATATCGCCCTTGAGCGATCCTATCTCTCTAAATAGCTCTTCAAGTTTTTGCGACATAGTTCGCATAGTCTTTTCGGTTGCTGCTGCAAATCCGACCATAGTAGTATTCTTATCAACCATAAACCCCCTTGAAAGAGAAAGACTTAAACAAGGGGCGATTGCTCGCCCCCTTGAATGAATAAGTTAAGCTGAAATATCAACGTTTACTTCAGCATTATTGATAGCTTCGGTTGCTTCGTCACTTGCGATCTCTCTAACTCTATCTTCGGTTATTGCGTCCTCAATAGTATCTTCAAGGTCAGTAACTCGATCAACGAGGTTTCCTCTTTTATCTAATTCGCTTATTAGATATTGAGTGATCCTCTTTATCAGAGCTTCAATAGCTTGCTCGTCCATAGTCTTTCTCCTACGTTGGATTATAATATATCTTTCTGGTAGACTTTCTAACTCGTCCCCTACTGTAGTTTCGGAGTGTCGAGGTTTTCGGTCATTTGCCAAACCAAGCATGATATATAATTATATAAGTAAACTAATTAAAAGATAATACAAGATAATAAATTAATTAATCATGTATAACTTTTCAGCTTCAATCCTGTTATATATTCTTTTCACGTGAAAAGAATTGATCGACCTCGTGACCTCTACCCTCTTCATGTTTTCAATTTGAGTCCCTGCCCTATTCCAAAATCCGAAACATTACTCACGATCCCCCCTCCCCCCCTATTCTGCCCCCACCTTTTGCGAGGCGATCCTTTAGTTAGTGATTTACATAAACATATAGTATAAAAAACATATAATGAATAAGCCGTCGGCAGAAGAATTAAAGCTGCTATTACGAGAACAGGAACTAAAATTAAAAGTAGCTGCACAAGATAAATTTTTTAATTTTGTTAGGATAATGTGGCCAGAATTTGTTAAAGGGTCCCATCATCTTAAAACTGCAGCTAAGCTCCAAGATATAGCAGATGGAAAAATTAAAAGATTAATTGTGAATATGCCCCCAAGGCACACTAAATCTGAGTTTGCTTCTTTTTTATTTCCTGCTTATATGATGGGATGTAATCCTAAATTAAAAATAATTCAAACTACGCACACAGCGGAACTCGCATACCGGTTCGGACGTAAGGTTAGAAATGTAATGGGAACGGGAGAGTATCAAAATATTTTTGATAATGTACAATTAAGAGCAGATAGTAAAGCTGCAGGAAGGTGGGAAACAAATCATGGCGGAGAATATTTTGCTGCTGGTGTTGGCGGTGCTATTACTGGGCGTGGTGCTGATTTACTTATTATTGATGATCCCCATTCCGAGCAGGACGCTCTATCGGAGACAGCTTTGGATAATGCTTATGAGTGGTATACTTCTGGCCCTCGTCAGCGGTTGCAGCCTGGTGGTCGTATTCTCATTGTTATGACACGTTGGTCCACGAAAGATCTTACAGGACAATTAATAAAAGCACAAACAGAACCGAAAGCCGATCAGTGGGAGATTGTAGAATTTCCTGCTATCTTACCAAACAATAAACCTACTTGGCCAGAGTATTGGAAACTAGAAGAATTAGAATCTGTTCAAGCATCTTTGTCTCAACAAAAATGGCAAGCGCAATGGCAACAACAACCGACTTCTGAAGAAGGTTCCATTATCAAACGTGAATGGTGGAAAGTATGGAATAAAGAAAAACTACCAGATTTAATTCATGTAATACAAAGTTATGATACAGCGTACAGTAGAAAAGAAACTGCTGACTATAGCGCCATCAGCACATGGGGAATATTTTTTCCTGAAGAAGGAGGAAAGCCTCATGCTATGTTAGTTGATTGTAAAAAAGGTAGATGGGATTTTCCTGAGTTAAAAAGAATTGCAATGGAAGAATATAAGTTTTGGGAACCGGAAACCATCATCGTGGAAGCGAAAGCAAGTGGTACACCATTGACGCAAGAATTAAGAACATTAGGAATTCCAGTTGTTAACTTTACACCAAGCAAAGGAAATGATAAGCATGTACGTGTGAATTCTGTTTCACCTTTATTTGAAGCCGGTATGGTATGGCGACCAGATGAAAGATGGACAGAAGACATGGTGGAAGAGTGTGCGGCTTTTCCATATGGTGAGCATGATGATTTAGTGGACAGTATGACCCAAGCTATGTTAAGGTTTCGTCAAGGTAATTTTGTTGTGCATCCAGAAGATTATGAAGATCCGCCGCTTATGTTGGGACTACAACGAAACTATTATTAGGAGGGCTTATGGCCGACAGTAGAGTAAAACAATTAAATGATCTTTTAGCTGATGCTTTAGAAATGGGGGATGAAGATCAAATAGAAATCATTAAACAAGAATTATTTACGATTAATCCTCACTACGTTAAAGATCTTAACAAAGGAGGCCATGTTAAAAGTTCAGCGGAGACTTCTGTAATTAAAGGAGCGAAAGCTAAGGGTAGTGCTCAAGGATCCACGATCCCCGGTGCACCAGCCAAAGGCTCAGCAGAAGGTTCCACGATATCAATGAAAC
>VTLG01008501.1_pt1 | contig 11347 bp, 14 predicted proteins | sample 4694571 | NCBI WGS metagenome assembly VTLG01 (sample SAMN12604809, study PRJNA352737) | marine metagenome | biome: ENVO:00000447; feature: ENVO:00000209|ENVO:00000569|ENVO:01000036; material: ENVO:00002151; isolation source: viral sequences binned using virsorter ... | reverse complement strand
AAAGAAGCCGATTATCTTCTAAAAAAAAAGACTAGCATAGTTGATTTAGCTAAATATAAAATTCAACCTTATGCACGTGCAGTTACAGACGGCATAAAGGAATTTGAAGAAGACGCAAAAGAAGGTGCAGAAGCTTTCCAAGAATTAGAATCAGGTTATGCTAAAATTGCAACAGATACAAAATTAGAATTAGCTGAACAAGATTCAGTTACAGCTAAAGAGTTTTTCGATAAAATTGAAAAACCTGAATTGTGGAATTTAGATTATACTAAACCATACGATAGAACAGAATTAGATGAAATAAATAATATTCAAAATGCTACTAAAAGAGAATTAAAAGAAAAATATCCTTTTTGGACCCTGAATGGATTTTGACTAAAGAAAAATTAGATGAATTAACAACTGATTTGCCTGATAGTTTTAGAAGTGAGTTTGCTCACGCTCATAGTGAAGGACACGCTCAGCAAATTAGAAATCAATTATTAGAACATTTAAATTTAGAAGACCAAATATATTCTCAAGGAATTGCTTGGGGAACTTCAGCTAGAGTTCTTGCAGCTTTAACTGACCCTGCGGCTTGGGCTGTTATTTTAGGAACTGAAGGATTAGCAACACCGTTCTTTGCTGTAAGTAAAGCACATAGAATTGCTAGAATTTTTAGAAGTGCAGGAACAGGTGCAGTTTCGATTGGTGCAATTGAAGCTTACTTAGCAAGTCAAAGACCAGACTTAGACGCTGATGATGTTATGCACGGCATAATGACAGGTGGATTAATTGGTGGACTTCTTGGATTAAGAGGTTACAAAAAAGTAAAATTTAATAATGATAATGACAAAGCTGTAAATGCTTTAATGAAAAGACACTTAGATGAAAGTGACGCCAAGACTATGAATGACGGTGGCTTTCCACCACCAAATAGTTCAGGTGGAGTACCAGTAGTAACTCCTAACAATCCTAATCCTTATAAAGGAAATGGTTCAGGTGAAAGAGTATTTGATTGGTATGATGAAGCAACAGACATGAAACTTTTAACACGTACAAGAAAAGATGGTAAAACAGAAATTGATATTACCCCTATAGGAAAACGAGGTAGTAAAGATGAATATATTCTTGACAAGAAAAAAGATGGAACAATTGAAGTAAGGAAATGTAAATAATGGCAAAGAAAAAATTACCTATACCTATGAAAGATTGTAGTTGGAAAGACGCTACGGAAGTAGGACTTTTTGAATCTGAAGACGCAGCAAAAGAATTTTTAAGAAGTCAATCTTATTCGTTTGATATATTAAAAAATATGGAATTAAGTCCTCAGACTTTTGCTAAAAAAGCTAGGTTTGATTTCTTTGCAGCAATGTCATCTGACATTAATCCTACTATGAGAAAAATGGCTAATCTTTTAGTTAGAGATTCTACACCAAAAGCAGGTAATGCAAACTATGTAAGACCTGTAGCTGTTAGTGAAATTAAAGCGATTGTACAAGATACGTATATGGGTGCATTTCATAAAGCAAATGATGTACACCTTAAAGCTTGGCTATTAGAACAAAAAGCTTTAGGTAGATTTAAAATGGCGAGTATGAATACTCCTGCTGTAAGAGAAGAGTTTGCTAATTTATGGGCTAGACTTAAAAGAGGAGAACGATTAGCTGTTAATGAATTAGGATATAACACACAAGCTTCAAGAAAAGCTGTAGACGCTATGGTAGATGAAATGAAAACAAACTATGATTCTCTTCTACAAATAATGAAACAATCAGGTATTGAAGGTGCTGAAAATGTTGCTGAAAATTTTAATTACATCAACAGAAAATACAGCCCAACAAAAATGCAAAAAGTTTTAGAGCAACCTAACGGATTGCAATATCTAAAAACTTTCTTAGTTAATGCTATGCAAGATACTATGCTTAGAGGTGTAAAATCTAAACCATTAACTAATGCACAAAAAATGGTTATTGCTGAAAATTTAATTACAATTGTTCAAAAATCAGGAATGACTAGAGGTGGAATTAACTTAGACTTTATTGTTACTTCTATGCAAAAAAGAGAAATGTTTAGAAGAACTTTAGCAGACCACGGATTAGATGAAAGTGAAATTGATAGTATTGTAAACAGTTTATTTAAAGTTCCAGCAGGAAGTGCCGGAAGTGCGTCTTATTTAAAAAGAAGAATTAAATTTGATGAAGGATATACTGATGGCAAAATGAATTTTTCTGATTTATTAGAAAACAATGGTGAAGTATTATTTCTAAATTATCTTCATGCAGTTACAGGTGATATAGCTTTAGCTTCAAAAGGAATTAAATCTAGAGGAGATTGGACTAGATTAAGACAACAAGTTTTAGATGACTATGCAAACTCTCCTAATTTAAATAAACCTGGATTAAGAGGTAAATGGAATCAATGGCAAATGAACAATGAGATTCAAGCTATGGATATGATTTACTCTTTTATTAAAGGAAGACCTTTAGCTGAAAATCCAGGTGGATTAGCACCAACGATAGGAAGATTTATAAGAAAATTAAATTACTCAAGGGTTATGAACCAAGTAGGTTTTGCTAACATGGCTGAAATGGGTAACGTTACAGGATTACTTGGTTGGAGATACACTATGAAACACGTTCCTGAATTTAGACGTGTAATGAAACGTGTAGCTAACGGTGAAAAAGAAAATAAATTTATAGAAGAGATAGATAGAACTGTAGGTTATGTTGGTAACCATAAACTTTTACAACAAGTTACAAACAGAATAGATGACTTTGGTTCAGGAGTAAATCCAAATGCAATTAGTAAAGCTGAGAATTGGTTAGATAGAGGAAACAGATTTACAAATACTTGGTCAGGACAATTTGGAACAACTTCATCTATGCAAGTATTTACAGTTTCAGAGTTTACACATAAGTGGGCTAGTTTTGCTTTAGGAAAAGGTGAACACCCTTTTGCAAAATTAATAACTGCAAGAAAAAATAGAATGACTAAAGAAGGTATGCAGTTAAGAATGGACGACTTAGGAATTAGTCCTCAGATGTTAGAAAGAATTAATAAAGAATTTGCAAAACATACTAAATGGACTAAAGGCGAATTAGGAACTAGAATTGCTTTAGCAAATTTTGATAAGTGGGCTTTAGAAACTAGAGCAGCTTACATTATGGCTATGAGAAGATTAGCACATAGAGTTGTACAACAGGCTGACATTGGAGAGAAAGCTTATTTCGGATTTTTAAAAGAATATGGAATGGACGCTAGTGGTCACTTAGGACAAATAGCTTATCAGTTTAGAAGCTTTATGTTTACTTCATGGGCTAAACAATTTTTATATGGTTTAAAAATGAGAGACGCTATTGTGTTCGACTCATTTATGAACTCAATGATTTGGGCTGGAATGATGTACACAGCACAGATGTCTATTCAAGCACAATTGCACCCAAACAAAGAAGAATTTTTAGAAACTAGATTAGCACCTGACGTTATTGCTAAAGCAGCTTTTCAAAGAGCAGCCTTTGCGTCTTTAATGCCAATTGGTGCAAACTTAGTAGGTTCATTATATACAGATGTACCTATATTTGGATATAGAACGAGTGGATTAGATAGTAATATTATTACAGGAAATCCTACTTATTCATTAATCTTCCAAAAATTAATGCCTACAATAAAGGCAATTTCGCAATCTACCTTTAATCCCAATAGACAATTTTCTAGTGGGGACGCAAATAAAGCAATTGGTATATTGCCATACTACAATTTAATCGGTGTACAAAACATTTTAAGGTCTTTAGCAGGGAAATTCCCTGAAGAAAGACAACAATAAGTACCCATATTAGAAGGAATATAAGAAAAGGATTATAATGGCTAACTCATTTGTAAGATATACAGGTAACGGAAATACTACTCAATATGCAGTAAGTTTCTCTTATAGAGACCAGGCTGATATTTCAGTTACTATTAATGGTGTAGCTACAACTGCTTTTTCTTTTAACGGTGCAGGAACTCAAATAACTTTTGATACTGCCCCTGCCAATTTAAGTTCAATCGAAATTAGAAGAGCAACAAGTCAAACTTCAAGATTAGTTGACTACGCAGCAGGTTCAGTTCTAACAGAGAATGATTTAGACACGGACTCTAATCAAGGTTTCTATATGTCTCAAGAAGCTATTGATGACGCAAACGACAGAATTAAATTAGACAATGCAGATTTTCATTGGGACGCTCAAAGTAAAAGAATTAAAAATATAGCTGACCCAGTAGATAATACTGACGTTGTTAACAAAAGTTATATTTCAACAAACATACCAAACATAACTACAGTTGCAGGAATAGCAAGTGATGTAACAACAGTAGCAGGAATTTCAGCTAATGTTACAACAGTAGCAAATGACGCAACTGATATTGGAACAGTAGCTTCAAACATTACTTCAGTAAATACAGTAGCAACAAATATTACAAAAGTAGTAGCCGTTGCAGATGATTTAGCAGAGGCAGTTTCAGAAGTTGTAACTGTTGCAGATGATTTAAACGAAGCTACTTCAGAAATTGATACAGTTGCTACAAATATAGCAAATGTAAATACAGTTGGTTTGGCAATAACTAATATTAATACAGTAGCTACAAATATTGCTAATGTTAATAATGTTGGCAATGACATTGCTAATGTTAATACGGTTGCAAATAATTTATCAGGAGTTAACTCTTTTGGTGAAAGATATAGAGTTGCAAGTTCAGCCCCTGCAAGTTCAACAGATGTGGGTGACCTTTATTTTGATACGACAGCTAACGAATTAAAAGTTTATAAATCAAGTGGTTGGGCTGCAGCAGGTTCAACAGTAAACGGAACAGCTAGAAGATATACATATAATATTACAGGTACACCTACTACAGTATCAGGTGCAGACGCAAAAGGTGAAACTTTGGCGTATGATGCAGGATTTGTAGATGTATTTTTAAACGGAGTTAGACAATCAAATACTTCAGGTTCATACACAGGTGATGTTACTGTGTCTTCAGGAACTTCTGTAGTTTTCGCTAGTGCGTTAGCAGCAGGAGATGTTGTAGACGTAGTTGCTTATGGTACATTTAGTGCTGCAAATATTGAAGCGTCTGATATTACTTCAGGCACAATTAATTTAGACAGAATACCAAGTATTACAAATGCTAAACTAGCAGGTTCAATCGCTAATGATAAGTTAGCAGGTTCAATCGCTAATGATAAGTTAGCAAATAATAGTATTACAATTAATGGTTCAGCAGTAGCATTAGGTGGCTCAGTTACAGTTGGAGAAACTAAACCTACAGCAACAGGGTGTACTCCAAGTACAATTACTAATGACGCAACTAATGTAGTTATTGCAGGAACTAACTTTGTATCAATACCTCAAGTGTGGGCTTTAAATCCATCTACAGGTATTTGGTATACAGCAAATAGTGTAACTTACACATCAGCTACTTCAATTACAGCTAACTTTACTTTATCAGTAGATGCTAGTTATAAAATTAGAGTAGAAAACCCTGATGGTAATGCAACACTTTCTAGTACAAATATTTTAACAGTTTCAGATGCACCTACTTGGTCTACAAGTGCAGGTTCACTTGGAACAGTAGCAGGAGATTTTTCAGGAACAGTTGCTACAGTTGCCGCAACAGGTGACAGTACAATTACATATTCTGAAACAACTTCAGTTTTAACAAATGCTTCACAAGCGAATTGTTCTTTGAACAGTTCAACAGGAGTAATAACAACAAGTGATTTTGGCGGAAGTTCAACTTCAGCTACACTTTATACATTTACAATTAGAGCAACTGATGGTGAAGGGCAGTATACAGATAGAGAGTTTACATTACAATCATCATTCGGTGCAACAGGTGGGGGACAATTTAACTAATGGCTAATACATATTTAACAAGAACTACAGGAACAGGTAGTAGAAGAAAATTTACTAAATCTGTATGGTTTAAAAGAAGTAAATTAGGAGATAAACAAGATTTATTTGGTCACAACGCATCTCCAAATTATAATATAGAAGTGCAATTTAAAGATGATGATACTTTAAGATTTTATAGTTATAACAATAGTAGTGCTACAGTTGATTTTGTCACAAGTAGAAAATTTATAGATTGTAATTGTTGGTATCATTTAGTAATTGCTGTAGATACTGAACAATCAACTGAAGCTGATAGAGTTAAAATATATGTTAATGGTGTTCAAGAAACTTCTTTTAGTACAGCAGATTATCCAACTCTAAATGAAGATTTAGAAATTTCTGATGGTACAAGAACTGGCTCAATAGGTGCTTGGTACACAGGTGGCGACCCTTTTGATGGATATATGTCTTATGTTGCTTTTATTGATGGTACACAAGAACTTCCAACAATATTTGGAGAAACAGATGCAACTACAGGTGAATGGAAAATTAAAACTACAATAACTCCTAGTTCAGCTTGGGGAACAAATGGATATTTAATTCTTAAAGATGGAAATACAATTACAGACCAATCTTCTAATTCAAATGATTGGACAAGTAATGGTGCAGGAATAACAAAATCAGAAGATAATCCAAGTAATGTATTTTGTGTTTGGAATAAATTAACAGATACTTTTAATGATAAATTTATATTGGCAAATGGTAATACAACTTGGAATAGCTATAGTACAGGAAGTTCAGTTTCACACCCTATAGTTGGAACTATCGGTCTTACAAAAGGAAAATGGTATTGGGAGAATTATATACAAACCAGTCACGGGGGTAATCACGTTTTAGTAGGTGTTACATCACAAATTAGACATACAAATGCACAATATAATCATTTAGGTTCTACAAACCAAGATTATGCTTATCACGGAAATAATGGTGACATTTGTAATAATTCAGGAAGTAGTAATGATGGTACTGATTATGGAGATACTTTTACAGCAGGAGATTATATAGGTGTATTTTTAGACCTAGATAATAATAAAATTTATTTTTCTAAAAACGGCACAGTACAAAATAGTGGTACAGGACATTCTATAACTGACCCTGCATCTACTTTTGATGGTTGTTATTATCCTGCTTTAGGTGATTATCATTACTCACCTTCTTATGTAGTAAATACTAATTTTGGGAATGGCGTATTTGCTTCAACTGCATTAACAGGAACAACTTACAATGGTGCAGATGGAAAAGGAATTTTTAAATACGACCCAACAAGTGTGACTTTAGATGGGGTAAGTAAATCTTTTAATGCAATTTCAACAAAGGGGTTAAACGAATAATATGGCTTATAGTACAATAGATAAAAGTTCTTCGAATTTTAATGTTTTAAAATGGTCAGGTAATGATTCAAATAGAACATTAACAGGCGTGGGATTTCAACCTGACGCAGTTTGGATAAAGCCGCTAAATTTAGCATACTCTTGGACTGTTGCTGATGCAGTTAGAGGAGCAACTGGTAATGGTACATATTCAGGTACAGTATTATTAAATAGTAGTAATGCACCTGAAGGTGATACTAATGATAATGGTGCAATAACAGCTTTTACATCAGATGGATATACATTAACTGATGGAACAAGTGATTTTGGTAGAGTTAATGGTAACTATAATTATGTTTCTTGGAACTGGAAAGGAAATGGAGCAGGTTCAGCTAATACAGATGGCTCTTTAGATTCAACTGTTTCTGTAAATACTAACGCAGGATTTAGCATAGTTAAATGGCATAATAATACTGGAAGTGTTCAGACAATCGGACACGGATTAGGTAAAGTACCAAAATTTATTGTAATGAAAGTTTTATCAGGTACAGGAAGTTGGAATACTTATCACGATAAAATAGGAAATACACACGGATTATATATAAATTCAGATGCAGGAGATGAAAATAATGATGCTTTTTGGAATGACACATCTCCAACTTCAACAGTATTTACAACAGGAACAAATGGTAATCTTGTAAATAACCATCTTGTAGCTTATTGTTTTGCAGATGTAGAAGGTTATCAAAAAATAGGAGAATATAAGGGAAACGGCTTAACTGATGGACAATTCATCTATACAGGATTTAAGCCTTCACTAATTATAATAAAGAGAAGTGATACAACAAAAAATTGGTATGCTCACGATTATAAAAGAGCAGGATATAATCCACAAAATGATTATTTAAGTACAAATTTAAGTGCTGTAGAAGGTTCATATACAGAATTTGATATATACTCAAATGGTTTTAAATTAAGAGGTTCAGGGACTGGACATAATACAAGTGGTGCAAAATATGTATATTATGCAGTAGGACAAAGTTTAGTAGGGTCAAATGATGTACCATGTACAGCGAGGTAAAATATGACAAAATGTAGAGATTTAGCAGACATAGTATCTAATTTAAGTGCAAATGCAGAGAAAGCAGTTGTAGTTAATGCAGGTGGAACAGAATTAACATTTGGAGACGCAGGGTCTTCAGATATTTACGGATTTGTAAAAACGAATGGTACAGGTTCTCAAAAAGAAGACCTTATCCTTCATTATACAAATGGTGCAGACGATTTGTCTGTATCAACTAACAACACAGAACAATCAGATTTATATGATGAAAGTTTTGTGGCTAAACGAGGACTTACGTTTTCAGTAGATGCCAATGGTAATCTGACAACTACAGTCTAATCAATAATAAATAAATAGGAGAAAAAAATAATGGCAACATTAAATTTAGGTAGAATCAAGCCAGTATTCAGAGATGCGTATGACGCTTCAACAGCATATGTAGTTGATGACATTGTAACGTCAGGAAACGAAACTTTCATTTGTATACTTGCTTCAACTGGTAACGCAACGTCTAATGCTACCTATTGGACAAAGTTAGCAGCTAAAGGAACAGATGGTACTGATGTAGGTACTACAATAACAACACAAGGTGATTTACTTTACAGAGATGGAAGTGGATTACAAAGACTTGCTAAAGGTACTGCTGGACAAGCATTAAAAATGAATACAGCCGCTAACGCACCAGAATGGGGAACGATATCTTCTGACTTTGTAAGAATTGTAACTGCAGCAGGTGATGGTACTTCTGTATTAGATGTAGATAGTTGTTTTTCTGCTGATTATGAAAATTATTTAATCATTGGAAACATACACACATCAGCAGCAGCAAATGTAAATATTAGATTACAAAATGCTTCTAACACAGAAGTTAGTTCAGGTTATTACTACGCAGGAACACAAAATTATAGAAGTTCTAGTTCGAGTGGTGGAGATACTAAGTCTGCATGGAACTCAAGTCAATGGCAACCAGAAGAAAGTGTAGAAACAGAAACAGAAGGTTATGGACAAATTATAGTTCAAATTTCTAGACCCTTTGTTGCAAGTAGATATACTCTTATGCAAATTGATTATCATTGTTATGATGGTTCTACTTTTAGAAGTGTTCAATCGCATTGTTCATTAAGAGATGATGCCCAAATGGCAGGATTTAGATTTTTTGTAACAAGTGGAAACATAACATCTAGTTCTTCAATTAATATTTACGGAATTAAAAATAGTTAAGGAGTAATAATATGACAAAAATAAGAAAAGTATCACCTGATAATCCTGAAGGTATCACTAGAGATATGACACCTGAAGAACAAGCGTCTTATGATAGAGATGTTGCTAATGCACAAGCAAGAGCAACTGAACAAGCAGAAGCTAAAGCACAAAAAGAAGATTTAAAAGCTAGTGCTAAAGCAAAGTTAATTGCAGGTGAAGCATTAACTGAAGAAGAAGCAGATACAATAGTATTGTAATAATGAAAGATACCAACGAACTAAATATAGAAATCGAAAAGATTAAAGGTGAAATAAAACTTATTAATCAGACGATAAATGTAATTAAAGATAATCATTTAGTTCACTTAGACCAAAAAGTTAATACTTTAAATAGAGTAATGTGGACTGTTGGTTTTATGGTATTTGGACAATTAATAATTTTATTAAAGAATCTGATGGTAGGCTAAAATGTTTAAGATTCTAGCCACCGTATGTTTTCTTTCGGTTGGTATCAACAATCAGAATCTATGTATGCAAGGGTATATTCCTACAAATCAACCCTTAGAATCAGAACAACATTGCTTAGTAACAATCAAAGAAATTTCAGAATATGTCAATGAAGATTTTTTAGAAAGAGAAATTGGAATTTATTTACAATGTGTAAAAGAGGAGACAAATCATGTCAATATTTAATTTATTAACATTTGGTGTAAAAACAGCAGCTAATATATACCAAACAAGAAGAGAAACAAAACAACTTGAAGCTAAAGCTGAAAGAAATCATGTAGAAAGAATGGTAAACGGTGAAGTCGAATATAAGAAAGCTATTATTGCAAGTAACGATAATGGTTGGAAAGATGAGTTCGTCTTGGTTCTTATATCCATTCCTATTATTCTATTGGCTTACTCTGTTTTCTCTGACGACCCTGACATTCGTGCTAAACTAGACATATTCTTTGAATATTTTTCTAATATGCCATTCTGGTATCAAGGATTATTCATAGGAGTAGTTGGCTCAATTTATGGTCTTAAAGGTGTAGACCTAATGAAAAGGAAATAATGAAAGTATCAGAAAATACATCAGTAGCTATGCCTATCAAAAATATGGTAGGAATAATTATTGCTGTAGCAATGGGTGTTCTTGCGTGGTCAAATATTACGGCTAGGCTAACGTCTCTAGAGACTTCTAGAGAATTAATGAATGCTGACCTATTGAAAAAATCTGAACAAACAACTACAGACCAGGAACAATTTTTATTATTAGAAGAGTTATATAAAACTGTTGAGAAATTACAAGAAAATCAAGAACAAAATATGACAAATAAAGTAAATATAGAATTTACACAAAAACAATTAGAAAAAGCTTTGTCTGATATTGAAAAATTAAAAGACAAAGTTAGAGAAAACGGAAAGGGAAGTTACCAATGATAGAGACTGTTGTAGCTTTACTTATGATTGTTAACAATGAAATTCAAGAACATAGAATACAGGCTTCTATGTCCGACTGCCTTAAAGGTAAAAGAGTTGCAATGAGACAATTAAAGAGTGGCAGTAACGTAAGGTATGAATGCTTAAAATCAGAAGCAGAAATTGAGATATACCTAGACAAAAAACATATCAAAAAACTCATATTAAAATAAAGGAGATAAAATGATAATATTCGGAAATACGCCTACGACTTGGATAAATAAAGGAAAAATATTTATCGAGAATAACAAGAAATTAAGTATAGCAATTGCTATAGGTGTTGTTGCTATAATCATAGCAGCGATATAATGAGTAATCCTAAAGTTAATTCTTACGAAGCAAAAATTAAGAGTTTACCTAAACTTTTAGTAGATAAAGCTTACGAAATGCTTA
>VTLG01003220.1_pt1 | contig 11348 bp, 14 predicted proteins | sample 4694571 | NCBI WGS metagenome assembly VTLG01 (sample SAMN12604809, study PRJNA352737) | marine metagenome | biome: ENVO:00000447; feature: ENVO:00000209|ENVO:00000569|ENVO:01000036; material: ENVO:00002151; isolation source: viral sequences binned using virsorter ... | reverse complement strand
TCTTTGACAAGATTATGGAGGCAATGCAACCTCAGTTCGATGATGAACAAGCAATCAATCCATTTGATTTGTGGAAGGGTGCAAACTTCAAGTTGAAGATTCGTAAGGTAGACGGATTCTGGAACTACGACAAGTCTGAGTTTGAGGCTGTAACACAACTGTTACCTTCTGATGAGGAACTTGAAAAGGTTTATCAGTCAGAGTATCCTTTGAAACCCTTTCATGAGGAGTCTAACTTCAAGTCTTATGCAGAGTTGAAGGAAAAGATGGAACGTGTATTGGGCGAGTCAACAGACAATCGTACTGCTGAACAAGTTGCATCTGATATGGAAGAAGTTCCATTTGATGGTGGGAAACCAATTACTGGTGGAACATCTGATACTATGGACTACTTTGAGAAGTTAGCAACTGCTTAATCATTAGCTACCAGCCCTCAACATATCCACATTTGGGTTTTCACTCTTACTGCCCATAATAACGCCTTGATGTGATTTAGATGAATTGGCTGTAATATTGGTGGTCGGGCCACCTCCCTGACCACCAGTTAAATCTGCATTTTTTAATACTTCTTCAATTCTTTTCTGTTCTGCAAGTTGATCTGTTCTTTCCTTTATTTCTGCCTTCAATCGTTGTCCTATACCACCTTCATTTACAAATTCAATACTTTTATCTTTTCTCATCTCATCCATTTTGTTGGCCATTGCTTGCAGACCTTCTAGATCCAATTTATCTATAGCTGCACCAAATTTATCTATACCTATTTCAAATTTGTCACCAGTATTCCAACCTTCTTTATCTTCTAATTTACCACCTGCATCTCTTAAAACTTTATCAATATCAATAGGCCCCTTCATTTTTTCAGCTGCCATAGATCCTTCATTAAATCCCATTGCTTCAGTTGACCAGTTGGCAAGATCAGTTCCAAAAGTAACTTTATCAAAACCATCAAAGCCTGGAATCCATGTTGCTATTTTATTAACCTTTCCAATTATCCAGTTAAGAAGGTCTTGTGCCATTACAACTAAATCTATTACAAAGAAATCTATTAAACCTTTAAATGCTCCTCTTAAACCATCTATAATTTTATCAGTAAATGATCTTTCATCCTTAATACCTTCTTTACTCCTAAATCCATTAACAAATCCCATAACGGCTGCACCTATACCAAGTATCCAAGTAAGGGGTAGTAAAATAAATCTTAACGGCACCATTATAGCACTTGCAAATCCTTTTACCGCAGTAAAAACTGATTTTAATGAAGTAAACCATTTTGCAGATTTCATACTCTCCCAAGCACCACCTATACCACTAGTAACATTACTAATCATTGTCATAAGTTTTGTTAATGGGCCACCATCTTTTCCTACAGTAAAAAAGTTTTTGACACTTTTCCATTTCTCAGCAAACCAATTTCCAATACCACCAAATGTACCTTCAGGGCCAAATGCTCCTCCAATTTTTGAAAATAATTTACCTATAGCACCCTGTTCACCAAACCATTCTAGAGGATTCCATTTACCCCATTTTGACATAAATCCCCCTATAGAGCCTGTAGGTGCAAATGCACCCCTAATTCTTCTAAACAGTTTTGTAACACCTCCTTCATCACCAAACCAATTTAAAGGATTCCAATTACCTCCTTTGGTTAGAAACTGAGCTATAACTCCTTCTATTCCAAAGACTGACCTTATATTTTTCATTAATTTGGCAAGGGCACCCTCTTTCCTAAACATATTACTTTCTTTCCACCCCTCTACATTTATAGCAGATGTTTTCATTGGAGAAATAGGCCCAAAAACTGCTTTAATTCCCTTCCATAATTTTGCTAATGCACCATTTTCACCAAACATTAAAGTTTCAGTCCATTTCATAACTGTAGTTGACCATTTCCAAATCATTCCAGTAGCACCAAATATAGTTTTTACTGTAGTCCAGACTAAACTTAAAGAAGATTTGCTAAAATCAGCTACCCAACTAATAAGTGGCCATCCTTTAACAATAGTAGCTATACCACCAACAGCACCATCCCATTTCACGAGAGCTTCAGAGATTCCTGTTAATGTCGTTTTTAAAGTTTCCCAACTAAGGCCTATCTTTTCTACCCATCCTTTTACTTTTGCTGTGATTTCTTCCCAATCGTTGTTACTTAACCAATCAAAAAGTTTCCATAAAACAAAAAGACCTAATCCCTTTAGAAGTAGATCTAACATATTTCCTGCAAATTTTGTGACAGATGCTAATTTTGACTTTCCAAATTTTACTGCACTATCTTTTCCTAGTTTTGCTAATTTTGCACCCCTTTCTGCAAATTTCTTTGCCCAACCAAAATGTCCTAATAATTTTCCCCAACGAGATTCTTCTTTTACTTCACCTTTATTATCACCTAATATGGCTTCTTTTCCTAATTTATTGCCTTCCAATACTTGTTGCAATATTTTAGAATTAGCATCCTTAAATTCATCTTTAAAAGTAGAATCAGAAGCATTAGTAAGCATTAACTGTTGAATAACAGAAGTTAAGTCTTTACCTAATTGTTGTTTTAATGAATCTAACTGTTCACTTTGATGAACTTGTCCTTCTTGTGTAGCTTCAGCCATATTGTTGTTTTCTGTTTTGTTCTTGTATTCTTGAGTTTTCTTCTTTAATCCATGTAACTAATTTATCAACGTATATATCCCTTTCCCACGGCAACATATTTTCAATTTCAGTTAAACTCCATTGGTGATGTTGTATCATACTAAATATTGTATTAAAATATGCTTCCAAGTTTATGTGTGAAAGGGCTACTAGAAAAAATCATTCATACCCGCTAATGTTACTGTAGACTTTACATTTGTATTTGGATTAGTAATATCTATACGATGTTTTAATGTTGGCATTGTATCAAAAAACTGTTGAACTTTTTCAAATTGAGTATGAGTTAAACTTTCTAAAAATGCCATTTTATCTTTATGTGAATAATCCATACAATCAAAAGTTTCTTCACCTTGCCATATTTGATACATACAATTTCCAATCATTTCAAATAATGCTTTAGCATTACTTTCGCTATCATCTTTAGCGGATGTTGCATAACCAACAGTCCCTAAAGTTGGATAGCACATTAAAAGTCCAATATCATCTGTTAATTGTATTCTAGCATCATGTTTTTCATCCATTTGAACTTTAACTTTAGTTAAATCTACCTCAACATCAACTTGAGTTTTTTCATCATCTGGGCAAGTTATTTTTAATTCTGCAACTTCTCCTACTGATTTTGCTCGTATATTTAAAAAAATGTACTCCATATCAAATAGAGGCATTTTATCAACATCTAAATTACCAACACAACAATTTTTTATAATATTTTTAATAGCAGTATAAGTTGCTTTATCTGTTCCTGTTTCTTGTGCAATCAATAAAAGTTTTTCTTCTTTTACAAGAAAAGGTCTATATGTAATTTCCTCATCAGTTGAGGGAACATTTAGCCGATATTCTGGCGCATTAATTTTTGGTAAAGACATAATATTCTCACTATTTTAATGTTAAAATTATCCAAACAAGTTCGAGGCCTTTGATAACGGGCCTGTAGTTATTCTCTGATTCACTCCACTTGTTAATGGGCCACTCAATTCTGGTGGCATATCTTCCAAGAAAGGGAATCCATCTTTTTCATTTCTGAATTCACCAACAGAAAGATTAACTGTATTACGATTTCCAATATTACCCATCTTAAACGGATTCCATTTAACATATGCCCATGTTACATCAAATGTTAAAATAGAATCACTTGCATCATGAGCAAGAGAAAGTTCTCCTACTACTTGAGGAAAACATTTAAAAACTCTTACTCCATAATTTTCTCTAAATGAAATTTTAGGTAATGGTTTAGTACCTCTACCTTTTCCAAATCCTCTTGGGCCATCAACTCCTGTGGCCTCATTTAATTTATGAGTTGCTTCTTTTAAATCTTGACTTATTAGATCAGCAGGGCCAGGTTCTTTTGGTTTTTCAATTCGGACACCAGATGCAATAGTTGTACGAGTATGAATATCAAATTCAGCAGTATATTCATCCCAAAAGTTAAAATTTCCAGTTAAATCATTGTGTATTAATTTTTGCCATGCATCAAAATAATTTTTAATATGCATAGTTCCATCACAATAAAAAGTAGTTGTTAAAGCACCATATACTGTAGTTGTAGGAAAAGGAAAGGGAGCTGCCCCAGCTTGTCTATAAAGCCCAGTTGTTATATTTCTCTCTGGTATTGATACTTTACTACAATAAAGATCTAATTTACTTTCACTTCTTAGTTCTGTATCACCTTTATCTCCTGTAGGACTATAATTAGTGGATGCTGCTTGTTTGGCAGAATCAAATCTTCTTTTAAATTCTTTAGTAGTAGAATTATTCATAATATGAGTTCTCCAATCTAAACCACCATCTTTTACTCTACCTTTATTAGTACCTCCCCACTCATCATATTCTTCTGGGCCTTCAGTTACAGTTTCTAAAGTTCGTTGATCTATTCCAAGAGGCATTCCAAATCTTACTTTAAAATTAACAGGGTATTGAAAACCTTCTCCTTTACCAACAATGGTACGGATGGTTTGCATTTCCCCCATTGCATCTTGTTCAAATTCTTTTCTACCCTTACCATCATCTATAATACCAATTTTTCTAAGGATTCCTTGTCCTCTTTGTTTTTCAATGGCTAATGGAAAATCATGTTTTCCCATTTTGATTCCTTTTTTAAATATTGCCATTTTTTATCCTTCCCAATCTTTTAAAAAACTTTTATGTATGTCTTTATCATTTACCTTCCAAGACTGTATTGGAAGTCCTACTGCATAAGGCCAATCATTACCACCTATTTTATAAAATGCACCTTTGGAATGACTGTTTAAATATCTTTTCACACATTTTTTAGCAGGTTTAAATTTTGATATTAATTCCCATGATAATTTTAATCTATAATTTTCATCTAAATTTCCTTTTACTCCACTCGCTTTCATAAGAGCTCGCATTAAATTTAATCTGTGAGTAGGATTAAGATAATGTAAGTTAATTCCATAAAAACCACCAGTAGCTGGTTCAAATGGAAAAACTAAAGGATACCGATCCCAATATGGTAAAATTGGATATTCTTTATCATGTTTTGCATTATATTGAAAGAAAAACATAGAACCAATATCCATTCCTCCAAGTCTACCTTGAACATCAATATTTCTAGCCTTTAACTCTTTCCTGCCTCGTGGCCCTGTAATGAGAGCTCGTTGAGTTTCTTTAACAAGATTTCTAAACCATTTTACAGCATCTTTACTCTTTGCTCGTACTTGTTTTAAAAAATTTGTTTCTATACTATCTGCCATATAAGTATTTAGTCGTCTTGAGGTGATCTTCTGTTATTATTAAAAATTTCCATCCGTTCTTTTTACATATATCTTGTGCAGCTGACCATTTTGCACGATTCCTTGCCCATTCTTTTACTTCATGCATAAATGCTTTGGAAACTCTTTTAGTTGGTCTTGGAGGTTTGGTATACTTCTTTGGTTTAATTTCCACCATGAATTTTTCACCATTTTTTGTCTTAATATAAAAGTCAGGAAAATATCTATGTCGTTTACGATCTAATGGTGAAATATATGGGACTACTAGTTCCTCTGAGCCCCATTCCACAATATCATCGTTCTCATCGCAGTACACCATGAACTTGCGTTCCCACAATGACCTATAAATAATATTGTCAATATCCCCTTTGTACTTCTTTCGATTCGTGGGGTGAAATTTACCCTTGTAAGACATATAAATAATTAAAAATACTTCACAGGAATATTTATGCAGAATTTTATAGCACAATCTATGCGAAGGATGGGTCTTGGGCCACAAAATAAAAGTGCCAGTACACAAGTATCACCATCCAGAGGAATAGTTGGTCGAATACCAAATGCCCCTCTTGCACATATGGAAGTTGGCAGTAAGTGGTCATACTCAACTCTTGAATATCCAATGGACATTCAGTCTAGAACTGATTTAGGACATTACATGATGTTCTATGTTAATGTACCTAATAATACAACATATGGTAGAGGTGGTGGTGTAGGGTCAGGTAAGGGATCTTTAACTGGACATCCAGATAAACCAAGAACACTATCTTCACAAGAAAAACAAATAATAGGTGAAAAAGAAATTTCTAATAAAGCCAAAGATGGTAGTTATGATGCAGGAGGGAATAGTTGGCAGCCTGGTAGACCAGAGAAAGTTATAGATAGAAAATCACATCAAGGTACAGCTGCAGGAGTGTTGGGTATGCAAAGAACTAAAAGAACAACTGATTCAATAGTTTTATATATGCCACCACAATTAACAACAAACTATGCCGCTGGATATAAATCAACTGAATTAGGAGGAGAATTAGGAGAATTAGGAGGAAGAATTACCGCAGCAATGAAAAGTAATGCTGAAGGATTATCAATGGCTGACGCTGCAAAGGAAGCATTTCCTGGCTTTATGGGACAAGGTAAAAGACTGATAGAACGGGCTGCAGCCAAATTAACAAGTCAGATTATAGGTGGTGATGCATTAGGTGCATATGATAAAATATCAAATCGTGCAATGAATAATTTCTTAGAAACAACATTTACTGGTGTTGATTTTCGTAAATTTTCATATTCATGGAAATTCGCACCTAAAAATGTAGATGAAGTATTTATGGCAGAAAGAATCATTAAACTTTTTAAATTTCATATGTTGCCAGAATTACCAAATGATGATCAATATGGAAGATATTATGTAGTACCTTCAGAATTTGATATATTTTATATGTTTAGAGGTGATGAAAATACATGGATGAATAAGATACAAACTAGTGTATTGGTTAATATGGAAGTAAACTATTCACCTAATCAATATAATACTTTTAGACCAATCGAAGGTAGAAATGGAGCACCTCCTACAGAAATAGATATGAAACTTGATTTCATGGAAACCAAGATTATTACTAAAGCAGATGTAGACAAAGGATTTTAATATGTCATATTTTAATAATTTTTCAACACTAATGTATGATCCAAAAGGAGATGGATCTGCAAAATTGACCACTAATATTTTAAAAAGAGTTAGAATTAGGGCCAATATGAAAAAAGAAATTATCATGTTAGACAAATATGATATTAAAGAAAATGAAACACCAGAAATTGTTGCTGATAGACATCATGGAAGTCCATATTATCATTGGGTTGTTATGCTTTTAAATAATATTTCAGATATTAATCATGATTGGGTTAAATCTACTAGACAATTACAAAAATATCTGTTGACCAAATATACTGAAACACAACTTATTGAGGCCCATCATTATGAAGTTGCACAATCTTCTGGTGATGCTACTATTAAAATTCAAGTTCCACAGGGGACAGATGGTGCAATAGCTGTTACCAATTATGAGTATGAGGTTGCATTAAACGAAGAAAAAAGATCGATTGATTTATTGAGAAATGATTATCTAGGATATTTTACGGAAGAATTTGCGAGCTTAGTATAATATGGAAAAAGAAAGACTTCAAAAGGCGGGAGACTATATTTTGGATGGAGTTCTTATAGTAGGGAGTTCTGGTGCTAGAATAAATGTTGCAGATCAAGTTCAAGAACTTAATATATACGAAAGTATTAATTCTCCATTTATTTCTGGAAATCTTTTAATTTCAGATAATTCAGGTATTGCAGAAGCCTTACCATTACTAGGACAAGAGAGATTACTATTTAAACTTAGAACACCTAGTCATGAAGGAACAGTAGATTTTAATAATTATCATGCTATAATTTATAATATACAAAAAAGATTTAGTAGTTCAGAACGAGAACATATTATAATAATGAATTGGACTACTGTTGATCATCTTAAAAATATCCGTACAAAAATATCTGCATCTTTTAAAGGAACTATAAGTGATATAGTTCAAAAAATAGTAAAGAGTGATGAATATTTGGGTTCTAAAAAACCATTATTTATAGAACCTACTAAAAATATTAGAAAGTTTGTAATGCCCAACATTACACCTTTTCGAGCAATAGATTTATTAAGAGAAGAAGCTGTTAGTGCAGATGAATCTTCTCCTCATTATTTATTTTTTGAAACCCCTACTGGTTATCATTTTAGATCTTTTGATAGTTTATTAGGACAAAAAAAAGAGTTATCAGTTCCCCATAAAAATATTTACAGATCTCAACCATCAGCACAAAACAATCCCGAATCAAATTTAGCAACTATTTTAGATTGGCAGGTGGATGACAATTCTAATAGTTTTTTAAATACTAGACTTGGTATGTATGGATCTACTCTTTTTTATCATGATATATTTAATAAGAATATTCAAAAATTTGAATATAATTATATGAACGATAAATTTCATAAAAGAAATTCTATGGAACAGGGGAATAAAACTTCTGGAACATTAATTTCACAAACAATTCTTGAAAATAAAAAAACGATTACTGATTTTCCAAATTCAAAAATATTTGTACATTCTACAGGAAGTGCTGATTTACATACTGAAGGAACTGATAATAATGCTGATGAATGGTTACAAGAAGCAAGATCTAGAGAATTAGAAAGTTCTTATTTTACTTTAAAAATAGAAACATATGGAGATACTGATATTATGTGTGGTGATTTAATTAATGTTAATATACCAGCCAATAAACCAATACAAGCCCCTGTAACAAAAGCATCATTAGAACCTATTTTATCTGGAAGGTATTTAATTACTGATTTACATCATCAAGTAGTGCCTGGTGAACAGTTGCATAATATGGTAATGACTATAACTAAAGATTCATTGGAAACTAGTCCAGTTGTTAAAGAAACAAAATATAAAGAACCACCTCAAGGTGGAATTGATGAGGGACTAAAAACTGTAAAAAAGAAAATGGCACCTAAACCCAAATCTGAAAAAGTAAGTTTTAACCCAAGTAGATAATTATAAATAATAATATGATAACATATGAACGATTCTTAAAAGAGGGTGTTTACGATCCCAATATCTTTAAAGCAGTTTTCATGGCTGGAGGGCCTGGATCTGGAAAGTCTTTTATCGCTGGTAGAACTACTGGTGGATTGGGTTTGAAGATTATTAATTCTGATGATGCTTTTGAACGATTTCTAACTAAAGAAGGTCTTTCTCTAAAAATGCCTGATTCGGAAACTGCAGCGAGAGATATAGAACGTGCAAGAGCAAAGAAAGTAACTGCATCAAAGAAATTTCATGCAATTCAAGGTCGTTTAGGAATTATTATAGATGGTACTGGTCATGTATATGATAAGGTTGCAAAACAAGCTGTGATGTTGCAACAACTTGGTTATGAAACCTCAATGGTATTTGTTAATACCTCACTGGAAGTTGCACTCGCAAGAAATGAAGCAAGACCACGTTCAGTAAAACCCACAATAGTAAAGAAAAGTTGGCAGGATGTTCAGAACAACATGGGTAAATTTCAAAACTTCTTCGGGCCCTCACGTTTCTTTATTGTAGATAACAATGGGGTAGAAGAAGATATGTTACAGATTAGCACAAAGATCATCAGACGAGCAATATCAAAACCAGTAAAAAATATTATTGCAGCTGCATGGATAACAAATGAATTGAAGAAAAAGGATAAATCATAATGGATTGGTGGACTTTAGGTTATATTATTATTTTAGCAATAGTCATTAATTTTACATATAGAAAAGGAGTAAGGGCTGGTATTAAACATTCAATACTGGTCTTAGATTTAGAACAAGACCAAATTCAAGTATTAGATAATGAATTAAAATATGGTAAACTTTCTGAAGAACTTATGAGTAAAGAAATTTACCCCAAAGACAAAAGTGACATAAGATACAATTAAGTCAAGATTTCAATTTTCATAAATAATAGTGTTCTCACTATAGAAAAAGGGAAAAACCTTCATGTCTCAACAACCTACTGTTTGGCAAGTGGAAGTTAGCGATGGATTAAAGTATGTGGGTAACAAGGAATCAGCATATCGTTATGCAGAAAAATTACAATCGGATGGAAGGAATGTTGAGGTGTATGAGGATGGTAGACTCATCTCACGATTAAAATCAAGAAAACAGTATTCTTTGTTTGTATAAATATAATAACAACAGATAACAAAAATAAAAAATGGCATTAGATAAAGTTACAGTAGGAGTACTTGCAGACAATGCAGTAACTTCCTCAAAAATTGCAGACGGAACTGTAGTTGCGGCTGATATTGGAGATGCAACAGTTACGATTCCTAAAATCAAAGAAGAAAATATTACAAAATCTGCCATTAAAAGATCATTTCATAAATCATGGATTTTAGGATCATAAAACATTAAGGAGAAATTAAAATGGCTATAGCTAGAGGGGCAGGAACAGAGATAATTCGTACTGCAATGTTTGAAGATATTGATAGCACAACACAAAAATTAATTATTGGAGAACAACATCACATATATACTGTTCTCAGTATTGTAATTTGCTGTGCATCTATACAAGCAGCTGGCAATCAGATAAATATTAATCTTCAGGGTTATGATTCAAAAGGTGGTACAACAGATGAAACAATGAGATTATTTCGATGGCAAGCAGTTGCTAATGATACTTTTGTCTGGAATGATAAGTTCTCTTTTAATGGATATGAGCCAACAAACTTTACAGGGCCATTGGATGATGCAACTAAACAAAACGCAATAGCAGATCAAGGAGGTGTTGCTCAGTATTTATGGGCTAATACTTCTAATGCAGATGATAATTTTGAGATTTTAATTTCATATATTGACCAGAATAATGCATAGGGGAATATTATGAGCGGAGTAATAGGAGAATACGGAACAAAATCAAGAGAACTTAAAACTAAGAGGATAAAAGATTCAAGAGGAGGATCATCTGGACTTACTGTTGAAGGTCATGAAGGAGCCTTTTTAGATTTAATAGATAGGGCTGGTGCCACTAATGAAAAATGGATTCGTTTAATGAATGATGGTGGTGCGTTTAAATTTCAACAACTATATGATAATGCTTCAGATTATATGCAAAATCCTAGTGTCCAAATAGATTCCACAGATGGATGGTTGGGTGTTGGCCCTAAGACCCGATTTTGGTCTGGACATCTTGCAGGAAGTAATGATACTACTAGGAGAATTCCAACAAGAGGTTGTAGTGCTGGTTTTTTGGTCGTTGGTGGATTTGGTTATGGTTATGCGGCGAGAGGGATGTGGGTATGGTCTTATGGAACATCTAGTGCCCAATTTATATCGCATATGTATAAATCAAATGGTTGGGGAAATACAGTAAATAATCCATCACTTCAAAGTGGTTATCTTCAATGTGATGGAACAG